>Ga0268276_1002450_pt1 | contig 15848 bp, 14 predicted proteins | sample saktaG_4_FD_190145 | JGI IMG/M metagenome (GOLD analysis project Ga0268276, IMG submission 190145) | Saline water microbial communities from Sakinaw Lake, British Columbia, Canada - sak_2010_1_5_45m | ecosystem: Environmental > Aquatic > Non-marine Saline and Alkaline > Saline ...
ATGTCCTCAGGTTCTTTAGGACAGGGAATTTCTGTGGCATTAGGAATGGCTTTGGCAGCAAGATATTTAAAGAAGACCTATCGGACTTTTGTTATTTTGGGAGACGGTGAAACCCAGGAAGGCCAAGTATGGGAAGCAGCAATGGCAGCTGCTCACTATAAAGCAGACAATCTTATTGCTATATTAGATTATAATAAATTACAGCTTTATGGCGAGACGAATACAATTATGAATATTGAACCAGTAATTGAGAAATGGCGTGTATTCGGTTGGAATACGATAGAAATAAATGGCCATAGAATAAATGAGATAGTACAAGCATTGGAAGAGGCGGTTAAATTTGAGGGAAAACCTACTATAGTGGTTGCCCATACGATTAAAGGTAAGGGTGTATCTTTTATGGAAAATAAAGTTGAATGGCACTCATTGGCTCCCACCAAAGAACAAGCAAAACAAGCAATAAAAGAATTGGGATACTCTAACAAAAAAGGATTTTAATTATGAAGAATAAATTAATAGCTACCAGAACTGCTTTTGGTGAAGCGTTAGTAGAAATGGCAAAAGAGAGAAATGATATAGTGGTTTTGGATGCTGATGTAGCAAGCTCAACCAAAGCATCTATTTTTAAAGAAGCCTTTCCGGATAGATTCTTTGAAATGGGTATTGCCGAGCAAAATATGATGGGGGTAGCCGCGGGCATGGCTACTACTCAAAAGATTATACCCTTTGCAGTTACTTTCGCAGTTTTTGCCACCAAGAGAGCCTGTGACCAGGTAAGCATCTCCATAGCCTATCCTAAACTCAATGTTAAAATAGTAGGATCTTATGGAGGAATTCCTACTGGGAAGGCTGGCGCAACTCATCAGGCCTTTGAAGATATTGCCATTATGAGAGCTATACCCAATATGACTATTATTGTTCCCGCGGATGCTGTAGAAATGAAACAGGCAGTTAGGGCATGTGTTGAATATAATGGACCGGTATATCTGCGTTGTGTCCGTTGCGAGACTCCCGTTATTTTTGATGAAAATTATAAATTTGAATGGAATAAAGGAATTACCTTGCGAGAAGGAAAAGATGTAACCATTGTTTCAACCGGAATAATGACCCCGAAGGCTTTAGTTGCTACAAATATATTAGTTGACCAAGGAATAGATGTTCGATTAATCCATTTGCACACTATTAAACCAATAGACAAAGATATCTTATTGAAGGCTTCTATAGAAACCGGACACATAGTTACAGTTGAAAACCACAGCGTTATTGGAGGTCTTGGTGGTGCGGTCGCAGAAATCTTAAGTGAAAGTGAACCGGCACTAATAAAAAGGATAGGCATAGAGGATACTTTTGGAGAGTCAGGGTCTTTGGAAGACTTGTTTTTTAAATATGGCTTAACTTCTGAAAATATTGTAAAAGAAGTAAAAAATTTAATTGAGAAAAAAAGAAGAAAGTATTCATGTTGAAAACAATGACCCTTTTTGCATCAACAAAACAAGCCAAAGCAACAGATGCAAAATAATCAAATTTTGAGGCAGGGAACAAATGAAGAGAACAACTATTAAAGAATTAGAAGAAATTTCAAAGAAAATTAGATGTGGAATTTTAGAGACCATGGAAATTGGGGAAAAAAGTCATTTAGGCGGTTCAATGTCTTCAGCTGATTTAGTAACCGCTTTATATTTTTATAAAATGAATCATAATCCTAAAAATCCGGATGCTCCTGAGCGTGATCGATTTATTTTTAGTAAAGGTCATTCTGTTTTAACCCAATACGCAGCATTAGCTGAGTGTGGTTATTTCCCAAAGTCGATACTTAAAACAACTAAAACTTTAGGGTCTATTCTGCAAGGACATCCCGAAACAAGGACTCCCGGAATTGAAGCAAATACCGGTTCTTTGGGACAAGGTTTGTCAATTGGTTTAGGAATGGCCATAGGAGCAAAGCTGGATCATAGAAATTATAAAGTTTATGTTATATTGGGAGATGGTGAATTAGCAGAAGGTCAAATTTGGGAAGCCGCTACAGCAGCAAGTTTTTATAAATTAGATAATTTAATTGCCATAGTTGATTATAACAAATTACAAGCAGTCGGATTTCTTAAAAAAAGATATGATTTAGGAGATATTAGAGGAAAGTTTGCAATTTTTGGATGGAAAACTTTTGAGATTAATGGACACGACATGCAAGAAATTTTGCAAGCATTAGATTCTGTAGATGAGGTTAAAGGAGTCCCATCAGTTATTATAGCACATACAACTAAAGGCAAAGGAGTATCTTTTGCTGAAAACAATCCTGCCTTTCATAATGCCCCTCTTACAAAGGAACAAATTGAGAGAGCAAAGGCAGATATTTGTAATTCATAGGCAAAAAAGGATTATATAAATGAGACAAAAAGAAAATTTAAGAGAAGCATACGGTAAAGAATTATTAAAATGTGCCAAAGAGAATAATAGAATTATAGCGCTAGACGCTGATTTGTGCGGTTCCACCATGTCCGTTTACATCGAAAAAGAAATTCCTGAGCGGTTTTTTGAAATGGGAATAGCTGAGCAAAATATGATTTCAGTCGCAGCAGGCTTAGCTTTAGTAGGAAAAATCCCATTTGTGCATTCCTTTGCTGTTTTTGCTGCAGGACAAGCCTATAACCAGATTAGACAAGGGATAGCACTTCCAAAATTAAATGTAAAAATTATTGGTTCAAGCGGCGGTTTATCTGATTTTGGAGATGGGGCAACCCATCAATCGGTTGAAGATATTTCAATTATGCGTGCCATACCAAATATGGTAGTCATTGTTCCTGTTGATGCCATAGAAACAAGAAAAGTCGTGAGAGCAGTTATTAAATATAACGGGCCAGTTTATATTAGAATTACACGTAATGATTTGGTAAACGTAACTAACGAAGAAGACCCATTTGAAATTGGTAAAATTTTTAAAGTAGCCGAAGGAAACGATATTACAGTTTTTGCCTGCGGAATAATGGTTTCTCAGGCGTTAGAAGCAAGAAAAACTTTATTGGAAATGGGCATTTCAACTCGCGTAGTAAATGTTAGCACTATAAAACCTTTAGATATAGAAAATGTAAAGAAATTTGCCAAAGACGTAAAGGGTGTAATTACTGCTGAGGAAAACAATATCATTGGCGGTTTGGGAGGAGCGATTAGCGAAGCCTTAAGCGAAGAATTAATTAAAATTAAAAAAGTTGGAATCAATGATGTGTTTGGTCAATCTGCAAATTGTTACGAAGATCTTATTAATTACTATGGCTTGACACCTAAAAACATTGTTAATGCAGCCAAGAGTCTGCTCAATTAGTTGCATACTTTAAATTGTTAAAAGTTAAAGAAAAATGGATTGTTGTTCAAGGTAATTTTATAAATTGCGAAAATTTGATAAAAGCAAAAATAATTTTCAGCAATTAAAATATTTTTACAGAAGAGAGGATTAATTAAGCAATGGAAGGTCTCAGAATAAATTATAATTTTAGTGATCAGGTGGTTTTAATAACCGGGGCAGGTCGTGGAATTGGGGAAGCTGTTAGTAAGGCATTTGCTAAAACCGGGGCAAAGTTAGTTTTAGTGGATATGAACGAAGAGGCGATTAAAGAACTAAAAAATGAACTTGTTTCAACATTACAGGAAGAAGATGTTTTAACTATAAAAACTGATGTATCAGATCCAAAAGGTGTTTTTATAATGACTAAAAAAGCAATCGATTATTTTGGAAGAATCGATATTCTTTTTAACAATGCAGGCATTAATAAGCGTATCCCCCTAAAGGATGTTTCTTTTGAAGATTGGCGTAAGATTATGAGCGTAAATCTGGATGGCATGTTTCTTGTAGCACAGGCCGTAGGGAAAGAAATGATAAAAAGGGGAAAGGGTAAAATTGTAAACACCGCTTCTATGTCGGGATTTATCGTAAATGAAAATTTAAATGATGGAGTGTATTGTACTTCTAAAGCTGCCATTATTATGCTCACTAAAGCCCTGGCTGTGGAATGGGCGGAGTATAATATTGATGTAAATGCTATTGCGCCTGGATATACCAAGACCCCTTTGACAAAAAAATTAATCGAAGATTCGAAAATTCACGAGGAGATAAAAGGACGTATACCTACACACAGATTAGCTGAACCTGATGAAATTGCACGTGCAGTTCTTTATTTATCTTCTCCTTCAACTACCTACATAACCGGTCATACTCTTAAAATTGAGGGAGGTTATACAATCTGGTAATTGAAGGAGAATAAATAGAATATAAGCTAAGAGCCAAGAAAAGTAACCATCAACAATTACAGTGAGGTGCGAAGAAAAAAATGAAAAACATTAAAGATTATAATTTATCAAAATCTCAAATTTCGGAAATGTACCAAGGTATGTTAAAAATAAGATATTTTGAAAATAAAGTTGTTGAACTTTATTCGAATGGGAAGATGCCCGGCATAGCCCATCTATATATTGGGGAAGAAGCTGTTGCAGTGGGTGTTTGTGCTAATTTAACCGAGGGTGACTTTGCTACCAGTACACATCGTGGCCATGGTCATCTAATCGCTCAAGGGGCTGACTTAAAAAAGATGATGGCCGAGGTTTTAGGTAAAGAAACTGGCTATTGTAAGGGCAAAGGTGGTTCTATGCACATTGCAGATTTTAGTAAAGGAATTTTAGGGGCCAATGGCATAGTTGGAGCGGGAATACCTATTGCAACTGGGTCAGGTTATTCAGCTAAAATAAGAGGTACTGATCAGGTGACGGTAGCTTTCTTTGGTGACGCTGCTTCTAATCAAGGGACCTTTCACGAGAGTATAAATATGGCTGCTGCCTGGAAATTACCAGTTATTTATGTATGTGAAAACAATCTATATGGGATTTCGGTTGACATACGAAAAGTAACTAATACCAAAGATATAGCTACTCGAGCTTTAGCCTATGATATCCCTGGAATTATAGTTGATGGTAATGATGTATTAGAGGTTTATAGAGTTACTAAAGAAGCAGTAGAAAGGGCACGAAATAAAATGGGCCCCACTTTAATCGAATGTAAAACATACAGATGGAAAGGGCATCATTTGGGAGATCCGGGGATTATATATAGGTCAGAAGAGGAAAGGAAAGAATGGAAGGAAAGATGTCCGATTAAGAGTTTCCGAGAAAGATTATTAAAAGAGAACATTTTCACTCGAAATGAAGTTGTCTTATTTGAGAACAAGGCAAAAGAAATGATAGAAGAGGCACTCGAATTTGCAATTAACAGTTCTTTTCCGGAAAAAGAAGAAGCTTATGAAGATATCTTTATGAATTAAAAGGAATGGAGTGGAGACAATGAAAAAAATTACATATGCAAAAGCAATAAGCGAAGCTATTGATGAGGAAATGGAGAGAGATAGAAATGTTATTTTAATGGGAGAAGACGTAGGAATAAAAGGAGGAAATTTTGGACAAGCTGTTGGTTTGTATAAAAAATATGGAGAATGGAGAGTTAAAGATACCCCTATTTCAGAAAATAGTTTTGTTGGTTTGTGTCTAGGGGCAGCATTAACCGGACTTAGGCCAATCGTAGAAATTATGTATTCTGATTTTTTGATGTTAGCTTTAGACCAAATAGGAAATCAGGCAGCAAAAATACGATATATGTCTGGCGGGCAAGCGAAGGTGCCTTTAACTATTTGTACAACCATAGGCATGGGACGTTCTACCGCAGCTCAACATTCTCAAAGTTTGCAGGCCCTGGTTTGCCATATTCCGGGTCTAAAAGTGGTAATGCCTTCTTCAGCTGCTGAAGCCAAAGGCCTGCTTAAAACGGCCATTCGAGATGATAACCCAGTAATCTTTTTTGAACACAGAATAGAATTCAATAAAACCTATGAAGTACCCGAAGGGGAATATGTTATACCTTTTGGGGTAGCCCGTATCTTAAAAAAAGGAAAGGATATTACTATCGTTGGTACTTCTAATCTAGCCCTTAAAGCCCTTCAGGCAGCGGAAGAATTAACTAAAGAAGGAATAAATGCTGAGATAATTGATCCCAGGACTTTGGTCCCATTAGATAGAGGTACCATCATTGAGTCAGTAAAAAAGACCGGCAGATTACTCATTGTAGATGAAGGATATGAGCGTTGCGGGGTAGCCGGAGAGATTGCTATGTCAGTTTTAGAAGATGTCTTTTATCATCTAAATGCACCGATCGAACGTCTAACTACTGCTAATGTTCCTATACCTTTTAGCCCTGCTTTAGAATTCCCCCTTATTCCTGATGAAAAGAAGATTTACCAAAGAGCAAAAAAAATGGTAAGAGGATAGGGGGAAGGTAGACAAATGGTAGAATATGTAATTATGCCTAAATTAGGGTTTAATATGGAAAAAGGGACTATAGTGAAATGGTTAGCAAAAGAAGGAGATCTGGTTAAGGAACAGGATGAAATTCTAGAAATAGAGACAGACAAAACAGTTATACCGGTAGAGGCTCAAACTTCTGGCATCTTAAGAAAGGTATTAGTCGCTGAAGGTGAGGAAGTTCTCGTAACCCTGCCTATTGCCATTATAGGAGACAAGGATGAAGATATCAGTAAAATGATTGATGAAGCCTATCGAAAATTAGGAAAAACAGAAGTGGTAGAAAAAGAAGAATCTAAAGTAGATAGAAAAGCCTCTCCTGTAATAGAGGAGAGTCAGGAAATAGAAGCGAAAATAGAAAGTAAAGAGTTTAAAAAAATTTCCCCCGGAGCTCAAAGAAAAGCAAAAGAATTGAGAGTAGAAGTGCAGTTGGTGGAAGGAAGTGGCCCAGGGGGAGTAGTGATTGAAAAAGATATATTAGACTATTTTCAATTAAAAAAAGAAACATCTAAAACCCTTATTGAAGAAAAAGAAATAGAGAAAAGAATTCCTTATGCTGGAATGCGAAAAATAATTGGCGATCGGCTTTCTCAAAGCAAATTTAGCGCTCCGCATATATACTTTACTGCCTCTATAGATATGTCTGAAGCTATAAGATCACTAAAAAAATTTAGTCAAGACACCGAAGAAAAAATATCTATTAATGATTTTTTAGTTTTTACAGCAGCTAAGACATTAGCTGAACAGCCTAATATTAATTGTTCTTTGGTTGATGAGGAAATTGTTTACCATAAAGACATTAATATTGGAGTAGCCGTTGCCTTAGGAGAAGGTCTTATTGTTCCAGTGGTAAAAAATGTGAATAAAAAGAACCTATCTATCCTATCTAAAGAGATAAAAAAACTGATTAAATTGGCTCGTGAGAAAAAGTTGATGCCCGATGATTATCAGGGGGGGACTTTTACAGTATCTAATTTGGGTATGTATGGGATAGATAACTTTACGGCTATCATCAACCCTCCTGAAGCAGCTATTCTGGCAGTGGGAGGAATAAAAAAAATGCCTGCCGTGATCGAAGAAGAAGGAGTAGAGAAAATGGGGATTCGTTCTTTAATAAAGATTACTCTTTCAGTGGATCATAGATTGATTGATGGGGCAATGGCAGCAAGCTTTTTAAAGAGACTAAAATATTATTTAGAATTTCCAGAAAACCTTGTTTTATTCTAAAGCTATAAACGAAAAATTGATAGAGGTAGAAAAAACTCTGTTTGTATAAAATATGTATTTTATCAAACTTTACTCTAAATTCAATGGATTATTTGTTAAAATTTGATTACTTTTGGCTTGTGTTGAAATTAATTATTTAAAGCGAGTTTTAAGGAACATGCAGATTATAAATAAGCTTACAATAGAGTAGTTTTGAACTAAATATTAGGAGGTGATGTTTATTAGCTAAAGGGCAGAATACCATGGGTTTGCCAACGGGCAGCTACTTAATAAAATTTACTTGGAAAAATTTGTTTTTAAAGTAAAATTAAGAAAAAATTATAGGAGGTTTAAGATGAACAAGGTTAAAGTTACATTTATTGTTACCTTAGGTTTAATTATAATACTAGGTTGCTTTTTCATTACATCCTCAGCTGCGGAACCTATTAAAATTGGAGCAGTACTTCCAAAGTCTGGTAATTATGCTGAACACGGGGAGATGGAATTGATTGGGATATACTTGGCTGTGGAAGATTTTGGTGGTGAAGTACTGGGAAGGCCTATTGAATTAGTTGAAGCTGATGATGAAAATAATCCAGATATAGGTTCTCGTCGAGCAAGGAATTTAATTGAAGTAGAAGGTGTTAAATTTTTAATGGGTGGAGTCAGTAGTTCAGTTGGGCTTGCGATTGGAGGAGTATGTGAGGAAAAAGGTGCACTATATTTAGCCACCAATCAAAATTCCGATGATTTTGCATCCGTTGGTTATGCCAACAAATATATGTTTCATGTTGCTCCTGGTATGGATTCATTGGTTCGTGGTGCAGCGGAATATGTTGCAGAAAATTTGGGCAAAAAATGGTACTTTATAACTCACGATTATAGTTGGGGACATTCAGGGACCAAATGGGCAAGAAACATGCTAGATCAAGTTGGCGCAGAGGAAATAGGAGAAATTAAAGTGCCGAACGGTACCAGAGATTTCAGCTCCTATCTACTTACAATAGCTAATTCTGGAGCAGATGTAGTTGCTTTAACTGTTGGCGGGTTAGATCTTCAAGCACTTTACATGCAAATGAATGAATTTGGACTTTTCGATAAAATGGCTGTATGGTGTACTTTGGGCAATTATGAAGATAGCTATCCTTTAAACCCAGAACAGAGAGGAATGTATATAGGAGTAGAAGCATACTGGAAAGAAAGTCCTGGGATGATAGAATTAAGTAATCGTGTTAAAGAAGGATATCCTAACGCACCTTTGTCGGTTGCATCTGCTAATACTTATCAGGGCTGGTTAGGTATGACTGCTTTGTTAAAAGCAATAGAAAAAGCTGGGACAACAGATGTAGATGCAGTCATTAAAGCTATGGAGGGGATGGTAATTTGTGACAATTTACGACTTGAGCCTACTTATATTCGCCCTTGGGACCATCAATTTTTAGGTGTTTATCCTTTTGTACGTGACTTGCAGGTAGAGGGTGTGGATATCTTTGAAATCTTATTTACCTATGACAGCAAGGATTATGCCAGAAGCCTCAGTGAAAATCCATTGGACTTAACTGCTGAATAAAATTATAAATACAAAGTAAATATAAAAGTCCTCGGTAAAAAAATTACCGAGGACTTTTATAGAGGCAAAGGAGTAATTTAGAATGAACATAAATATAATTTTAGTGCTTTTATTTAATGGAGTTTTGCTTGGTCTCATTTATGCTGTTGTTTCAATTGGTTTTAGTTTAGTATTGGGAATAGGGCAGGTAATTAATTTTGCTCATGGCCTATTATTTGCTTTTGGAGCTTATATTTTCTGGTATATTTCGCCAATAATTGGATATTGGCCGGCATTTATTATAACTCCATTAATAGTTGGTGGTATGGGTTATTTAATAGAAAAATTGGTAATTACAAGAGTGTATGGTCAAGATCCCCTATTTGGTTTATTAGTTACTCTTGGTATTTCTTTGGCTGGTACAGAAATTATAAGAATGATATGGGGCAAGCTTACCAAGGTAGTATCTACTCCAGGGTTTGCAGCCGGGCAAGTCCATTTTGCAAATATTATATATCCTAAGTACCGAATTGCATTAGCCTTAATTTCATTGATAATAATATTGTTTGTTTGGTGGCTTATGATAAGAAGTAATTTTGGTACTATTGTCAAGGCAGGAATGACTGATAGTGAAATGATATCTGCCCTGGGGCATAATCTGCCTGTATTACGAAATAGAGTATTTATTATAGGATCAATTTTGGCAGGTATGGCTGGGATAGTTGCAGCTCCTTTATGGGGGATCAAATCAGAGATGGGTACCGATATATTGATGCTTGCTTTTACAATAGCTTTGATAGGAGGATTAGGAAGCATTAAGGGAACTGTAATTGCTGCACTAGTGATAGGTATTATCACCTCATTGGGTGTACTTATAATTCCTAGGTTAGTTGAGGCAGTGCCTTTCATTTTGTTAATAGCAGTATTGTTCTACAAACCCAAAGGACTTTATGGAGAACTAACAATACTGGGGGAAGTTACAGCACGAGAAAAATAAATATAAAATAAATAAAAAAGATTAAGGAGTAATTATGAATAAGCAATACAATATATTGAATGATCCTTTTTTATATTTGTTAATATTTTTTGGTGTTTTTCCATTTATTCCTTTATTAGGCAAATATTTATCGCTAGGTACAGAAATGTTAATATGGATCCTATATTCCCTAAGTTTTAATTTGCTATTAGGATATACTGGTTTACCTTCATTTGGGCACGGAGCTTTTTATGGAATAGGTAGTTATGTGACTGCCTTAGTATATTTACAATTTATTAACAATAGTAAGAATATTTTTTTACCAGTATTAGCAGCCAGTCTAATAGTAGGAATGCTTGCGTATTTTTTTGGTTTTATAATAAGAAAGAAGCGCGGGATATATTTTGCTTTGATAACAGTTGCTTTCAGTCAGGTGCTTTATATTATTGCTTTTAAATGGACTGAAGTAACAGGGGGAGAATTAGGCATAACACGATTATTCCGGGGCCAGTTCTTAGGGATAGATTTAAATAATTCTACGCGATATTATTATTTTGTATTAATAATAGTCTTCTTAGGCTCTATAATAATTAGGAAAATCACTCTATCCCCATTTGGTAAAGTGCTAAAAGCTTTAAAACAGAATGAAACAAGGGTTCAATACTTAGGGTATAATAGCGCTAAGTATTGTTGTTATGTAATGACGATTTCAGGAATTTTTGCTGGTTTATGTGGCGGGCTTTATTGTTTATTATATGGTGCTGTTTTCGCTGACAATATGCATTGGGTTAAATCTGGAGATGTTGTTATAGCAACTCTTTTAGGTGGAGGAATGACAAATTTTTATGGGCCTATCGTTGGTTCAAGCATTTTTGTTCTTGCTAGAGAAATATTGAGTTCAGTTTGGGACAATTGGATGCTTTTGTATGGCCTTGCTTTTGTTCTTATTATTTTATTTATGCCGACTGGTTTGTTAGGTATGGTAGAAAGGATAAAAGAAAAGAAGCATACTGAGCAATTCAATAACAATAATAACAAAAAGAAGAAGGATTTGGAGGGAATTGCCCACAAGGAGGAAAATAAATAATGGACTTGTTAAGGACTGAAAATTTAACTAAGAAATTTGGGGAATTAGTAGCGGTAAATAATGTTACCATCTCAATAAAAGAAAAAGGAGTGCTTTCGATTATTGGTCCTAATGGAGCTGGCAAGACCACATTTTTTAATCTCCTAACTGGTTTCTTAACACCAACAGAAGGCAAGATTTATTTAAGAGACGAAGACATAACCGATATGTACCCCTATGATATTGTTCGCAAGAAATTATCAAGGTCTTTTCAGATTGCCAGTTATTTCCCCGAGTTTACCATATTTGAAAATATTCAAATGGGAGTCTTCAATCGCCTTGGATATAGTTATAATTTTTTAGCCAATTCCAAACAATTGAAAGATGTGAATGAGGAAACAGAAAGATATATTGAAATGTTATCTTTGTCGGATCTCAAAGATATGAAGGCTAAATTTTTATCCCATGGAGATAAAAAGATTTTGGATATTGCCATGTGTTTAACGATAGAACCCGAAATTCTCTTGTTGGACGAGCCTACCAGTGGTGTTTCAGGTACCGAAAGGATGAAAGTCATTCATTTTATTGGAGAGTTAGCGAAGAAGATGAAAATCGTTGTTGTAGAACATGATATGGATATTGTATTTTCAATTTCAGATAGAATTGTAGTACTAGCGCAAGGTTCAATATTGGCTGACGGAACAATTGAAGAGGTAAGGAACAATGAAGATGTTCAAAATGCTTATCTCGGAGGAAATATAGAAGGGGGTGATGAGGATGTTGTCCTTGGAAAAAATAAATAGTTGGTATGGAGAAGCCCAGGTATTACACGATGTTGATTTGAATGTTCAGGAAGGAGAAATTGTTGCCCTGTTTGGCAGAAATGGAGTTGGAAAGACAACAACATTAAGGAGTATTATGGGGCTAAACCCTCCTTTATGCAAGGGGAAAATAATATTTAACAATGAGAATATTTTAGGCTTGCCGCCCTATAAAATTGCCAATAAGGGTATGGGTTTTGTACCCGAGGACCGAAGGATTTTCCCTTATTTAACACTGAAAAAAAATTTAGATACCGGCAAAAAAACCAAAAGACAAATTAATATCAAAGAAAGATGGGATTACCAAGAAGTATATCAGCTGTTTCCCAAACTAGAAAGTTTACAGAATTCCTTAGGTAAAAATCTTAGTGGTGGAGAGCAGCAAATGCTAACCATTGCCCGAACATTAATGGGAAATCCTGAATTGCTGATTCTAGATGAACCCTCCGAAGGTTTGGCACCCTTAATTGCTAGAGATGTGATAAATCTGGTATTGAGATTAAAAAAGGAATATGGTCTAAGTATACTTATTGTCGAACAATTTTCTCCTAGAGTGCTGGAATATGCAGATCGCTGCTATGTGATGGATATGGGGGAGATAGTGTTCGAAGGAATATCTAAAGAATTTAAAGAAAACAGAAAACTTCAGCAAAAATTACTCGGAGTATAATAAATTGGCCCTTTATAATTAGAGTATTTATTTATGAATATTTAATTTAGATTTAGAAATAGAGAAAGCTCTATGCCTGTTTATGTAATATCAAAATTAATTGAATATATGTCATATCTTGAAGTAGTTGTCTTTATTATTAAATTGGAAATGTCGTTATAATATAAAAAGAATAAGCTCAACGATCTTGATTATAAGAAATAATAGGGAAAGAAATAAAATGAGCAAAGTGGTTTTATTAACAACAGGCGGGACAATTGCTAGTGCTAAGGATAAAAAAACTGGCCTTTTAAAAGCAGGAGTCTTAACTGGGAATGAAATACTTTCAATGAAGAATCTTCTTTCAGATTTAGATGTAGAAGTAGAAGTTGAATCTATTTTTCAAATTCCAAGCAATTGTATAACTTTTAATCATTTGTTAATTCTAAAAGAAAAAATTGAGAAAATATTCAAATATAATAGCGTAGATGGTGTTGTTATCACTCATGGCACGGATACCTTAGAAGAAACAGCTTATTTTTTGGATCTAACGATTTCTAACGAGAGACCTATTATTGTAACTGGGTCACAAAGAGGACCGACTGAATTAGGGACCGATGCCTTTACTAATATTCGCCAATCAGTTATAGCAGCTAGCGATATACACACTAAAGGAATTGGAACAATGGTGCTATTTAATGAAAGAATATTTTCAGCACGTTATGTAAAAAAAATACATTCGTATAATACAAATGCTTTTAGCTCTTTTGGTTATGGTTATTTAGGAATTGTAGATAGAAATAGAGTTTTTATTTACCAAAAACCGGTAGAAAAGGAATTTTATAAAATAGGTAATTCAATTCCTATAGTTGATATTATAAAATTTTCATTAGATTCCAACGGCAAATTTATTTATTGTTCTGTTAAAAGTGGAGCCCAAGGAATTGTTTTAGAAGGTGCAGGGAGAGGCCATATCCCACCACAAGCGGTAAAAGCCGTAGATTTTGCCATAGCAAATGGAGCAAAGGTAGTTTTAACAACTAGCTGTGAAGAGGGTGAAGTTTTTCCCGTTTATGATTTTGCTGGTGGAGTTAAAGATCTACAAGATAGAGGCGTCATTACTGGCAAGGATTATGATAGCAAGAAAGCAAGAATAAAACTATCTGTATTATTAGCTGCTGGAATCCATGATATTGAATATATTCAAAAGAGCTTTTTACGTTAAGTTTTAGTGTTTAAGGTATTATCAACTAGGCCAACTTAAGAAATCAAGAGATAAAGGGGACGGGGCGATAGAATCTGACGCAAAACAGCAATAATTATTTTTAGGGAAGAGAGATAATTTGATTAAGTAGATGAAGCGGACTGGACTGGATTACCGGTCAAGCTATTGCGGTAAATGGTGGCGCTTTTATGGGTTAATTAAAATAATTTTTCAACAATAAGAGGAAGAAATGTTTAAAAATAAAAAACTACTAGAAATAAATCTGACCAACAATACGATTGGTGATAGAAAATTAAAAGAAGAAGTGCTTAAAAATTATTTAGGAGGAAGCGGATTAGCTGCCAAATTATTATACGATGAATTACAACCTAATCTCTCTCCATTACATCCGGACAGTCCTTTATTGTTTTTCTCTGGATTATTAACCGGAACCTCTGTCCCCACTGCCAGTAAACTCTCGGTTTGTGCCAAATCTCCCTTAACCGGTATCTGGAACGAATCAACTGTTGGTGGGAAATGGGGTGCTGAATTAAAGTTTTGTGGTTATGAAGGTATAATAGTTACCGGGAAAGCAGAGAAACCGGCTTATCTATATATCACTCCCGAGGAGACAAAAATTAAAGATGCTCAAGAGATCTGGGGTCAAGATACTTATAATACTTCCCAACACTTAAAGGAAAAGCATGGCCCGGAAATTAAGATAGCATCCATTGGTCAGGCCGGTGAGAATTTAGTTAACATTTCTTCTATTGTGATAGATGCTCCTCATTCCCGATTAGCAGGAAGAGGTGGAATGGGGGCAGTGATGGGCTCAAAAAATTTAAAGGCAATCGTGGTTAAGGGAAATTTAAAACCAAACATTAAGAACCCTTTAGCCTTAAAAGAAATCTTAAAGATTGATCGTCAAAATATCAGACATTACACTGAAGGATTGCATAAATTAGGCACTGCCGGATCAGTTGAATCAAGGGAATATACCGGTGATCTGCCTATTAAAAATTTTGCCCAAAGTAGATGGCAGGGAGCCAGCAAAATCACCGGACAAGCCATTGTCGATACTCTTTTTAAAAAGCACTATGCCTGTTTTGCCTGCCCTATTGCCTGTGGAAAAGAAGTAAAAATCAAAACACCTCCTTTTGTGGTTCATGGTCCGGAATATGAAACCGTAGCCGCCTTTGGGTCCCTATGCTTAAATGACAACTTAGACAGTATAGTTGAAGCCAATGACCTCTGTAATCGATACGGAATAGATACTATCTCTTTCGGAATTAGTGTAGCCTTTGCTATGGAAGCCCACGAGAAAGGTTTTTTAAATCAAGAAGGTTTTGAAGGAATAAATTTAGAATGGGGTAATTCCCAGGCAATAATTAAACTCGTTCACCAAGTGGCAAAAAATGAAGGCTCGGGCAAGCTCCTGGGTCAGGGAGTAAGGTTATTCTCAAAAAAGGTTGGAAAAAATTCTGAAGAATTTGCTATTCATGCCAAAGGCTTAGAACTGCCCTTACATGATCCCCGAGCTTATACCGGAATGGCCTTAAGCTATGCCACAGCCAATAGGGGGGGATGTCATTTAGAATCTTTGAGTTACGCCATTGAGTCCGGTATTCCCCTAGAGGATTTAGGTTATGGAGAAGATAATTTATTGAACCCTCATACTTCTGTCGGCAAAGCAGAGTTAGTGATTAAATTGCAAAACTATATGGATGTCTTTAATGCCCTGGGGCTTTGCAAGTTTTTGCTATTTGGCAGAATAGGACCAACCAAAGTGACAGAATGGTTAAATTGTGTAACCGGTTGGAACCTTACTCCAGAGGAATTACTAACCACGGGAGAAAGATTGCACAATCTTAAAAGAATGTATAATGTTAGATTAGGTATAAATCGTAAGGATGATATTCTTCCAGCGCGACTTCTTACCTTGGCTCGTAATGACGGTATGGCCTCAGGAGTTTTACCTGAATTAGATAAGATGTTAGAAGAATATTATCAGTTGAGGGGTTGGGATGAAAATGGGATTCCTACT
>Ga0268276_1002451_pt1 | contig 15844 bp, 11 predicted proteins | sample saktaG_4_FD_190145 | JGI IMG/M metagenome (GOLD analysis project Ga0268276, IMG submission 190145) | Saline water microbial communities from Sakinaw Lake, British Columbia, Canada - sak_2010_1_5_45m | ecosystem: Environmental > Aquatic > Non-marine Saline and Alkaline > Saline ...
CATGTACCTGTGCGTCTTATTGATTTTGAGAATTTGACCAATAACAGTTTTATTGCAACCAATCAATATAAGGTTACAAGGGGTGTGACAAAGATTCCTGATATGGCACTCTTGATTAATGGTATTCCGATTGTTATCGGTGAATTTAAGACACCTGTCCGGCCAGCTATATCATGGCTGGATGGAGCGGTGCAGATTCATGATAATTACGAGAATAGCATTCCTGAGCTTTTTGTACCGAATATTTTTTCTTTCGCGACCGAAGGTAAAACATTTCGATATGGTTCTATACGTATGCCTCTTGAGATATGGGGGCCATGGCGTGATGAGTCAAAAAATGATAAAGCATTGGGCGAATTATTCGGACTTAAAGAAATTGAGATTGCAATTGAATCTATGCTTAAGCCTTCAGCCGTATTGGATATTTTAGAAAATTTTACGATATTTGCCACAGACAGGAAAAATCGCAGAATTAAGATTATTGCTCGTTATCAGCAGTACGAAGGTGCGAATTTAATTGTGAAGCGTGTTAAGGAAGGAATTGTTAAGAAGGGACTTATCTGGCATTTTCAAGGATCAGGGAAATCGCTTCTTATGGTGTTTGCCGCACAAAAATTACGTCATGCACCTGAGCTAAGAAGCCCGACTGTCCTTATTATTGTTGATAGGGTTGATCTCGATACACAGATCACAGCAACATTCAATGCCAGTGATGTGCCGAATATTGTAGCGACAGACAGTAGGGAAGAATTAGAAAGACTTTTAAAACAGGATACCCGGAAAATCATTATTACAATGATGCATAAATTTGCGGAAGCTGATGGAGTTTTAAATGGCAGAGATAATATTATTGCCCTTGTTGATGAAGCGCACAGGACACAAGAAGGTGATTTAGGAAGAAAATTACGTGACGCACTTCCAAACGCGTTTTTCTTTGGACTTACCGGTACACCTATTAATAAACGTGATAGAAATACGTTTCGCACTTTTAGTGCCAAGGAAGACTTGAGCGGATATTTATCACGCTATTCTTTTGAAGATTCTCTGAGGGATAAGGCGACGCTTCCACTTCACTTTGAACCCCGTCTTTTGGATGTGCATGTGGATAAAGAAATTATTGACGCTGAGTTTAGCGCTATGACTGAAACATTATCGGAAGTACAGCGCGCACTGTTAGTGCAAAAGGCTGCGCAAATGTCTGCGTTTCTAAAGTCACCCGAGAGGGTAAGAAAAATTGTTGAAGATATTGTTAAACATTTCAGGGAGAAGATTGAGCCCCAGGGATTTAAAGCTCAGATTGTCTGCTGTGATCGTTTAGCTTGCGACCAATATAAGCAAGAGATGGATAAGATTATAATTCCCGATGAGAGTGTTGTTGTGATGACGACTAATCAATCAGATAGTAATGAATTCAAGCGAAAGTATCGGATGGATAGAGACAAACAGGAAAAGATTTTGGATAGATTTCGTGATCCGATAGATCCGTTAAAATTTGTAATTGTGACTGCAAAACTTTTAACCGGATTTGATGCGCCGATTTTACAGGCGATGTATATAGATAAAGCTATGAAAGATCATAACCTTTTACAGGCGATATGCCGAACCAATCGTGTTTATAAGGATAAATCACATGGGCTTATTGTAGATTATTATGGGGTCTTTGATAATGTAGCCAAGGCTTTGGAATTTGATGAAGCAACGGTAAGACATGTAATCACAAATATTGGAACATTGAAAGAAAAGTTGAAACAAGCGATTGCGTTATGTCTTACACATTTTCCTAACGTGGATAGAGGGCTTGAAGGTTACGAAGGACTTTTGCTTGCGCAGGATTGCGTGAATACCAATGCGAAACGTGATGCTTTTGCAGAAGCTTATAGTTACCTATCTAAATTGTGGGAGGCATTGTCGCCGGACCCAATTCTGAATGTTTACGAGAGAGACTATCGTTGGTTAACTAAGGTTTACGAATCCGTTAAGCCCACATCAGGGGATACAGGTCGTCTTTTATGGCATGCCTTAGGTGCTCAAACCATGAAGTTGATCCACGAACACATCCACGTTGAAAAGATCAACGATGATTTGGAAAAGATTGTCTTAGATGCTGATGTCGTTGAAGATTTGATGAAAACTAAAGACGCGAAAAAGGCAAAGATTATTGAAATAATAATAGTCAGCCGCTTGCGTAAACACAAGGGTAACCTAAAATTTGAAGAACTCGGTAAAAAACTTGAAGAATTGAGAGATAAAGCGGAGCGTGGTCTAATTGACAGCGTCGATTTCTTAAAGCACTTAATACAGTTGGCTAAGGAAGTAATTCAAGCTGAAAAAGAAGTTGATATCGAAGAAGAGCAAAAAGGGGCAAAAGCGGCACTTACGGAGCTTTTCTTGGAAGTACGCAACGATCAAACCCCGGCCATTGTTGAGCGCATTGTGAATGATATAGATGAAATTGTTAAAATTGTGCGTTTTCCGGGATGGCAATCAACTGCATCCGGTGAGCGTGAAGTCAAAAAAGCTTTGCGTAAAACCTTGCTTAAGTATAAACTTCATAGCGATCAAGATCTTTTTGATAAGGCTTTTGAATATATTAGGGAGTATTATTAATAGGGAGTGTAATGTAAATGTAAGCATTAATTTACACCGGCAGCCTATCAGAATAAATTAAATAAACAGGGAAGGTGTGCTATAGAAAAAATAGGATGTGTCTATATTTTAATTATTGCAGATAGGGAGGGTATTGTATGCAAGAAGAAATACTTAAATTCTTTAATGTTGAATTTACTGAAGTTAAAGAATTGACTGAAAGATTAACAAGAGTAGGAAATACTAAGGCCTTACTCATATTTTCAGATCTATTCAAATTGCTTAATGTACTGGAATTATATTCTCGCGAAGATTGGTCTGATGAGGATAAATTTGTCGCCATATCTAATTATTTAGAATATGAAGACAATGACTATAGATTTTCTTCTTTGTTTATCATACCTATTAGGCAAGAAATTCATTTAAAGTTTAGAAATAGTATAGCTGTAAATAGTATCGACCAATTAAAACTTCAATTTCAAGGGCGAAAATATAAAGATTTACTCCAAGCTCATATTAGGGAAATGAGTTTGGTTAAGCTTGAAATGGCTATTTTGGGTTCAATTGCAGCTTTTAATTCAGAAGAAAAAGAAATTGCTAAAATTACCATAGAAGAATGTCTTCAAATAGGCAAAAATAAAGAATTTTGGCACAAAGGTTGTGATGTCATTTTATTAGAAGTTTGTTCAAAATTTAGGAGATTACTATCTCGAAATAACTATGAACTAGAGGATAAAGTTCAATTTAACATGTTTCAATTACTAACTATGTATTTTGCTTCCATGGCTTTACAAAGTAAGGCGTTAAGAAAACACATAGGCATAAGAAAGAATATTTTCTTTAGGTGAAGGTAAAACAAAACAAAAGAGGGTCACTAACTTAAACAATAATTAATAATAATAGGGTCACCTATTCTCTTGAAGTAAAATAGATAAAAAGAATATTTCTTCTGGAGAGGAATGGAGATGGGGTCAGCCGTTACAGTTTTATAAAATAGTAAGAAAGTAGAAAAAAGTAAGCATCGGGAAACCGTTGAAGAAAAATAAAGGGTCTTTCTTATTGACACCGGTCAATTTAAACTACATTTTATTTTTTTCTACAAGTATTAAGAATTAAATTTGAAGTTACATTTGCCATATTCTCTCTAAAGGGAATAATAGAGTAATTTTTATTGATAAAAATGCTATAAAATTATAATTATTTAAATTTGGAAGATTGTGAAATTGAAAAACACTTGGAAGCGCGATTAATATATAATAAGAGGTGTTAAAATGAAAGAATTATTGATTGATTTCATAAAAAATCTTAAGACCAATAAAAGAATTAATTCATTTGATGAAGCTGCAACAAAACAAGCAGTAATTTTAAAATTATTATCCATCCTTGGGTGGGATATATTTGATAATGAAGAAGTAAAACCTGAATATAAAGTTAGTAGCAAGTCAGTTGATTATTGCTTGAGAATTGTAAATACTAATAAGGTTTTTTTGGAAATTAAAAAAATTAGGGAAGATTTAGAGAAACACCAAGAGCAACTACTTAATTACTCTTTTCAAGAAGGAGTAAAACTTGCCATATTAACAAATGGGATTACTTGGTGGTTTTATCTGCCTTTGTATGAGGGAATTTGGGAACAGAGAAGGTTCTACGCAATTGATATTCTGCAACAAAAATCCGACGAAATTGCTTTAAAATTTATTGATTTTTTATCTAAAGATAATATTATTACCGGAAAAGCTCATCAAAACGCTGAAGATATTTACAAAAGCCGAAAGAAACAAACCGTAATAAAAGAGACATTACCCAAGGTTTGGGAAAAAATAATATCTGAACCAAACAAATCTCTTGTTGAATTACTTAGCGAAACAACTGAGAAAGTTTGTGGTTATAAACCTGAGTTCAAAGAAATTGAACATTTTTTAAGCAAGATTAAAATAATATCCATAACACCATTAGAATTTCCACAACAAGTTTCAAGAGAGCAAGGATTGGACAAGGCTGTTATACCAGGAGAAAAAATATCGTGCGATGTTCTTATCATGCATATTATTAAAGTTTTGGGAAGACACGAAGAAAAAGTTACTAAAAAGCAAGTTGAGGAAGAAATTTACCAGGCGCTACGCGAAACATTTGAGCAACCTTATTATCAAGAGAACCCTCCAAAAGTTTTTGTTCCGCGATGGCAACATAACATTGCTTGGGCAAAAGAGAAAGCAAAACATGACGGACTTGTAAAAAACTCTATCGATTCTGGTCGTGGTTATTGGGAATTAACTCAAAAAGGGAGAGAATACTTCCAGAAAATGATTAATAACAAATAATAAATGAGAACATATCTCATTTTCATAGGCAATTAATATTTTACTTTTAAATTAGATAAAGGGAAGATGTGCCAGCGCAATAATTCGATACCTTTTAGCGAAAAAACCATAAGATCTGAGGAATGCTTACCAGATGGTTGAGGCTTTAGGTATTATGATAGATAGACGTCCCAAAGAAAGACCTCGTAAAATGGAAAGCTGAACCATAGAAAAATAGGATGTGTCCTATTTAAAATACTTCTTTACAATGAAACAAGTATCAGGGATCTAAGTAGAGGATTAGGTATAGGGGGAAGTGCCATAGAGGGGGTTGCTAAAATATGATAAACGAGACCCTCCCTTATCTTCAATGTGAAGATCCAACACAATTTATTTTATAAGGAGGAATATGCTTGACAAAATATAAAGAATATTTAGCTAATAGCGTGATGGATTTTTTAGTTTTAATTTTTTCCCAAGAATTTATTAGCGATACAACTATATTTAGAGGTCATTCGAATAAAGAGTGGGAGTTAATTCCGGAAATTGGTAGAAGTAATATGTTTAATTTGTTAGAAGGTTATGAGGATTGGAAAACGTTTGAAGAAGACATATTTGAAAGATTTGCAAAATATGCTATTCCCTATCTAAATAAAGAACCAAAAAACGAGATTGAATGGGCTGTTATAGGGCGACATCATGGTTTACCCACAAGACTACTTGATTGGACTAAAAATCCATTGAAAGGTTTATATTTTGCTGTTGAAGATACTACATATAATAATGATAGTGCGGTCTGGGTTTTAGATGACAGTGGATGCCGTAAAGGTATAAAAAATTTTGAAATAGTAGATAAATATCCAGGATCAGGTTTTGATGTATATTTCCCAGACCAGATAGATAATAGATTGATTGTGCAGGAAGGTTGTTTTACAATACATGCATTTCCTAAAAAAAATATACCTTTGGTTCCTATAGAAAAATGCAAAGGAATTACAGAATTAATAAAAATTATAATTCCTTTTAGTAAAAAGAAAGAAATAAAATTTGATTTAGATAAACTTGGCGTAAATAGACGAACTTTGTTTCCCGATTTGGATGGATTGGCAAAATATATATGCTGGGAATTCAGTCTTTTGATGAATTCTACATCAATATTGTAATAATAAGAGGGACAGCTATTTTTATTGCATCACTTCTGCAAGATGATAGGGAAAGTTGTACCAATTCAATAATTCGATAACTTTTATCGAAAGAGCGCCAAGAAGTTTTATATTTCTTGCAGGGTGAAAGTCCCTGTTGGGTAAGGTCTAGCCAACCACCCATATCGAGTGTTGCATTGAAATGGGTAACCATTAGATGAAGCGTACACCGGGAAACAGATAGGACATAGGGAAGACCGTACTTCCTGAAGTGAATTATAAGCCTCGTAAATAAAGATTAATGCAAGACAGCGACGTCGTTTTCGGTAACGGAAGCCTATACAAAAGAATCGCCTATGGCGAGATTCTAAGAGGGTCTGTCGGGGTCTTGGCACATGGCAGGTCTGTAGAGAGATATGGAGAACTTGGGAGACCCTATAAGCTCCTTATCAAAAGGTAAGTCTACCCGAGGAAAAGAGAGGGTGACTGACGGCTTATAGGGATTCGGATCAGCTCATATTGTGCGCGCAGCAGCGTACTTATCGGGTAGGTTAAAGTCCTACCGAACCCCGCAACTTGAGGGGTTTGTATCCAAGACCTGGGGGTAATGCCTCAGGGGTCGGTTAACCTAACCGAAGGGCAGGGCGTTCACCGTGAGGTGAAGTCTGAAGGGCTTGAGGAGAAATACCAGGCTGTAACAGAAAATGTGAACCGGTCGGCCAAAGATGAGGAAAGGTCGAGCCTGCACTATGGAGGCGAAGGCGTTACTAGTCCACTCATCGCACCAAGGTGTGTGCGGGCGGCATGGTATAGAAGATAGGTACGTGACCTGCGGAGGTCTCGTAATGTCTGGAAAATAACACCCTTAAGGACGGGTGGGTAAATATAATCGGAATGATAGTGTTGTGGGAATCATTCTGGTAAGAAACACACAACATCCAGTAATGTTACAACACTATAAGGTAACCCCGAAAGGTGTACAGAAGCATTGCGAGAAGTCGGAGAGCCGAATAGTACTTTAATGGACGAACAACAGAAACGTCCAGACTATCTATTCTAATATAGGTAGCATTAACCATTCCAAAAAGATGTTTAATGGGGAAGGCGGCTCACTTTATGGAACTTTAAGTTTGGAATAGAATTCGTGAGTAGGTTACAAAGGAAGGAAAGTTCCCTAGGTGAAAGACCCTGAATTTGTATACGGAGGATACGAAAACTATGCAGGCAAAAAGTACAGTTAAAAAGGTGCATTCTTTGATTGACAAAGTATATCACCCAACAAATCTGAAACTAGCCTGGAAGAAAGTAAAATCGAACAGAGGGAGTGGAGGAATCGATAAAATTGGTATCCAGGATTTTACCAATGTAGCAGAAGAAGAATTACAAAAACTTCACCAGCAACTAAAAGAAACTACCTATGAACCTATGCCGGTAAGAAGGGTGCATATCCCAAAGAGAGGAAAGCCAAACAAGAAGAGACCTTTAGGGATTCCTGCCATACGAGACAGAGTATGTCAGCAGGCATTAAAGAACAGGCTGGAACCCATATTCGAGCCGGGATTCAATGATGGTAGTTTTGGGTATAGACCAGGACGTTCACCTCATCAGGCCATGCGGAAAATCTATCGAGAACTACTCAAAGGATATGAATGGATAGTAGATGCAGACTTGGAAGATTTCTTTGGAAGTGTGCAGCACGAGAGGCTAATAGACCTGATTGCAGAAAAGGTTAGCGACGGGAGAATACTGAAACTCATTCGAAAGATGTTAAAAGCGGGATACATGGAACAGGGAATAAGACACCTTACACCAGAAGGAACACCCCAGGGTTCGGTGATAAGCCCACTACTCAGCAACATATATTTAAACCAGTTTGACTATGAAATGGAATCAAGAGGGTATAAGCTGACTCGTTTCGCTGATGATTGGGTGATATTGTGTAGAACCAGGGGGGAGGCCATCAAAGCATTAGATGAGGCAAGAGAGGTTCTTAAATCTCTCGGATTGGCTATACATCCGGAAAAGACTAAGATTACTCACATAAACAAAGGCTTTGAATTTCTGGGGTATATGTTAAAACGAGGGAAAGGACTTAAACTCGCTAAGAATAAAATCAATAAGAGAATGAATTCCAGCAATATCTATGCTTTACCCAAGGAAGATTCAATAAAGAGGTTCAAAGCCACTATCAAAGAAAGGACTAAACGTAGAATACCGTTAACTACCAAGGAGATTATTGACCGGATTAACCCAGTCATTCGTGGATGGGGCATATACTATCGTAAAGCTCATGTTCGTAAACTTTTTAACAAGTTACAAAGATGGATAGTCAGTAGAATATGGAGCCATCACTACAAAAGATGGAGAAACTACGGATGGAAGTACTATAATGAGAGTAGACTATATGGTGAATTTAAGTTGGTGAGTTTGTTAACACTTATACCGGATTTGCGTCTTAAAACTGTGTCTAAATGATACCATATCGGAAAGCGGTATACGGGAAAACCGTATGTACCGATTGATTGAGCGGACAGAGGAAGGCGAAAGCCGACCTCTTCCGACTCTACACCGATGACCTCGGGTAATGCCGAGCGAGGGAAGGGGGCTACATATTATCGTTCTTATTAAGGACACATTAACTTACGCACAGGAGTAGATTAATTAATGGAAACGAAATTAGTAAGAATAGTCTAATAGGTAAGATAATATGAAGAGCCGAATGCCTGAATTGGGCACGTTCGGATCTGTGAGGGGTGGGCTATCAATTAGCCAAGGAACAAATATTGTGACACTTCCATTAAGGTAACGGGAAGAAACGGGGAATACAAAGCTGTTCCTAAAGTTAATAGATACCCATCTACTCGATGACAATATAATACCAAAGAGATAAGACGGTTTAAAGAGGTAATAAAGTACCCAGATAACCCAGGCACTGTAGTAAAATAGGAATATAGAACTTATTGCTAAATAGATTGAAAGGCACACTTAAAAATTTATATTTTTAATAATCTGTATGAAGAAAAGAATTTTTTTAAAAGAAAAAAGAAGATAAGATAAGGAGAAGATTTAATACTACGATTAGTAAGGAAATTTGATTTATCAAAAAGGAATGTAGCCATTTTAATTGAGTGAATCGGGAAACGGTAAGAAAGTTCTCAGAAGATCCGTCCCCTTGACAGTCTAAGAGGTAAAATGACTGGATTGGTTGGTAAAAATAAAGATGAATGACTAAAAAATTATTTTGAAGATATGGACCGGGTATGTTTGGAAGTCTCAAGGGTCTTAAAGGAAGATAAATATTTTGTAATAATTATAGGGTCTAATACAAATCAAACTGGGGGTATTAGATTGGAGAATAAAATAATAGAATCATGCAAAAAATATAATTTAATATTGGTTAAAAGTATTTTAAAGCCCATAAAGGGTATGAGAAATACAATGAAGGATGAATATATATTATTTTTTAAGAAACAAGGAGGGAAATAAAATGCCAGATATTATGGAAAGAATATCTTCTGAAATAGAAGATCAGGAAATGGAAGTTATAGTTTATAAAATCGCTAATTATCCTGCAGATTTTACCTTACAGGGTTTATACGATAAATGGGAAGATGATGAGATTTCAATTCCGTCTTTTCAGAGGAGATTTGTGTGGACATTATCTCAGTCAAGTAAATTGATAGAATCCTTTTTGCTTGGTCTCCCTGTTCCAAGCATATTTCTATACAAAGAAAAAGAAAGCCAAAAGCTTCTTGTTATAGATGGTCAACAAAGGCTGAGAACTATTTTTGGTTATTTTAAGAATTTATTTCCTGATACTAAGAAGACTTTTTATTTGAAGGATGTTAATTCAAAGTGGGAGAATAAGTCCTTTTCTGAATTAAGCGAACCTGATAAACGAAGATTAAAAGATTCTGTTTTAAGGGCGGTAATAGTGGAACAACTTGATCCAAAGGATAATACAAGTATCTTCCATATTTTTCAAAGATTGAATACTGGTGGAACTATTTTAAGACCTCAAGAAATTCGAAATTGTATATATCAAGGAGAATTTAACAATCTATTAATAGATCTAAATAAGAAAGAAGAATGGAGAGAGATTATAGGATTGCCTAATCTTGATAAACGTATGCGGGATGTAGAATTGATACTTAGATTTCTTGCGTTACGTTATGAGTATGAAAATTATAGAAAACCAATGAAAGACTTTTTATCAAATTTTATGAACGAATATAAAGATAAAACAATTAAAGTAAAGGAATTTAGAGAAGTTTTTGAAAAAACCGTCTCTGCTATATATAAAAATTTAGGCTCTAAACTTTTTAGAGTAAAGAGAGGGATTAGTGCTACTGTGCTTGATTCAGTGATGGTAGCATTTGCTTTCAATTTAGACAAAATTCCTGATGACATAAAATCTCGTTACCATCAACTTTTAAGTGAGGGACAATATATAGAGTATATTTATAAATTTACAACAGACGAAAAAGTTATAAAACAAAGAATTTTATTTACCCGCGAAAAACTTTTTAAGTAATGATAAAATCACAATATCTAAAAGGTAAATTTGAATTAATCGAAAAGAGCATCAAAACAGCAGAAAGTGTGAATGATCCGCAAAGTGCTTCTATGTTGAGTGGTTATCTTGTTGTCTATATTTCAGGCATTTATGAAGATTGCATTGAACATTTATTTATTCAAAGGGCAGGTAAAAATAATGATAAGGAAATACAAAATCTTGTAAAAACTCTTATAGATCAGCATTTTCGTAATCCTAACTACGAGAATATTAAAAAATTAGTAAAAGCTCTTGGTTCTGAAGGGGAGAATATACTACAAAAAATTGATACAAAAAGTATAGATGGATTAGATAGTATAGTTAATAACAAAAATAATATTGCACATGGTAAAGTATCAAATGCTACTGTTGGAGATATTATGGGCTATCACCAAAATGCGTTAAAAATTTTTGAGGGGTTGGAAAAAATATTATTATCTTAATTATTAGAATGAAATGGAGAAGATTAAGTTGAGTTATCCAACATTAGACAAAAAATTCAATACTGTTATTATAAAAAATACTTTCTAATGTGACAGGGGACGGTTCTTTTGACACACTTTTATTTCGTTTTTTATTTTTAAGATGTGAAGTTTAGGTCTTCACATTTGACATAACTTTTTTCGGTGATTGGAATTAATATAACAGGGGAAGGTTTTTTTCATAAAAAAGAAGGATTTTTAAAAGTTATATAGTATACTTAATATATAATACGTGAAATATTTCATGTAACCAAATATTTTATATTCTATAATTTGATAAAATTAAATATCGTAACCTGTACGAAGGTAACAGGAGAGATCTTTTCTTTTCATAAAAAGAGAAAAGAAGCCGAAGGGGTAAGATACCAAAAGTATCCATACTTTCAGGCCAAAAGGACTGTTACCGGACAGAACTCTGGAGAGCTTTATACTAAAAAGCACCGACGGGACAATTCCTAATCTTTAGGAAAACCCATACAGAGTTTACTAAAAGAATTAACTCCTAATTTCTTAGGAAGAATCTTTCAGGTAAAAGGACAGAGTAAGAGAGTGATATCATTATTTTTTTACTCTGTCCTTTTTTGTTTACTAAAAAATATGATGTATATATTCTTAGTAAAGTAGATTTTTCCTAAAAAGTAAAATAAGCATTATAGGGATAATTTAATCTTAAATATAAAAAATAAATATAATCTCTCCATCAGGGAGATAGCTGAAATTTTAGGTATTAATCGAGGTATAATATCGAGGATTAAAGTGTATCAAAGAACCGTCCCCTGACACACGAGGTTTCACCTATAGTCGTGCATAAACGAAGTACTTCGCAAAATATGCCAATTTAGGAGCATAAACGAAATAGTTCGATTATTTTAAATTATATGCCATCGAGCTGGATAATGAGAAGAATATATTTTAAGTAAGGAATGGTTTATGTGAAGACTCTTGGCCTTCTGAAAAAAATAAAGTCAGAAAAGCTTCTTTCTAGTGCCGACAAATACTATAAAGACATCCTAGAATCCATTCTCATCCCCATAGCTTGCATCTGCATGTTAATTGCGATCACACTCTTATTAGGCAGATTGTTTTATAAGATCCAACCTTGGTTTAGTATATTTCAGGGTCTTCTCACCCTTTTATTCGGACTGTATTGCTTTTGGTACGCTCATAGGATATCCAAAATCTTAGCTACACCGCATAGGAAGGAACGAAATAATTATGACTTCAGGCTTTCTATCAAAGCAGGCATAATTAGTAGTATGATTGTTCCTGTTGCGTTTTTTGTTGCTACACTAAGGCAACAGTGCCCTTATTGGATTTCTGTTGTGCTTTATGCAATAGGTTCTGGGCTGCTTTGTCTGGATGTATACCGATTGGGTTTTTTTAAGGCCATTGGGGAGTTAGGAGATTCCGACAAAGAAGTGTGCGCGGAGACCTCCAAATTAGAGGAGGCGATCGTCTTTGGTCAAATTATGGGTTTTGGCGTTGTTGGTTTATTATACATAGCCATTTTTTTGCCTCTTACCTTATGGAGTACGGCAACCAACGGTCTAGATTTCGTTGATGTCTTGTTGTTTGCACGTTTAACTGAGGTTTCGGCGGAACCTTACGTTCTAGGGCAATTAAAGACATTACTCAATTTTTCCAACCCCTCAAATCTTTTTGCGTTCGGTGTGCTTTATGGGGTAATTGCTATAATAGTTTTATTAATGAGAATATCTCTTCGAAAGGAAGGGTGGTTTGAGATTTCTGTCATATCTAATGGGCTTGTGGGGGGCTATGCATTAACAATCTGGATAAAGCACCTTTTAGGGCCTCCTCTTACTTCTAGGTTTCTGTTACCGTCTATGTACAACTTCGCTTATGTATATCTATTATATTATGGATTACGAACGCTTTTAGATGTAATTTCACGGTGGGGCATAAGGGCAAAATATGAGCATTTAATCATAGGTATTCAAAGTATAGGAACTGCGTGGATTTTGTCACGAGTATTTGGTGACCAATCTTTTGTGTTTTCTGGAGTGACTTTTTACATATGTACCTTTGTCACGGCCAGTGTATATGAAGCAACCATCGGACGTCTATTTAAACAGATGTATAAAGCTATACCGGATCTGCGAGCGAAAAAAGTTGTACCTACTATGCTCAGTATGGCTCGGGAACACCATCCAGAGTTTTGGATATCGTTGCGTGTAACCACTATAATTATGGCTATATTTCCTTTTTTTGCGTTTGGTGTTGCGAAAATAGTAATCCTAGCCCTTTAAAAATTTAAGCTACTTGAAAAATAGTGTCCATATATAAAGTAATTCTAAAAGGAGTAAAAGTTAGGAATATTAAAGCCCGCCCGACAGCATATAACACAGCATATATGCTACGGGATAACTCCCTTGCCCTTCGAGGCATTGCTCACTTCGCGGTCGCAATGTCGTATATGCTGGAGCCGTTATACGCAATTGGCGAGTATTTAGAGGAGAGTTTAGAAACAAATGACTGACAAGGAATTGATAGCAGAAACTGAGACTCAAAAGGCACTGATGATTGCAGTTGCTACTAGCGGTCCTAAAATTCAACATGTTAATAGTGACTACGGAGCCAGACGCGCAAGAATTCGGGAAGGTTTAAATGAACGGGGGATTGATGATCCAAACCCGCATGGGGATTTATGGTCTTGGTATGGAAAATGGAGTAGCGGCGATCTGCCTACATGGGCATCTCGACGAGTATATATTTCCGAGATGTATGGGCCACTATTGGATCATCTTCAAAGTACCACACCATCAAGTCGGCCGGCTGAACCTACTGGTTGGACTCGAGTAGATCGAGGTATTCAAGAGATTCGTGAACGCCTTGAAGTTGCTTCTACTGAAGAACAATTTCAAGCTATTGGGCTTTTGTCGCGAGAGACATTGATATCACTTGCACAAGAGGTATATAACCCAGAAATTCACAAAACATTAGACGGAGTCAATCCAAGCGAGACTGATGCGAAACGTATGTTGGAGGCATACATAAACCATGAATTGGCTGATGGAGCAAATGAAGCAGCACGGCGCCATGTAAGAGCAGCTTTGAGTCTTGCAAACGATCTTCAACATAGCCGAACTGCATCATTTCGCGATGCAGCACTTTGCGCGGAAGCTACGACTTCTGTAATTAATTCAATAGCGATTATATCAGGCCGAGTAAAACTGGCTGACTAATGTGTCACAACATATTTGTATACCAACTGCGCATAACAGAGAGTTTGAAGGAACATTGGGGTCTTCACAAGTTCACAAAATGTAAAACGAAAACAGAAGAAGATAATGTGAAGTTGTGAAGTTTGACTTCAGGAATCCCTGGACGTAGCAGATTTATTAATTCTTTAATCCATGATATAAAATTTGAATTAGATAATTATTTAATGGAATTTCCAGAGGATAAAGAAATACAGGAACGATGGGAAATTACTTTAGAAAAATTAAGAGAATTTCATCAAACTCCACAAAGATTGAGAAAAATAAGAAGGATTTGGAAAAATTATGGGCAGCATAAAAATTGGAAAAAATTAGTTAAAGATTTACATGATTATATTAAAGGACTTTCTTATTTTGAGGATGACGAGGATGCGCTCGAACCTTTTGATATAAATGAATTAAAATTAATTTGTTTGGATTTTATTTCTTAAGCTGCTGTAATTAATTTTATATAAATGAAATATTTTTAAAGGATAAAAATATGGGAAGCAAGGAAAAAATTAAAATATTTAGAGCAATTGACGGGAAAGCAAAAAGAAATGATGAAAAAGAGCCAGAACATGAATTTAGAAGTAAATTTGAAAGAGATAGAGATAGGATATTATATTCAAAAGCATTTAGACGATTAAGTGGAAAAACCCAAGTATTTGTAACGGGCTATGAAGATCATATAAGAACAAGATTAACTCATACTTTAGAAGTTTGCCAAATTGCTACTACTATTGCTTCATATTTTGGATTAGATATAGCTTTAACTGAAGCTATATCTTTAGGTCATGATATAGGTCATACTCCTTTTGGTCACGAAGGGGAGCGATTTTTAAATTTTATTATGAATGGCTGCGAAGAAATAAAAGGGATTAATAATGATATTTTAGATAATGAAAAAGGATTTAAGCATAATTGGCAAAGTTTAAGGGTTTTAATTGAATTGGAAAAAAGGAGCGTAGATTATGATGGTTTAAACTTAACCAATTATACTCTATGGGGAATTGTAAATCATAGTAAACTAGAATGGGAAAAGTGTAAAAGATTTTATTTTGATAAGGATAATAAAAAAACATGTAGTGTAGATAATAATAATTCAATAGATAAATGCAAAAATAACTTGAGCATTGATTTTTATAAAAAAAATTGTAATGATTTTTTAAAAAAGATTATCAATAATGAAAGTAACGAGAGTTGGACATTTGAAGGATTAATAGTTAGACAGGCCGATGAAATAGCTCAAAGGCATCATGATATTGAGGATGGTATTATTGCTAATTTAATTGATAAAAAAGAGTTAATTGAAAAATTTAGCAGATGCTTTGAAGAGACAAAATTGTATAAAGAAAGAAAAGAATATAAAGAAATGGTAGGAAAATTAAACAAGAGCATAAAAACAGAATATTATCTTCCTATTTTATCAAGATTAATAGTTGATTTTTTAGCAATGAACCTGATTAATAATACAAAAGAGAATTTCAAGATGCTGATAGATAAATATAGTATTGAAAGCGATAAAGAGTTCTACAAAAGCAAATTAAAAATACTTAAT
>Ga0268276_1002453_pt1 | contig 15831 bp, 16 predicted proteins | sample saktaG_4_FD_190145 | JGI IMG/M metagenome (GOLD analysis project Ga0268276, IMG submission 190145) | Saline water microbial communities from Sakinaw Lake, British Columbia, Canada - sak_2010_1_5_45m | ecosystem: Environmental > Aquatic > Non-marine Saline and Alkaline > Saline ...
GACTATGAAGAATATAGACGTAGTACATAATATATTGCCCTCCTACGCTCGCCTGCCAGTAAACAACAGCGAGCTTCGAAGGGCACTTCTTCGCCTACAAGTAGGAAGAAGTGCTTGCACTACGAAGCCCCCGAAGGGGGCGAAGTAGTGGGGTCCCACTCGTACTTCATGAGGGGAAACCTCTCGCTATATATAGGTAGGTATTATAGAGCTGAATGTAGCGATTATCAAGAAAATTCGGGGTTTAGAGAGGTCTATTCCTCACCAATTTGTCCGAAATGTCCAGTCATTCTTGGCTGGAAATGACGTAACTCTTTACAGCACAAACTGATACAAAATGTCCACCCTTGAGAGGTGGACATTTGTCACAACTCGCCGTATTCATATGCCTCCTCAACCGATTTACTAACCTTACACGTAATCAAACCGCCCACGACCGGACCTATCATCCCTTAAAATAACCGAATGACTATACCACGGTGCATAAAACTTATTCCGAAATTTTATGTTTTTGTCCATGCAGATAGTGCCCCAGCGATAAGTCCTATTATCGGGGGAAAAATGAGTAGTGAGGCTCTCAAAAAGAATGTTATCCGTGGGCCTAAAAAAGCGATTTCAAAAGGAATGCCGGCAATCATCCACATCTTCCATGCGGCTAAGTAAGCCACAACACATCCGATTCCCGCCCCTGATTTATAAAGTGAAAAGGCTATGGGGAAACTAACATATGGGCCTCCAGGTGTAACCGCTCCGGCCGCGCAGGCGATTAATATCCCCTTAAAACCGGCTTTATTACTTAACCAATTACTGATAAACTGCTTGGGCAGCAACACCTGCGCTAATCCGGCTACTATAAAGGCAAATATCAAAAGAGGGAAAATATTTATAAACATTTTCCCTCCTATCTTAAGCCCCGAGAAACAGACTTCTCTGCCCTGCATATAAGCAATGATTAATAAAATAAACGCTGTAACTGCCAAGAATATAACGGTTCCATTCATGTTATTTTTCTCCTTTTTTCTCATTTGTTTTTTGCTCCAATTTGTTTTAACCGTTCCTTAAGTTCCTCGGCAGATTTAAATGCAGGAGGAGAAGATATAAGTAAACAATTTGCCGAGCTATCTGAGTTATTATTTACGCCAATCGCTATATCAGGAAAAACTACCGCAGCTGTACCTCCTGCAATAATAAATCTTTCATTCCTCGAAACAATTTCTAACTCACCATTTAAACAATAAAGCAATCCTTGCCTGGAATGAGCATGAGGAGTAATATTCATGCCCGCTGGTATCTCCAGATGAATTAACGATACATTGTCGGTAACTAGAAACGGCTTCATGATGCCCTCGCCGGTTTCAATACCTTCCGTGTCCCCGATATTAAATATTTTTATTCCGCTTTCGGCGTTCATATCGTCTCCTTTCTCGCGACAATAATTTTCGACGGCTTTGACGGTGTCGATATATCAAAAAGCTCTATCTTGCTGAAACCCGATTCTTTTAAAATATCCGAGAATTCTTCATTGCTGTAAGTATAAAAGGCGGGATTTCTCATCAAAGAAAGCGTCAGATCCCATAAAACGGTTGTGGCGGGCGTTGTTCTATCCTCGCTCATGGCCCAGTGTTTACAAATAAATATGCCTTTTTGACTAAGGCCGTCTCTTATCTTTTTCAGAACAGACAAGATCGACTCCCTCGGTTTATAAAGACTGTCGGAGGCAAAGATAATGTCGTAATCCGCTCCCCAGTCATCTTTGGCAAGGTCACCTGAAATAGTATGGACATTATCATTCATGTCGTATTCGTTAATATATTCACGCGCGACTTCGATAACCGGAGGGAGGTCGAATACAAAACCCTGAAGTTTTGGATTGACTTGACAAGCGCCAATGGCATATAACCCATGCCCGCCGCCAAGATCGAGAAACTTGCGGGCATTCTTAAATTCAGGAAGCGAATAAATTATTTCTATAGTGCTATGCAATCCTCCCCTCATCGCGCCCTCGGCCATTGCCAAAGTAAAACTCCTGTCAAATATGGCATTCGTCTTCATTCCTGTTTGGATAGGCACCTTTTGTAAAAATTTACTAAGGTTTGTCCACCTCTCATGCTTTGTTTTTTTCATCAGATTAAGCAGATTTCCCTGAGAAAAAGGTACACCCTTTACAAGATATGCGGCGACGAGGGCGGTATTACAATAAAGAGATTTTTCTTTTATAAGCAACCCTACCGAAACGAGACTATTCAAAAATTTAACGGTAAGATCAGCGTCCAAATTCAATTCGTTGGAAATTTCGCGCGCTGTTTTACTTTTTTCAAAATGATCAAAAACTTCAAGCTCCATAGCGGTAAAAAGCAAATATCCCTTCTCTAATCCTTGCGTTATTTCATATAAAGGCTCAATATCTATCTTGGGAATTTTTGGAATCGGCTTCATATTTTACCTCTCTTTTTTAAAATCTTAAAATTTGATATTCACTACTCCGGTAATTACTCTGCCCGGAGCTATTGTGTCCTGGTCGGTCCCTTTAGCCACCACATAACTTCTATCAAACAAATTTTCTACTTCTAAGGACACAGTAAAATATTTAAATAATTCTTTTGAAATTCTCAAATCAACCGTCGCATAATCGCCCATCTTATCTTCGTTCGCATTGTCGGCATATGTCCTGCCTTTATAAATAAAAAGCAAATTGAAATCGAATAGCTTCGGATTGGCATATAGCATGCCAAAGGCACATTTATTTACAGGTACCCCGGGCAGATAATTTCCCTCAACGGAGGTGTCGGTGCCATATTTTTCGATCTTGGATATATTGTATGTATAATTCGCGAAGCACGACAAATCGCTATTAATGCTGTACTTTAATTCTGTCTCCACACCATGTATGCCTACTTCGCTTATATTTTCTCTTTTCCAATAAGTTTTCGATACCATATCATAACCGATGAAATCTTTGGCGAAAGATTGATAAAAAGTCGCCGTTAGGCATAATCTATCCAAAAACCGTTGCTCTATTCCTATATCATAAGCAATCGCTTTTTCTGGTTTTAACTCCGGATTAGAATCTATTAAAATCTTGCCGCGTGTGAGGGAAGTGTATAATTCATATAAGCTTGGAGCCTTAAATCCCGTCCCAAAAGAACTTCTCAAGGTCGTCTTGTCAAAAAGATGATATACTACACCTGCTTTTGGACTAATTTCACTCCATGTCTTTGACGAATATTCGTTCGAGTATGGCTGTAGTGGCGTCGGATTGGTATCCCAATTCGCTCCATCATAACTTACGATCACATCATATCTTCCCCCGAAATCTAATATCAATCTATTATCAAACATTTTAATGCTATCTTGAGCAAACGCGGCCACGCAGTCCTGCTTCCCTTCTATACCGCCCGATCTTGAAACAGTAAAATATGTGTCTGTTTTATCTACCTTATTATGCCTATAATCAAAACCCATGCTTAATTCATTCCAATCCGCTAAATTGATACCTGCCTGAATCATGCCTCCTATACTTTGCATGGGGATCACTTCGTTTCTGTACAGACAATCATAGTTCGGAGCATTATCGAAATCAGCATCCCATTTATCGTTGTTTAAATAAAAATTTGCCAATAGTTGAATTTTTTCTTCGTCCATTTTATAATTCGCGTAATATCGTTCGTTCATCGTCTTCCCATAAAAATACTGCCTTCCCCGGCCCATATTCGCGTGATAACTTGAAAAGCCCAGGTCCAGATTTGACGAATCGGTTAAATCAAACATCATCTTCCCCATATAATTTCTCTCTATGTCATACCTCTCTATGTCATAAAACAATTGAGGTTTTGACGCTATATAACCGTTCGTCTCTTCGTATTCGGCTCCTATATAGTAACCGATCCTGCCCACTTTCTGGCTTTGCGATATCTTCCCCTTATAGGTCTTAAAACTGCCGTATCTACCCTCAAAAACGGTTTCCCTGTCTTCTGAGGGCCTCTTGGTTATTATGTTTATCACGCCGCCTATCGCGTTCGACCCGTACAGGGCCGAAAAAGGGCCCCTCACAACCTCTATCCTCTCAACATAATCTAAAGGGGTCTGAGACCATTCAACCCACCCATTGTTCGCATTGTTCTGCGGTATCCCATCAACTAAAACAAGCGTCCTGTCTCCGTAACCGCCAACCCCCCTAACATTAACAGGCCGATTTCCCGCGGTAGTATGCACCCCTCGATGTAATTCTACTTCAACACCAGCAACTGCTCTCAAGACATCCTCTGTTTTCTCAAAAGGAGACATGCTAATATCCATGCCTTCAATCACTGATATACTTGCCGGAACATCGCTTAAACTAGTTTTTAAACCCGTAGCGGTAACCACTATCTTGCCTAATTCACAAGCCTTATCGTATTTTTCTTTCGATTTTTCCTGCGCAAAACAAACTTGGGATATGATAAGAGATGAGGCTATTGTTACTAATAATGTGATGGCCATACTGATAATAACTTTTTTCATTACTAAAATCCCTTTTTACTGTGCTACAATTTTTGTCTATTGTGCTACTAATATAATATTCGTGCTACTTACAAGCAAAAAAATAATACGCTTAATCGAGCCCTTCACCTGTGCTTGACATAGTTAATGTGCCGTGCTTTACGCCTTTTACCGATTTTAAAGTATCGGCCAATTTTTGAGCTTCCTGTGGATGCCCCTTAATAGCAATTATTTCCAGGCAATTGTCATGATCGAGATGAATATGCTGAGTTGAAATAATCACTTTTTGATGACCATGCTGAATATCCGTAAGCTTATTTACAAGCTCTCTTTTATGGTGGTTATAGATAAGAGTTATGGCACCGGCAATCGCACCGGAGGCCTGCCACTCTTTCTTTACCAGCTCCTGTCTTATTAGATCGCGAAAGGCTTCGGAGCGATTAGGATAATTTTTCTCTTTTATGAGCTTATCGAACTTATCCAATAAATCTTTCGGCACCGAAATACCGAACCTGAATAGTCCTGCCATTTTCTATCTCCGTATCATGTTTTTAAAAATTGTAGCACATAATGCATACCTGTCAAGTTAAAACCTATGCGATGAGCTCACGGATTACGCCTTAATCGCTTATAAGTAAAAATAATAACGCCAATATAATACGGTAAATACCGAAAGGAATAAAATTGTGATTTTTTATAAACTGAAGCAAAAACTTTATCGACAGAAGCGCGACAATAAACGATACAAGGAAACCAACTAATAAAAATGAAAAATCAGCGGAAGTAAACGCGCCTGCGCTTTTAACCAAATCCAAAGCAACCGCAGCCGCCATCGTCGGAACAGCCAATAGAAAAGAAAATTCCACTATGGTTTTTCTTTTTAAACCCAGCATCAATCCGCCGATAATTGTCGCCGCTGCCCTTGAAACTCCCGGAATTATCGCAATGGATTGAAATATACCAATTGTAAAAGCCTGTGGATACGAGATCGATGACGTTTCTTCTGTCGAACCCTCCCTTCCGCGGTGAAATAACTCAAAGATAATAAGAAAAACACCTCCTAAAAAAAGCGCCCAAAGAACAGTATAGTGGCTATTCAATAACACCTTTTTGATTATTTTATAAAAAACTAATCCTATGATCGCTGTAGGAACAAATGCCACCATGACTTTCTTCATCAGCTTAAAGTTTGCCAGGCACCTTCCATACAACACAACCACTGAAAAAATAGCTCCGAGCTGTATCGCGATCTCAAAGCTTTTTAAGAATTCTGTCTGCTCTAGCTTCAGCAAATGAGCTGTCAAAATCAAATGTCCCGTAGATGATATGGGCAAGAACTCGGAAATGCCCTCTACAATGCCAAAAATAACAGCTGATACAAAATTCATATCTTCCCTTTATTTAATTAAGATAAACTTAATCCCCGCGATGAATAAAAAAAGAACACTATACAAAATGACTATCGCTGGGCTTGTCGGCAGGTCCCATATATATGAAGATGTGAGGCCCGCTATAACACAAAAACATGCTGATAAGCATGCCACTATGAAGATCGTTCTTATACGCTTGGCCAGAACCAATCCGATCATAGCGGGGATTAGGAATGAGGCAAAAACGAAAATTACCCCACAGACCTTTGTCGCCAAACTAATGATTATCCCTATTGTCATATAAAGCAAAAGATCGAGCATATTTGATTTAATACCCGAGGTAAAAGCGGTCTCCTTGTCAAACGAGACAAAAAGAAACTTTTTGAAGAAAGCGAGATGTACCAGCATGATCAAAAAGGCCGCTACTCCTAAAACCGCCACATCCTGCCATGTCGTATAGAGAAGATTTCCCGAAATAAGATTTATGCCCTTTGCCTCGGCGATAGGATTTTTAGCGATCAATAATACCGCCAAAGACGCGCAAAATACATAAACGAAACCTATGAAACTTTCTCTTGAAATATTTCTTTCCGCATGCGCGGCCCAGAATACGATAACACCAATAAGGGTCAGTATAGAAGAACTCGTAAAAGGGTTCATCCCTATGAAGAGACCCAGGGCAACGCCCAGAGCCGCGACCTCCGCGAGGGCTATCCCCATGAACACAATTCGTTTCAATACAATAAATACACCGAGATAAGCACATACAAGGCCCGTAATAAGACCTGCCAAAAGCGCCGTTAACATAAAGGATTCTCTAAAAATATCTGTCATATTTCTACCTCGATCAAGTAATTATATATCTACCGTTTACCTTCTTAAATTCCATTTTGACTCCGAATATTTCCGATAACATGTGTTCGTTCAAATCATCTTTCATTACAATCTGGTGAGGCAATTTGCTGTTCAGAAACAGGAACTTATCAGAACAGTTAATAACCTCATTCAGCTCATGGCTCACCAACACTACGGTAAGCCTCTTATTTCTATGAAGGGATGTTATCAACTCTAAAATTTCACGCTCACCTTTAACATCAAGGTCGGTGGTAGGTTCATCCAGGATTAAAAAATTAGGTTCAAGGCTTAGAGCGCGTGCTATTAAAACTCTCTGTTTCTGACCTCCCGAAAGATCCCGAAAAGCTGATTTTGTTAAATGCGAAATGCCGGCAATATCCAAAGACTCCGATACCTTTTCTCTGTCCTCTCTGCCCAGTCTTTTAAAGGCTCCTTTTGTTGAAGAGCGCGCCATCATAACGATATCGAAGACCGTAAATGGGAAAAGGGTGTCGATAAACTGTCTCTGCATACAATAACCGAATTTAATCCCGCCTATCCTGGTAACTTCTCCACCTCTTGGCTTAATGAGCCCCATGATGGCTTTTAAGAAAGTCGTCTTCCCTGAACCATTGGGCCCCACCACTCCGAGAAAGTCATTCTCGTAAATATCGAGCGAGAGGCGGTTAAATACCTCCTTTCGCCCATATCCCAATATCGCATTTTTGAATTCTACCATTTTTATCATCCCTTTAGCCCTTTCACAAGCTTATCAATGATCGTATCTATAAGATTGAAATAATCCTTCACCTCTTTAGACCCTCCCACTGAATTGGGCACGATTATGACTTTGGCGCCGGTTTGACCTGCGACAAATTGCGCCGGTTTTTCATCATAAAAGACTTCCATAAGTATGACTTTTATTTTGTCTCTCTTCATTATGTCTATCACTTCTTTCAGGTGTCCCGGTGATGGCGGGATACCCGGTTTAGGCTCTAGCTCACACGCCACTACAAGCCCAAACCTATCCGCGAAATACGGCCAGCTGCGATGATAAATAGCGATTTTACTGTTTTTAAACGGCGTCATCTTCTCGTTCCATTCAACCATCTTCTCATCCATCTTTTTATCGAATGCTGCCAGGTTTCCCTGAAAATATCGAGAATTGTCCGGAGAGAGTTCGGATAATCGATCAGCTATATTTCGCGCCACGATCTTGACGTTTTCAGGATCGAGCCAATAGTGAGGATTCCCCATAGGATGAACATCCCCCATTGAGCGGTCAACCTTTGTGGTAGTTGGAACTTCTAATAAGATTACTCCCTCGGACGCGTCAAGATGCCCGGGTTGTCCAATCCTAATTTTTTGATTTCTGGAACCGTCTATTATTAGCTCCTCATATCCAATTTCAAGCTCCAACCCGATCCGTATAAATAGATCAGCGTTCTTTGCCTTCATCATAAAAGACGGCTTTGCCTCGAGATAATGAGGATCCTGATACCCCCTGGCAAGGCTGTTCACCGTCACCCTATCACCACCTATATATTCAGCGATAGATTTAAGATCTTCCGTTGTCGTCAATACTTTTATCTTTGAACTTTCGGCATATAAAAATGAACCAACGCTTAAGAATAACAATATTGAAATAAAAATTCTTTTCATCTTTCACCTCCCATGCATTAGTATTGGTGCGCCCTGTGAGGACCCAATCCGAAATCACACTGCAGCCATACCTCATTGGAGTCCTTGCTGAAGTTTCTGTTGGTGTGTTTAAACTGCAGCCTCCAGAAACAATATTCACTCTGCGCGAACGTGATACCGGTCGAATAGGCGTTTTCCCGCGATGACGAAGTTAAGGGGAATTCCGAGAAGTCATACCTGCCAAAGGCTGACCATCGCTTCGCGAACTGATATTCAAGCGATGAATACCCCGCCCATGAGTTGATGTTCTTTGCGTCTATTATGTCGGTGCCATCATCAAAGAATGGCCGGTTATGTTGACTGAATAGGAGCTCGTTCTGAAATGTCACCGATTTATACAAACCCTGTTGAAGAGGACGCCACTTATAGGTAAGATCGACACCTTCGAGGGTCGTCATGTCCGAGCCGAACCTGCCAAGACCCTTGTCGTTTGAGCCGGTTGCAAGGCTCGTGCCAAGCTCTACAGTCGATGCTTCATTAATATCGTGGAAAAGCTTGAGACGCCCAAGATAAACGAGGCTCGTGCCTTCCGCGCCAGCGAAACTAACACCATTGCGATTATTGACCACTTGCCCGGTCAATTCTATATACTTATCCCAGGGATTCGGTATAAGGTAGCTCGCCGAAACTCCCGGCTCGCTCATGCCTTCCGGACCGAAATAGTTAGTGATCATATTTGGATAGTCAACCCATGGCAGGTTGTGGAGATGGAGCTTATTCACCTTGCCAAAATCAACCTTAAATTTCCCGACCTTTGCCTGTAAACCGTCTATTGGTAGCGCGAGAAGCGTCATATATCCTTCGCATAACCCTATGTGCCAGTCACCATCCTCCTGTTCAATATGGAAGAAAAAGTCTCCTCGCGCATATGGGTCAATAGACGCCGAGAACGCGAGCTCCGTCTGCCGCATCTGGAACTGATTACGAAATTCCGTACTCTTGGCATCCGTATTACGATAAACAAAATCCCCTATAACGCTCACATCCGGATTAAAGCTTTGGAAATATCGACCAAGCGATGTGGTTTGAGGCGGCGTTACAACTTGAGGCCTCGCCGTCGCTGAAATCGAATAGGTCTTCGCCAGATCTTCGATCTTAGTTTCAAGCTGATTTATTCTTACCTCGTAACTACCCTTCATCTCATTGAATTGAGATCGTAATGCCGCTAATTCTGCCTGCACCCCAGCGGCATCGTTGCCCCTTGCGTCGGTTGCGGCCAAGGGAATGAATAAAAAAGTTATAATGAAAAGTATGAGTGTCTTTTTCATTTCTGTCTCCATTAAAGAAAATTGTGATTATTGAAAAATTTTTGAGAAGCTTAAAGATAAGATAGAGGAGGGGGTGATCTAAGATGAAGGTTTATCTTACAGAAAGTTGATATAAATGTGATGACATATAAAATGGCTCTACGGCAAAGAAGGCGAGAATAAAACAATACGAGAATAACTGAGAAGATAAAAATAGATGTGAGGGTCCATTGGCAAATCCGGCAATCATCATGGTAATCTGCGTCACGATGGTCGTGTAAAAATATTCCGCCAATGCTTAATAAAAGAAGTGCGCATATTAATACTAGAAATATGCTGCTAGAGTGCTTAATGCTTTTTGTTTTTAGTGGCATACGCGTCTATTTTGGTTATTGTATCAACGAAACTCTATTTTGTCTATTGCTTCCGAGCCAATTCAGAAACTCGTACAATCTTTATTCCTCTTTTTTCTAATTCCGGCATCGTCTCTCTTATGATACGAAGAGTGGTCGGCCGATCATGCCCTATACCTATTGCATATCCTTTAGTCATCGCTTCTTCGATCAATTTATACAACTGGCCGCGAATATAGTTTTCTAAATTCTTGCCCTTCAGCTTCCTCTGCGGCAAATCCAAAAAAACATCTCTTTCGGCGTATCTCACGCCCGCATCCTTACAGGCTTGGGCACATATCGATCTACCTGTGGTAACGCTGTCTAAAAAGAACAATTTCCGTTTTTTAATATAAGCTAAGACCGTCTTCATTACACGAGTATTTTCCGTGGCCTTGGAGCCTTGATGATTATTAACTCCTGAAGCCATCGGAACGCTTTTAAATGCCTTCTGAAGTCTCACTGTTACTTCCGCTTCAGCCATATTACAACGTACAGTACCGGATTCCGGATTTTTATTGCTTTTTGATTCTAATGGCAGATGAAGAATGACTTCATGGCCCTCTTTCCTTGCCTCAGAAGCGATGTATTTTGAATATCTTAAATTCGGGAGAACCGCTACCGTAATCGGCTCTTTTATTTGGAAAAGCGCTTCCAGATTATTCAGATTATATCCCCAGTCATCGATGACTATCGCAATTTTTGGCTTCGGTTTAAAAATCTTTTCCTTTACCAGATAATACATCGTAAACGCTAATATAAATATCGTTATCGCAAAACCAATTTGAAGCAAGCGTATCTTCTTAACCATCGGTTTTCAGCTGCAACCTTTCATAAAATTCTTTCCATGGAAAATTCCTGCCCGGACATTCCGTTTTGGCTCCGGGGACCTGTCCATGGCCCAAAATGTTTTTAACCGGGATATTATAATAATCTCGCAGCGTGTTGACCAAATAAACCAGAGATTCCATCTGTTCTCCGAGAACTTGTTCTTTACTGAAATTTCCGACAAGACAAATACCGATCCCCTTATGGTTCATACCGCCCGCCTTACAGTGGGAACCATTCTGTTGTTTAAGCCAACGCGGCGATATTTCTATCTGGCCGTCCACTTTACCTTTCGTGCCGTTATCAATAACAAAATGGTACCCCAGCCCTTGCCAAAAACCTCTTGAATAGTGGGCAATATTGAAATACATGGCATTGCCTTCGTCCGTAGCGCTGTGATGGATAATAATGTATTTCCATTTGCTTGAACGGTATAAAGATACTATGGGCCTTATGGGCGCGGCGTTAGAAATAAGGAGTCGCTGGCCTATCTTTAACTCGGTGCGGGATTTTAGATTGTTTATTTGGGCTATACCTTCCATTGAAACATCGTACATCTTACTTAAACGCCATAATGTCTCTCCGGGGGCTACCACGTGAGATACGTCCTGTCTTGAAATCGGGCCTGTAATTTCAGGGTAGATTTCTTTTACAAGAATGGATGGCGGTTTGACAGGTGCCGTAGCACAGGAGGTTAAAGTGGTGGATAGCACGATAACCATTATCAAACAATTAAATCTTCTCATTTTCTCACCTCATGTCAAACCAATATTCACGATCATTAAGCCCCTGGACTTTTGGCTCTAATATTTTTGTATTTCTGCCAAAAATATACCCGGAACCATACCAGTTACGTGCCCAATAAATAGCCTCCTTCACGAGGTAATACGATATATGAAGCCATAACGGCGGCGATATTTTTCTTACTTCATATGTCACATAATCGTGATTGACCATCACCCGAATGTAATGTAAATAACCCCCTTCGGATTCCGGTATCTCTATAAGCATTCCGCCTCCGCCGGTAGTTATGTAATCAACTCCATCAAACCGCTGATGTTTGAACATATGCTTATGCCCGGCGAATATTATATCTACATGATATTTAGCCAGAAGCTTTCTTAGCTTGTAGGCCCAGGGCGCATTATCGACATTGTACCATTCCTGTTGGTACGGATCACAGGGAGGTTTGTGCATTATAACGAATATATGGGCGTATTTTTGACCTTCTTTTAATCTTTTCTCGAGCCATATAAAATCCGGTTCGCCGTCCTCGTTATCAACGACTATAAAATAAGAGTTTCTGTTTGAAAAAGCAAGCTGCCTGTCTCCGCAATATTCCCCGAAAAGCTTTCTATCTTCATGATTTCCTATTGCCGCGATAACAGGATGCTTGATAAGCTTCTGCATCTTTTTCCATGCCTTAAAATCCCACTCGGAGCCATTCAAGGTAACATCGCCAACGGATAAGACAAAATCTATCGGGATCTTCCTGAATCTGTCTTCACGATTCATGTGCCATATCTCTTTAAGTGTTGACGCGTCATTGGTAAAGAGACCGTTGTGGCTGTCGCCAAAAACAATAAAGGAAAAATACGAACCCTTGTTATTTTTTAACTTTTCAACGTTTGCCTGATTGTTATCACTATTTGAAGCGGGTGTTGTAAACCAAAAAGGGATAAGCGGCAGAAATGAATACCCCAGGACGATTATTATAAGAAGAATTAAAATTTTCTTTAGCTTCATATCAACCTCATTTCTATGGTTCTCTTTTTGTCTGGTATCATTCTGTCGTTTTTTTACTTCTGAAGAAATTATAAAAGCCGGATAATTTGGCCCAGAAACCCAGCGGTTTATTCGTATCGGAATTCGTGACTTTTATACGTTTTAACTCATAGACATCGCTATTTTGTGAGGCAAAGCCCTTATTAGTTGTGCATGCTCCTTTATATCCTGCCTCTTTTACTATTTCCTTTACTTCTTCCGTAAACGCCCCGGTCGGATAACAAAAATAATCTATCGGTGCCCCTAACTTGCTTTCGATAATACTTTTACAACCGGCTATTTCGTACCGCAAAATATATTTATCTTTGATGGACGATAAATAAGCGTGATTTTTTGTGTGTCCTCCGAATGAGATATTATCTTTTTCCATAAGTTTAATGTCTTCCCATTTTATAAAATTGCCTCTGGTATCGACATAATTCGCTATAATAAATATAGTGGCCGGAAAACGATACTTTTTTAACACCGGGTACGCATAGATGAAATTATCCTTATAACCATCGTCTATAGTAATAGCGACTGTATTGTGGTTAAATTTTTTCCTGTCTTTTATCCCTTCAACAAGCTCGTCAAGGGATATAACGTCATAACCTTTGTCTTTCAAATACGCCATTTGACGATCAAAATTTTCGGGTGTCACAAAAAGAGTGCTTTGGTCATAACCGAATCTATGATACATAAGAATCGGAACTTCATAATTCGGATAAAGCCCAAAAACATAAAAACCGGCCAATACCAGACATATGGACGCAATCCCTATTAAAATTTTTCTGATTTTCACAAAACGCTCCTTTATTCTCTCTGCCTTCTTTTCCCCACAAATTGTTTAGCGCAATACTACAAAATTAAGCACTGTTCCAACAATAATACTGATCGTTATCATAATGAGAGTCGATTTGATCAAGTCTTTCACGCCCAGTTCTTTCCATAAAACTATAAATGTGGCAATACACGGGAACGATATAGCCAATAATGTCACCGCTATGAATAACTGTTTGGCTGAAAGCCCAAGCGGCGCTAACATGCCCACCGCGACATCTTTTCTCAAAAAACCGATAGCGAGAGCGACTATCGCGTCTTTTGGTAGACCAAATAAGTCATGAATAACCGGCGCGAATACACCTGTTACGATATCGAATAGCTTTAGGTACAAAAGGATATTAATGACCAAGACGCCTATTAAGACGATCGGAACCGCCTCAATCAAAAAACCCTTAACACGAAAATATAATTTCCTTGCCAATATCGTTAAAGGTGGAAATCTGTAAGGCGGGATCTCCAATATAAATTCAGGGCTGTATCCGGGTAGTAACCGGTTTAAAATCAGCCCTAATACCAGGATTATGAGGAATAACACTAGATACACCCCGCCTACATAAAATCCGCCAAATACACCCAATAGCCCAACTATCATCGCCTGCAATGGAACACATGGCACGCCAATAGAAATAATAGTCGATGCGATAAACCTCTCACGCTTTGACTCCAATACGCGCGTCGATAATATACCGGGAACGTTACAACCAAAACCTAAAAGTACCGGTATGATGGCGTAACCATGCAGGCCCAGACGGTGCAACAGATTATCCAGTAATATTGCCAGGCGCGGTAAGTATCCTATATCTTCTAAAAGGCTTAGGACAAAATAGAATGATATAACGTACGGTAGGACCATGCCAAATTCGATATAGGGAGCTGTGGTCAATATACCGAGTGATTGCTTAAAATCGATCTTCCCATTAACCAAATTGCCAATAAGTAAATGGAATAAAAAGCTCTTTTCCTGCCAATGAAGCGTCAACTTTTCCAGTAAAGGTTGAATCGTCCCATAAAAGAATGGATCTGTTATTTTATTTATGATAAACTCGCCTATAAACCTAACAATTTTAAATGAAACGTATATAACTCCCGCCGCCATTATAAAGCCTGTCAATGGCCGCACAGACGCGTCTTCTAACATCTCTCTTAAACTATGATGCCGGTGCTCGAGATGCTGAACCTGTTCGATAATAAGCCCTATCTCTTTCCAGCGTTCTTCATGAGGAAGTTTATCTATTTGAACGGGCGCGGCCTCTTTTATCCTATCGATCAATAATTTTATACCTACCCCTGTTACCGCACAAGTCGAGATTACCGGAATATGTAGGATTTCCTCCAGCTTTTTAGTATCAATATGAACTCCCCTATGAACGGCGTCATCACACATGTTTAAGCAGGCAATTGTCGGAAATCCTTCTTCAACAAGCTGTAGAGTCAAAAGTAGGTTTCTTTCCAGATTGGTTGAGTCAATTATATTAATAACCGCTATTTCATCCTTAGGATGCTCCTTTAATAAGGATACCGCTACTTTTTCAGCGCTTGAATTCGGCTCTAGCGAGTACGTTCCTGGTAAGTCTACAACTTCGATCTTCTCGCCCCTTAGGCTCAAATAACCCTTGATGAACTCTATGGTTGTGCCTGGATAATTCGATGAGATCGCATGGACATCAGTAAGGCGGGAAAATACCACGCTTTTGCCGACATTAGGATTCCCTATCAGATAAATTTTTCTTATCATTCCGCCTCTACGATGATTTTAGCCGCCATACCATGCCCCAGGGCCAGAACACTACGGCCTACTCTTATTACTACCGGGCCTCTTAAGCCAACGTAACTTAACTTGGTAATCTCCTTACCTATATATAGGCCCATGCTCATCAGCCTGTTCTGCAGGCCTGCGCCTCCGGTAATTTCTGAAACCTTACCTTTATGATTTGACTTAAGGTGAACTAAAGATATTTTTTTCATAGCTTGTTATTCTAACATAAGTATATAAAATATCAGAACAAAAATACTGCCGCGGCTATTACCGTAGAATAAAAACCTTCCGGGCCTATAACAGCGGTTTGAGTCGCATTAGTGGTACGGATAATTTTATCACTCAATTGATATATGCTCTTATTTTCATCCCATGACTTCTCCTCGTCGAATTCCAGTCCAAGCGTCGAAGCCAACATTTCTACGGCAAGGTCTTCCGCAAAATCACCCGCGGTCTTTTCATTCTGACCAAAACCATGATGTTCACTTAAGTATCCATACGCATTAGGGTCGGCCGGAACCGCGCACCCTATGCTTGCGGCAATGAGACGATGCGGCTCACATGACGCGCATCTTGCAATAACTGTGTAGGTAATCATGCCGTTATATATTTCTTTG
>Ga0268276_1002454_pt1 | contig 15830 bp, 11 predicted proteins | sample saktaG_4_FD_190145 | JGI IMG/M metagenome (GOLD analysis project Ga0268276, IMG submission 190145) | Saline water microbial communities from Sakinaw Lake, British Columbia, Canada - sak_2010_1_5_45m | ecosystem: Environmental > Aquatic > Non-marine Saline and Alkaline > Saline ...
AGGATATATCTGAGGTCAGATTCTGGTGTGAAAATAACCTTATCGATGTCCAGAGAGTTAAGAACAGTGACCTGAAGGGTGTTCACTTTTAATCTTTAAACAGTTCACTTTTAAAATTTAGCTAACACACCTTATTCAGTATTTGATGTGATCAAATTCTCGGAAACATCTCTTGCAGGTTTTAATAAGTAGCCTGTCCAGCAAGTATCCCTCTGTTCTGCTTCCTTTTCCTTGTTTTGCCATTTGTTGCCTTTCTCTCACATTCTCCCATTATTTAAATATTGCGTTCCCGGAATTCCTGACATTAGAAGCAAAACACCGCCACATCTACGGGAGTCTACACAATGTGCCAGGAAATGAAGCGTCTGAAAAAATCCGTCGTCTTAACAAAAATCCGTTTCCTATAGCTGTCTTTGAGATCTTCCTTTTTCTCAACCAGAAGACCGAAGTAGACACCGAAACGTTCCAGCACGCGCAATTCAACGCAGTCACTGACGATTTCGTAGGCAGGCTTGTAGGTCTCGACAACCTCCGCCAACATCTGAGGATACGCTCCAATCAGGCAATTCGCAATGACTCTCCCATCAACATAATCCATTGCCTTCTTTTTGAGCAGGTAGAGAGAAAAGAGGAATGATTGCTGTATTATATAAAATTCCGGATATCCATCCTGAAAGCCCCAGTTAAACTCTGTCGTGAATATCTTCAATAGCTTAAAATAATGCTCACCCCCAAATCCTCCGTCAACAATTGCCCTTCCGTTTTTCGTAAGGCTGAAAGCCCCCTTTCGTTTCTTAATCCAGCCGCACATGGTGAGAATATGACGAATCGATAAAACCTCCGTCATGTCTTCTTCGGATTTTGTCCTTCTGAACCAGGGAAATCTTTCATTATCGTACATCTTTTCGGCCAGATCTCTGGAAAAGCCAAGGGACAGGTTCCCTTTTTTTGTCGCTTTCACGGGTTCCGATTCTGAGAGGGCGTTTAGAAATATAAGGACGCGCATAACTACCGGAATCGTCTGAAACTCACTCGGAGGCAATCCCACATTGAAATCCACGATATCCGAAGTCCCGTCATATGGACGGCTAAGCATCCGATGCATCTGATCCGGGCTTATTCCGAGAAATCCCTGCGCCGGTTCACGATTCTTACGTTCCATGAAAGTCTGCAAAAACGCATTGGCCTCGTCGATGGAATCAAAATCCCTGCCTGCCATTTCTTCTTTGATTTCATTAAATGTATCCCGCACCATACTCTGCTTTCTTGACAACTCGTCCTTACCCATACAGCAATATTTATACTTCTTTCCTGACCCGCATGGGCACAACTCATTTCTTCCTATCTTTGCCACAAACCACCCCGATCTGCTCGTTCCAGCTTATCTTTTTTTACATGACAGATTGATGAATACCGACATTGTATGCCTGAAATCCGTGAGGACGAAGCCCCCGGGGAATTAGTCTTACTCAGTTCAGCTCAGCGGAGTAGAGAAGGTTGCCGATGTCTTTTTCTTTTTCCAGTGCTTCCTTCAGCTCGAATCCACATTCTTTTGAACATAAAGTAAACATGAAGTCTTTGCCATCTTTTCGCGCGTCAGAGTCAGATGAAGGCACAATAGCCCATATAGTTTTCCCAATGGTCATTATTGTGACAGACATTATTCCGCCTTCGTACTTTGAGATGTCTACCTCTGGTCTTTTCTTACAACTCAGCGCAAATAGCTCCTGGTTCTCTCCGATTTTCTTGTTACACCAGCAGCATGTTGTCAGCACTTTCTTTACCTTGGGCTTTTTCCTTCTCAGTTTCATAGTCTTTCAACTCTCTTATTTGAGGCGCTTAATAACAATAAATGTGAACCCGTCCCCGATATATTCGCTGCATACTTAATCAACAGGTCTATGTCTTTATCTTTTGACGCCATGTAGGTATTAAATACATCCACGATGGGACGCAGTCCATCACCCAAAGCAGGATCCATTCAACATACCCAATAGCGTGCGTGTGGATATCAGATACATTTATCTTTACCTGCCCCCGCCAGACGGACCGCATTCCGACTATGGAATCAGGAGAAACAGTGCGCAGCAAGAACCCGGTGCCCTTGATCACAGGCTTTCGATTGCGCGGCTTGAGGGTCGTCATGACAACGATGGTTCGAAAAATCTGTTCAGTCAATTCCCAGTATTCCGCGGCACTCCAGCCACCGATATAACATGGAGAAAAAAGCTGATCGGCAACGATCCATGGATCTTCAAGCGCGATATCGGCAGAGCGTGCTTCGATTAGTATGAAGACGTACAAACCTCTTTGAACTCGCGAGACCCATCCCTGGTTTGCCCACCGGGACAGCATCTTTGCCGCTCTGTCAGGAGCCAGTTGAAGAATATCCGCTACCTGCCGGACCGAAACGGTACCTTTCGTCTCCCGCATGAACTTGGCAAGACCGGTTCTCGACTCTTTTCCTAATCCTGAAATTGTTTCCATGTTATATCAGGAGTGTAGCAATTCACGTACTGAGTGAACTATGGCACATGTAATATACTTTTGGAAGGGCATTTTCTGATATTTATTGCTTTTGATACACCGCAAACACTCACTTAACGGCTGTCGGATCACTTAAGATTAATTTTATATCTTTATAGTTTGCACTGAATATTTGCTTCTTAATGTTCCCCCATATCTGTCTTCCCTATGTCATTCCCGCAATCCTCTTTGTCATTCCCGTGAAAACGGGAATCCGAATAATTCGCCAGCTCTGTTGCGGGGTTGACATCCAGAACATCTTGATCAGATTTTCGGAAACATCGTTTGCAGGTTTTCACAAATTTTCAAAAGATGCTTTCTAAACAAAAACAGGTTAGCTCCCTTTCTTTATCCCATTCAATGCAGGCAGGTTTGTTTTTGCATTCCCTGCAAAGATCTTCGATGTTCTCCTCGTGGATATTCATTGTTCCTTTTTCTTCATGTAAATTAAAAAGTTGCTTCAAATATTTTCCTGCTACCAAACGATGCAAATTATCTTTTTTCTTGAGACCCAACCATACAAAGATACCATTGTCTCCGCGAGAAACATTGCAGTTCCTGCAAGACCATACCATATTGTCTGCTGAATCCTCACCACCTCTACTACGGGGAATAAGATGATCCATGTGCAGATTTTCCTCTGCTCCGCAAAAAACGCATTCTTTGTGAAGTTCCTGTTCTCTTTGCCATTCTCTGATGGTGCCTGACATTGTGATTTCACCGTCACGAAGGGCTTTAAACCTGTCAGACACAAATCTATAATTTATTTTTCCTTTGAAAGCAGAACGGGATATGAGTTTTGCATACTCATAGAAGAGCTCTTCCTGAATTGTTTTTACATACCTGGGAGGCATATTTTTTCTATCCTAACAGACATAATCGCATTTCAATGCTGTATTAAAAATAGTGGCCTTGGGGGCTGTGGGGTTGCGCCGGCGATGCCCAGATACTGCTTGATAAATATGTCAACATGGGATTTCTCCTTAGATTTGTCTTGTGTTACATGAATGCTATAACATCTCTCGCAGATTTATAATATGTATCCTGTCCCCGGAATTCCCTCATTCCAGACACCTGTCTCTAAGCTCTGGAAACAAATCAACAAGCAGATATTCCATTTCTGTTTCTGAAAGCGGATAGCCCAAATCTATTGTCATTCCCCTTTTATTGACTTGCATTTTTTAGTTCCTGCTTTGCCTTCTCATGTTTTCTACAGCCCTTACAATTTCACTTTGAGCATCTTTTTTATTCCATTCATCCCAGAAATCAATGGTTGCGCTTGTCGGTTTATATGTAGGCATATGCAATTTAACTCTTGTTGGAAGTAATACCGCGTCTCCCACAACCACAGCTTCGCCAACATCCAGCATTGGTAAAATATCCATCAGTGCACCCAGACTGTCAGGCATAAGTCGCTTAACAACTCCCTGGTCTTCGGAATTTGTTAACCTGAGCGCTATGAAGTTATTGCATTGGGTTAAAATAGTAGTGCTGACTTCTGACGGACGCTGACTGACAATCAGTAAAGCAACCCCATATTTACGTCCTTCTTTGGCAATCCTTTCGAAATTTATCAATGCCCTTTTTTCAAAGGGATTAACATTCTGATCCCGTGGGAGGTACCTGTGAGCCTCATCACAGACAAATGCGATTGGCTGCCTCTTTTCAGCATCCATCCAGAATTGAGTTTGATAAATAATTCTGGCAACCAACCCAACAATAACAGGCAGGATATCAGATGGAACTTCAGAGAAATCTATCACTTTGATTCCCTTTTCATCATCCTCAAAGCCCATCAAGCTTTTAGCAATATCATGAAGGGCATCATATGCATAATATTTCTCATGCGCCTGGAAAATAAACCCATATCTTTTATCTGTAATTCTGCTATTCAACCTTACAAGAAGCCTGCTGAACTGTCCAAAGAATTTCCCTTGCTTCAAACCGCGTTGGCCCTGTTCCATCTCTTCATTTAAATCTTTTATTGTCCGAATGACTTCATTTAGAAAGAATGGGACAGGACTGTCTATTGTAAAAGACTTTAATATTTCTACCTTTTTCTCTCTTTCTAAAAACCGTTTTTTGGCCACCGAAACTGCATCCTGAAATACCATTACCTGATTATGGGCACTGAATTCACTACGGTCAACAAACATCTCCTGCATCTCTTCAAAGTTCAATAACCAGTAAGGTAAAAACAAAATCTCATCACCTGTGCTTTCAAGGTCATTTGGACCGGCTATTCTTATATGCTTCGCGTATTCCAGAGTGGAATATTCCCCATGAAGGTCAAAAAGAACGATATTTGCAGAGGGCAACTTAGAAGCCTTCTCTAAAATAGAAGCGACTGCCCATGATTTTCCTGAACCGGTGCTTCCGAGCAGGGCAGCATGTCTCTGAAAAAATTTATTGCCATCCAGATATGTTTCAGCTTTCTCATCCAGTGTATATGTCCCGATATTCAGAGTATTCTCATTTATGGCCACAGAGGAGATTACACCCATAAAGGCTTCTAACTCTCTCCCTTCAATTGGATAACATGGAGCGCCAATATTTGGAAAGGAGAGTACCGAACGGGTAAATACGTTTTCATTTTCCCCCTCTTTATCTCTCAATGTGCCGACCAAAATGAGATGGACAATATTGTCCTCGGTTTCAACCGTGTCATTATCTTTTTCCTCCTCTTCAGCAGACTTTTCTTCATAAAATTTACGGATTACCCTTTCCACCATAGCAATCAACCATTCACCGGGTCGTCCTTTAAGGGCTGTCAACCTTCCTACCTTTGCATCTATAAGTTTTTCCGAAGAGGGAACCCTAATAATAACACTGGTTGTATCAACCTGAATAACGTTGCCAAGGTTATCTTCTTCTTTGAAATCAAAAATACTCATTTTAGCCTCCCAATATTACCCTGATAAATTCATCTATTTTCCACAATTCAATATCTGATATCTCATATTCATCTTCCCTATTACAGATAACCGTCGAACTGTTTTTCTGACTGACTCCCCACAAATTCGGGCAATCTGATAACAATTTCTTGGCTTTCTCCGAAAGTTCCTTAGTTATAATAATTCCAGGCTTTTCATCCTCTTTTAGCCTTTTGACTAATATTTCCTGGAGATGATCATCATTGAAACCATATCCAATCATTAAAAAGGCCTTGCCAGACCGGAGCGAATTGTCTGCTTTTTGTATTAGTTCTCTATATGGTTCATGAAATGCCTTAGAATATTTTCTATCACCGGGAAGAATAATCAGCCTTTTATCTTCGTATTTTTCGCTTGATATCAAGAAGATATCAGAAACCGTGCTATTATTAAAATCATACCAATCAACAGAACCATGAACCTTAAAAAGCTTTACATGGGGGGTACGCTTTGCAATTTGCCTTCGCTTGCTTTTAATAACAACCGACCTGTCAACATATTCCACCGCTCTTTCTGCTTTTTCGAAATCGAGAGCCTTTCTGAAATAACCGACAAAACCTGTATTGCAATGTATTTTCAATTCGTCACAACAGTATTCAACAAGGCAATCATAATTAGGCGTTATAATAGTCAATATCTCCGATCTATAATATTTAAGTAACGGCTCAACAGGAATTGTCATTTGTTGATTATGATTGAAATACCTGTCTCTTACCTCCCTATCTTTTTCAGAAATATAGCCTCCCACAGTTTTAATAATCTCTTTAATTAAATCCTCTGGTAATGTTTTATTGAGTGCTGTTTCTAAATTGACATTCTTACGTAAGTCATTGCTGATTTCCTTCCAGTCATCACTGGTATTATTTTCCAATTTTTCCAATAAATGCTCCGCAAGCGCTCCAATGCCGGGGATTCCCGCAGCACATGATGCCCCGGAACCTAAAATGATAACAGGTACCTGTCTGCATATTTCCTGAAAGATTTTATAGATGGAATCTTTGTCCATTTCCTCTGTGTATATCCTTAAGTCGGGATTATTCAACAGCCCTATTCCAGTTCCCGTTTTTCCTTAACATCTTAAAGCGTATAGGTTTTGGTCTCTTTAACTCTTTCTGGTCTTACACCTAAATAAAGAGGAATATCCTATATTCCTCTAAAATGATTTTCCTTAATTATCCTTATACAATATCCACGAAAAGTAGACCAAGTTTTAACTTTTAACAAATTAATAATTTCAATGACCTCTGCTAATATTTCTTAGGATCCGAATAAGTTGCGTTGTGTAAAATTTTTACCTTCCTGCGCTCTCTTCCACAATAGCGATTTCTTCTGCTGTCAAGCCGTAAAGGTCATATACCATCCGGTTAATTTTGGCTTCTAATGCGGTGGTGTCGGCTTGCGGGTCGGATTTTTTCATGAAGAGTATCTGGTCGACAAGTGCAACGAAGGGCTGTTGATCGGCTTGGGAGAGTTCAGAAGGAATTGGGAAGGGCATCAGGTAATTTGTTTTGAAGCGAAAATAGTTGCCTCGCAATATAGAACCAGTCGCAGTCACAAAATACCACAACAATTTTGAATTAAGCAATGCCAAGTAATATTTAATTGATTCATTGGAAACTTTCTTGAAAAGAAAACTATAAATTGTCGTTGTATGATATATTCCCTTATTATCAAGAGACATTTGGCACCTAGAAGCGATATCTGGCGTCACAATCTTCTCCCCTTCAAATTCAGTCAGGTTTTTGGGATATATGTAGGCATAAAATTTGTCGTGTTTCATTCTACCTCGTTCCCTGTTTTCCAGTTCCCTTTTATTTTCAAGCAAATATTTCCACGCCATGGGAAAGAACTTTTTAATTTCATTCTGCGAATAAAGAATTGCTTTACCATTCTCAATTTTATAGGGGAAAATGCTCCATATGTGGGGCGTAAGCGTCAAGTAACGATGAACATCCACGCCCTTTAATAGCGGTTTGACAAAATCCTTCTCAATTATGATTTTCTTGTTCAGTGATTTTGAATAAGCTGTAACGACACCATTCTCCTCAGAAATGTGCTCAAGAAAATAGATTTTGTCCGCACTGGTGGCAATACCTTGAAAAATTTTCGCACAAACATCAGAAAGGGTACGAGGCTGTGTCCTTAATTTGAAGAGGATTTCATTGGCATGACCAGCAGAGAAATACCATTCCTTTTCACTGACATCAGTATTGGATATTATTTTAATGGCAACTTTTTCCGTCTCGGTTTTTTCATTGCCGGTGATGATTTCAAATATTTCAGGGAGATCATTTACTATTGCGTCAGGTTTTAATTCAGCAAATTTGAAGCTGTCGTTCTGATGCGATAAAAATAATAGACAAGTATAGGTTGTTGCGGTTTCAAATACCTGGCTGCTCCCAAAATCAACAATCTGTCGCAGCATTCTTTTCGAAGAAATTAACTGTCTGAGATTCTTTCCGAATGTAGCTTGAAAGAATTTATGTGGCAGAATATATGCCAAGTTACCTTTGTCACGGATCAGCCTGATCGCAAGCTCAACAAAACACGCATAAATATCAAAGCTACCTGACGCTGATAAAAAGCTATTCTTAAGTCTGGTGGCTAATTGTGAATCGTTCTTCTGAATTTCCTGTATTCTTAAATACGGCGGATTTGCAATCACCACATCGAAGCCGCCGTTCTTCCTGAATAGATCGGCAAAGTAGAGTTTCCAGGGGAAGAAGTTACGCATCTTGTTACCGTGGGTCATCTCACGCAGTTCATTCTCCACGACCTCAAAATCAAACTTGTATCTTTTGTCCAGTTTGGCTTTCTCGGCATCATAACATTTCTTGCGGTCTTCCTCTTTAGGAAAACCATTCGCCATTTTATTAATTCTATCTAATGCTTTGAAGTACTGTTCTTGTCGCCTTTTGAGTTCGTAATGAAAAACTTTAACAATGGCATCTTCTACTTCCTCTCTCAGGCGGTTCTTGTCACTGTGATGTATCGCATTAAAAAATTCACTTTGTTTTTTGTGCAGACCCTCAATCAGCAGGTCTAACTCTTCGTTTTCACTAAAGAGCAATTCTTCGTTCTTCTCTAAATTTAATGACACGCCGTGAAAATCCTCAAGCAGGCTGTTGCCCTGCATGATTTTATAATCCAGATTCGGCAGGGGTTTTATATTGAGGTAATTCTCCTCATCGACCACAAGAGAGAGCCAGAGGCGAAGCTTGGCAATTTCAATAGCGCCGGGATCGATATCTACCCCATAAATGGATTCCTGGATGCAGTGGCGTTTGAAATCGTAAGCGCTTCTTCCGGTTTTAAGGTAGGTCTCCAGCACGTTCCGGGCCTTTACGATTTCGTGCATCATTCCGACAGGAAATGCGCCGGAGCCGATTGCGGGATCGCATATTTTGATGGCCTTCAGTTTTTCATCCAGAAGCCGGGCGTTTTTGCGAATGGATTCATCAATCTGGTATTTGTATGATGTTGTTCCTTCTTCCTTGGCGGTATCGTGCTCGATGGCGAATTCGCCTTTGTGTATGAAATCTTCAATATGTTTCTTGGGAATAACAGTTTTGTATCCTGTGCCTTTTAGACTCAATTGCTCCGGTTCGGGTTCTCCAAATAATTTTTCCTGAGTAGGTTTATCCTGTGATAGTGAAGTTTTCCCGGTGTTGACCACGGTATCCAGGTAATTAATAAGGCTTTCCTGGCACATATAGTGGACGATTTCACGGGGGGTATAATAGGCGCCCTGACCCTTGCGCAAGTTTTCAGGAAGCAGGTTTTCAAAGACTTTTCCCAGCATCTCCGGGTCAACGGCAACTTCTTTTTCCAGTGGTTCATCTTCTTTGACGGTAAAGTTGTATCGGTCAAATACATCCAAGATACCGGTGCCTGTATCCCCGGCTTTTGTCTTATCCTTGTTTGAAAACAATTCATCAGGCAAAAGAATGTTTGTATTTTTCCAATCGTATGTCGCTTCGAATAATCCGCCATTCAGGAAAGGGATTTTGCAGTCAAATTTCTGGTAATAGCTCAAGTCAATCGTTGCCCGTCCCTCAGTGGTAGCCAACGCCTCGTAAAACAAATACTCCAGATAGTCGTTAAAGAAATTGCCACCTTCCGTCACACACCTTTTGAAAATTGTTCCAAGAAATTTCTTATCGCCTTTCCCCCATCTTTCATCTTTGGGTACGCCAAGCCACCCTTTCTTTTGCAGAAAATAGAGAAAAACTATCTGGCCCAGCAGTTTCTTGGCAAAGTTGGCGGTATCGATGGATTTGGCTTCAAATTCTTGTTTTATCTTGCTGTCTTTTTTTAGAATGCGATCAAGCTCTTCGGTTAGTCTCTCGAATAGTCCTTTATAGTCCAGATAGAACTGTTTTGTGACGGCTTCAACACTGAAGGCATCTTCCAATTCTGAGAGAGTGGGATTTCTTGAATAATTTTTCAGAAGGGGCAGCAACTGCTGCCGGGCGGTATGATTCGGTTCATTCTTGCCGACAAGGAATGAATATCTCTTTGCCGGGGTGAGCTCTTCTTTTACTCTGACCTTCCCGGATTCAGTAACCTCCTCTTTGTATTCCATTCGCACATAGGAAAAGCGCCAGTCGTCTAAATCAGGAGAAGCAAAAGCGACCAGAGCCGCGTCCCTCAACACACCGCCACGACCCCCGTTTAGATACCACGCGATGAAATTTCGCTGCCTTGTGCGGGCATGTTCAAGCGCGGTTTCCCGCTTCAGATGTACGATGAGAACGTCAATTCTTTCACCATTTGGATCTGTGTAAATGCCGATGCGACGATATTGTTTAACGTGATCTGCGAATGAATGTCTGATGTAGGTTCCATATAAATACGGAAAGGCTTTTGATTCATCAATATCGTTAAGAAGGTTTCGGGCAAAATTTGAGAACCTGTTCTCATCGAAAGGACAGTTGAAGGTGTTGCTGATAAGATTAATGGCTGCTTGTTTGTCCATGATTATCCCGTGCCCTTCACCTTAACCCACCCAGAAGAGAGTTTTTTTGCTTACCTGCTCATTTAATTATTATTGAAAAAAACAGCAAAAAAATCTTGACAAAAATTGAATTGTTGTTAATCTGGGCTTGCGAGTTGAGCAATCAACTTGCCGATTCCAACGCTTAAGGGCTCAGTCATTGAGTCCTTTTTGCTTTTGTGGCCTTTATTTCTTTTGGCCAGCAGATAAAATCCCTGATTTTTTGAATATCGTAAATCAAAAGCCCCTTACTCCTCAGGGCATTCAATTCTGATGCAACTTTGCGTACTGTTGCAAAAAGCACTACTTTTTTGCCATCATCCAGCAATTGCCTGATCGGATCGGCAAAATCACTGTCTCCGGTACAAAGAATAAAACCGTCAATTTTATTTTTTGCATAGTCGAGAAGCATATCTCTGCCGATTTCCACATCAAAATTACATTTTCTTTCCTCCAGGTATAAAATTCCCTGCCTGTTTAGCGTCCTTAAATGGCTGTTTAGTGATTCAATTGATGCTATATTCATTTCCCGCAATAGAGACGAACGGATGAATTGATTTAATATGTCAGGCGATTTTGTGGATATGCTTGATACATTAATGGATATCTTCATGATTTTAACAGGCTTAGTAATAACCTCATATTTGAATTTCCGTACATCCTTTATTAATTGTTCGGAATTGTTGTCACCCTCCAGGGTGCCATAATAAAATTTGACATTCTCAATGGTGTTGAAAGAATCAAAGAATTGTTTCAACCGCTTCACATCAATGTGCCATTGAAGCCTTTCCTGCCAGCCCATCACGTTGGCAAAATCAACATACACATTCGTCTTCCTGTCAAAGATTTTCGACAATTCCTCTATCCTATGAGGGAGTACGTTCGAGAGATGTTTAATCCTTTCTGTTTTAGGTTGAAACATATCAAAAAACTCCTGTAATTTTCAGCAAGTTCCTAACCGGAAATTGCCAAATTTTTCTTAATCCCCAATCAAATACTCAGACAGGATAACTTCTCTTTTTGAAGATACAGTCGGCTGTTCCGGTCTTTCCACGCCTAAGATATTGTAAGGAATGATTTTCTTCAGTATCGCCAGAACCTTTAGAGGGTTGCTCTCCTTTTCGATTTTTTTCTTGATATTTTTTGTAGTATTCTTTGGAATCACACCGTCCTCATACCCTCTAAGAACAAGTCTGATGTATTCTTCATCGTCATCGGTAAAACCCTGGTATTTTCTCAATTCTTTTGCCTTCAAGCGCATGACGACATAGCGTTCATTGGAAAGACCCCCCCTCCCACCGGAATCTTTCGCTCCCATCACATCACCGGATGTTATGAAATCAAACTGAGCTTTGTTTTTATCCAGCATCGGGTAGTATTGCTTTGGGATTTTCTGCCGCGGTGTGTCGGGTTCACATTCAAAGAGATCCACGGCTTCAAAAAAAGTAAATTCTCTGGAATCGTTATTATCGGATACAAAGAATTTTTTCAGTTTGCCTTTTCGGAAAAAAGTGAGCAATTGGTCGCTTTCCGCATCATTGTCTCTGGCAGAGCGGGCTTTTTTAGGCAGCAGCTTGATCTTTTCAAAAAGGTCGGATTGATTATCTCTGATATCCCGGATGAACTTGAGATATTCCAGCTCAGACCGTCCGCCTGTGTCGTCTTCACCCTCGTAGGTCTTTGTGCTGGTGAGTCGTTTATACAGGGTGTCACCAAAAAGTTCATGCGATGAAACAATTTCTTCTTCGGTAAGATATCGGGCATCCTCGCCAAGGGTGTCGTGAAACGCCTGGATTTTTGATTTAATGTTATCTTCCAGACCGATGTGTGTATCCGATTGATCTGTGGGAAAGAAATTGAAGATATAAATATCTTTGTGTTTAGTTCCTACCCGGTTTACACGTCCTACCCTTTGAAGCACCTTGGTGGGATTCCAGGGTAAATCATAATTGATTACGATATTGGAACGGTGCAGATTGATACCTTCAGCGAGTACATCGGTACTGATCAGAATGCGTAGTTCATCAGTCTGAACTTTGCAGGTTGGGTCATAATTTTCTTTTATCAAGTCTCTTGCGACGGAGACGGGCTTCCTGCCGTCAGATAATACCCCTCCATTGCTCGAATAGAACAGAACTTTTTCGGGAAAATAAATATTTAGATTTTCAAATAGGTAATCACCTGTTTCCTTAGATTCGGTAAAGATGATAATCTTTTTATCTTTGAGTTCTTTGTCAGTTTTCAGGCCATTGATGAATGTTTCCAGTTTGGGATCTGAGTTTACTCCTGCCCATAAATCCCGAATGGCTTTAAGCAACTTCAGGTCGGCATTCAGATCTTCTATTAATTCCGGCTTAAATTCACTTGCATCGTACTTTTCAATCTTTTCCTGTTCTATGAACTGAATTATTTTTTCTTCATTGTCTTCATCCAGCAAATCGTAAACATCCACTTTTTTGCTTATAAAGACGGTTCCCCTGTTGAACATATCAATGAAATTTACAGAGGATTCAACGAAACGGCCCAATGTCTTGCGAAAGGCATAAAAGCTGCTTTCAAGACGCTTCACCAAAATAACTTTCATAAAGCCGCCGACGTTGCGCTGGCTTTGTTTCTCAAATTCAGGAAGTTCCTCTTTCAGGTAAAGCAGAGGTGTATAACGCGCATATTTTAGTTTTCTCAACAGTTCTATAGTTTGGTTAAAGGTGGCTCCTATCTGTTCATCAAACTGATAGATAATCCGTCTGGGATCTTCAACATCTGGAAAGAACAGACCCTGTTCATCAAGGTCTTTGCTGAAATAGCTGGTGATTTCAGATCGCGTCCTCCTGACCATTGCATACTTGAGTATGTTCTCTCTGATATTTTTGGAACCTTCTTTTATGGCGTCTATATATTCAGGATCGGATTTACTGATACTTTTGAGTTTACGTTCCAGACTCTTAAAAAACTTTTCAAGGTTCGGCACTCCCGGAATTGTGGACTTCTTTGGAATCTGAAATAATTTTAACTGGCTGTAAATATCCTGGAAGGTATTGTTGAGAGGTGTGGCCGAAACCAGGATAACCTTTTTGCCGAAACAGATCTGGTGGATGCTTTCAAAACTCTGCGTGTATTCATTCCTGAAGCGGTGCGCCTCATCGATAAAGATATAGTCGTATTTATCAGTTCCTTCCTTCAGGATTTGATCGAGCTTGCCGAGGGATTCGACCCGGAATTTTTGAATTCCGAACTCAAAGAATGTATCTTTCCAGTAATCCTTCAGGACGGGTGGGCAGATTATCAGTTTACCTCCGGGTAACTGTTGGGCCAAGAGCGCCGAAATATAGGTTTTTCCCAAACCGACAACATCGGCCAAAAATACGCCGTTGTACGCATCCAGGATTTTTTTAGCGGAGACGACCGCCTGTTTTTGATACTCCAAATCCATGAAGCCTTCAGGAAGATATATATCAATTTCCTCATCAAGATTAATGTCTTCCTTCAGGTATTCATAGAGCATTTTCAAGTACAGTTGATAGGGCGTGATGGTGTCATTAAGCCAGGTTTTGTTTTGAATGGTATCAACATATTCCTGTGAAATATTTACGCCGTCCTTCCATAATTCTTCAAACTGATTCAGTGCAAAATCAACATCGGCTTTTTCCTTTAGTTCAACATTGAATTCCCTGTTTGCGATAAGACCGCTCTCAGAAAAATTGCTGGAGCCTGTGATTACCCTGCCGAAGTCTAACTCATCTTTTTTAAAGCGGCTGATATAAACCTTGGCGTGGATGTTCTCACTGGGGTAGGCGCGCAGCTCCAGCTTTTTCCCGTTGCCGCCGTTTTTTATGTCTTGGTCTTTGTCGGCGCAATCGGCGGTAAGAAATTCTATAAATTTTCTGATGCCTGTTTCGATTTCATAAGAGTCTTCCGATTCACCCATGTCTGATGCCGTCTGTTCACTGAACATGCGTTTTGTTCTACTGTGAGATTCAAAATCGAATTCTCCCCGGGATTGCACCGATTCAATAATTTCATAGGCTTTCCGGTCAACATTCAGACCAACCAGAATCCTGATTTTATCAATGGATTCAAATGACTCGTGCAATTGGTGGAATCCGCTGGTGCGGAAGTACCCGACCAATACATCAAAATATTGTACATGTTTTAATGTTTTTCTGAACCGGTCAAGCAGCGCGTAGCCCGGTTCGTTTGTGAAGAATGTAGTGTCTGTGATCATTTAATTGTTTCCTGCCATGAAAAATAAAAAAACCCGCCTCTATTTGAGAGATACGGGGTCTTTTTTGTTTCCCTGCCATCTTCAGGACCTTTCTTGTGTTAGAAAGAAAAGATCGTTTGTTGTTTAGTTCATGTTATCTTCTGCTATTTCGTTAAATCTTTTGTATAGTTAACAAAATAGGTTGAAATGTCAAGGAATATCCCAAATCTTGATGAAAGTTGAGGGGGGCATCACTTCCATATACGCAAGGGATTAAATTTCACTTTTTGCGACTTGAAAAATTTCTCGATAGCTTTCTTTTGGGAAAAAGGCACCATGACACAGCCACTGGCAAACTTCTCTCCCTGTAGTTCTGTGAGTACACCCGGGTATTTGTAGTTCTCACGCATCCTGGGATAAAATGCCCTGTTGAACTTCGCTTTTGTTTTCTGATCCAGGTTGGCAAGATCAAAGGTATAAACAAGAAATGGCCTGAGCTTAAGAAGTGTAGAAACATCAAGATCAAGTGGCTCGCGCAGGAAGAGAATCTTTCCCTCAAGAAAGAGATTCTGCAAGAGGCCGGAGTCAGTTTCAGCCAACTCTTTTTCAGTCCTGATAACCGGCTGAATACTGCGTCCAATCTCAAGAGAGATTATTGCGTCCTGTAATTCCTCGATAGTTTCTTTTTTAGTTGTGACCAGCATCAGATCAATATCTGACCTTGGTCCATAGTCTCCCCTAGCGAAGCTGCCATAGAGAATTATTGCCTTTAGGTCCTTAATGGCTGAGAGTCGCGTGACAATCTTTTTATATAAGCTTTTATTCTTCAATTTCCTCACCGAATATTTTTTCAAAATATTTCAAAATTTTATCCAAGCTTTTCATCGCTCTTTTCGCTCTTTCACCATTGATGCCATCGTAACCGAGATCACCATACGCAAACCATACCTTTTTCATGGCTGCATTTATCTCTTTGGGGTATCTGTCTCCCGAAAACTGATGCCTCTCCAGATGAGTCCCAAAATGCATGTTTTTCTTAGCTGCATCGGCCTCAATAAGCTGCTCAACAACTTTTGTGGCAAGATCACCGACTACCGTATGTTGTTCTTTTTCGAAGGCGCTTCTTACTGCTTCCATTTTTTCCCGTACCATGCGAATGTGTTTTTCATATTCA
>Ga0268276_1002457_pt1 | contig 15808 bp, 13 predicted proteins | sample saktaG_4_FD_190145 | JGI IMG/M metagenome (GOLD analysis project Ga0268276, IMG submission 190145) | Saline water microbial communities from Sakinaw Lake, British Columbia, Canada - sak_2010_1_5_45m | ecosystem: Environmental > Aquatic > Non-marine Saline and Alkaline > Saline ...
TCGGCATGCCTGTTTTTATGCCCGGGCCCACGATGAGCGGAGTAACATGAAAATACTTTTTACAGAGGGGTTCCAGTATATTCAGCATGGATGGAACCACACATGATATAATAATGTTGCTGATAGGCCTTGATCCCACTTTGCTCGTCCTGTAGAGGTTCAGTATCAGCATTCCATATTCATCAATTGTGTGATCAGCAACGGTACGGACTCTCCAATGGGTTAACAGTTCATCTCCTTCATAAAGACCGACAACTGTATTTGAATTTCCTACATCGATAGCCAGAAGCATAATTTATCACCTGTTTTCAGTTACACTGACATCTCCGGACAGAACCCGTCTTGTCCTGTTTTTCTCATCGCCAAGCAAAAGCACGCCTTTACTGTCGATCCCCAGGCATGTTCCCCTCTGCACAATACCCCTGTCTGTCACATAGACAGTTTTCCCGATTATATCCGAATATTCCATCCACCGGTCTCTTACAGGGAGAAATCCCTCATCAATAAATGTCCGGTACCATTTCTCGAACGCGCTGTACAAACCGGCGGCAAGGTCAAGACGTGAAACACTGTTTGATATCTGCTCCTTCAGCGATGTGGATATATTGCGAAGTTTCTCCCGAAAATCGGCTGGTTCCATATTTACATTAATGCCGATTCCCACAACAACAGAATCAAGATTCTGTCCCTTGACCCTCATTTCCGTCAGGATACCGGAAATTTTTCTGCCCCCCACAAGTATGTCGTTGGGCCACTTGAGCGCGACAGAACAATAACCAGAGAGCAGTTCAGCCACCGCGACTCCGGCGACAAGGGTCAGACTCTGAGCGGAAGAGGGTTGTATATCGGGCCTTAGTATGATGGATGTGTACAGATTCTTGCCGGGGGGTGAATGCCAGACTCTGTCTCTCAATCTACCCCTTCCCGCTGTCTGGCAGTCGGCTATTACCACTTCACCTTCGCCGGCCCCATTACCGGCAAGAGAAACCGCACGGTTATTCGTTGAATCGATCTCGTCAAAAAAGTGAATTCTGTTTCCTATGAGACCGCCGGAAACGAGTTTCTTTAGATTGGTTTTATTAAACTTTCGATCCATAATTTCCAGGTTTTTGTTGGGCTAATCCCTGGTCCCTGAACACCAGCGATATATCGGCGGCTGGAGCGGAATGGGTAAGCGCTCCAACGGATATAAAATCCACACCAGTCTCCGCGGTTTTCTTCACATTCGAGAGGGTGACATTTCCGGAGGCCTCAACCAGCGCCCTTCCATCAATGAGAGAAACCGCCTTTTTCATCTCACCTGTCCCCATATTATCCAACATGATTATATCAGCTCCCGCGGCGAGGGCCTCTTCAACTTCCTTAAGGTTTTTTACTTCTACTTCGATCTTTACAGTGGGTGGAACATTTCCAACAACTTTTCTTACCGCTCGCGAAATACCCCCCGCGGCGGTTATGTGGTTATCCTTGATCATCACGCCATCATACAGGCCGAATCTGTGATTAAATCCTCCTCCTGTTTTTACCGCGTATTTTTCAAGGCTTCTCAGACTTGGCGTCGTCTTTCTCGTATCCAGTATCCTGACCCCGGTGCCCTTCACTTCTTCAACATATTTGTGTGTCATCGTAGCAATCCCACACATCCTCTGAAAAAGATTCAGCGCCACGCGTTCCGCGAGGAGGATACTCTTCAGCCTACCCGATATACATGCAAGGACATCACCCTTCCACGCCGGATGGCCGTCTCGGAAATACGCCTCAAAGCTCAGGGATGAATCCAGGACATGGAATACCTCCCTGAAGACATCAATACCCGCGACTATGGTTTCTCCCTTCGAAATTGTCTGCGCGACACCGGGTTCATCACCTGTAAGAACAGTTGACGTGGTAAGGTCACCCGACCCTATGTCTTCATCAAGCGCTGTCCGGATAAGTTCATTCAACCTGATATCTGAAATCATGACAATCCTCACGCTATATTACGAAGCCTGCCCAAAGCGTCTTCCAGTACCCCGCTTTTTTCCTTCAGGGCTTTGAATTTACTTTCTTCTTTTTCAACTATATTTTTGGACGCCTTTTCCATAAAATCCCGATTCCCCAGTTTTTTGGAGATGAAACCGAGGTCCTTATCAAGCTTTTTCATTTCCTTTTCCAGCCTCGTCTTCTCGGCCGCGACATCCACGGCACCTTGGAGAAATACATATACCTTGAAGGAACCTACTACTCCCGTCGCAGACCCCTTCGGTTCCCTGGCATTTTGCTCTATAGCCAGGTCTTCCAGATTCGCTATGTCCCTTATATAGTTTCTGCCTGTCTCTATAATGGACAGCATATCACCATCGGGAGCGGAGATGAGTGACCTCAACTTCTTTGAAGGGCTGATATTCATTACACCCCTTATATTCCTGATACTGTTTATAATATTTTTAACAATCTCCATACAACTGCGGGCATCTTCATCCCTGAGGGAATCATCCTGGTCGGGAAATTCGCTTACCATTATATATCCCTCATCTGTTGTCAATTTCTGCCATATTTCCTCTGTGACAAAAGGCATGAAAGGATGAAGGAGCTGGAGGGCCGTCTTTAATACTGAGAGCAATGTCTGTTGGGCGGCAAGCTTTCTCTGCGATGATTGTTGCTTGTCATACAGTGCCGGCTTTATCAGCTCAAGATACCAGTCGCAGAACTCATGCCATATAAACTGATATATCCTGCCCGCGGCATCGTTAAACCGATATTCGTCAAGGGCTTTTCTGACATCTGCCACTGTACTGTTAAGACTGTCTTTGATCCATCTGTCACAAAGCGAATATTCTTCCCTTTCCAACACGGTTTCTCCGGCATAATCCTCAAGATTCATCAGAGAAAATCTAGCCGCGTTCCATATCTTGTTTACAAAATGTCTGTATCCCTTGATTCGTTCCTCAGACATCTTCACATCTCTCCCCTGCGCGGTAAAGGCCGCCAGGGTAAAACGAAGAGCGTCTGCGCCATATTTGTCAATCATCTCAAGTGGATTAACGCTGTTACCACTTGATTTGCTCATCTTATCGCCCTTTTCATCCCGAACAAGGGCATGCAGATAGACATCCGAGAAGGGAACCTTTCCCATAACGTAAAGTCCCATCATCATCATCCTGGCTACCCAGAAAAATATGATATCAAACCCGGTCACAAGGAGTGAAGTGGGATAAAATGTATCAAGCGCCTGCGTTTTGTCGGGCCATCCCATAGTCGAGAATGGCCAGAGAGAAGAGCTGAACCATGTATCCAAGACATCCTCGTCCTGCCTGAGAGAACATCCCCCACATTCGGGACAACTGTCAGGGTCTTCAACTGCTACTATGGTGTTGCCACAATCATTACAATACCATACCGGTATTCTGTGTCCCCACCATATCTGTCTGGAAATGCACCAGTCTCTTATATTGTCCATCCAGTCAAAATATGTGGCCTCCCACATTGGAGGAATGATCTTTGTCTCACCCTTCACAACCGCGGCGATGGCGGTTCTTGCCAGCGGTTTCACCTTGACAAACCACTGCTTGGACACTGCGGGTTCCACAATGGTCTTGCATCTGTAACAACGCCCCACATTGTGCGAATAGGGCTCTGTCTTCACAAGATAACCACCCTTTTTAAGGTCCTCCACGATATTTTCCCTGCACGTATAACAATCCTGCCCCTGATATATCCCGCCATTCTCATTGATAATGGCATTGCCATCCATAATAGTGACTATATCAAGATCGTGTCTCTGCGCCATGGCAAAATCATTGGGGTCCGCTGATGGCGTTATTTTCACCGCGCCGGTGCCGAATTCCCTGGACACGTAATCGTCCGCGATTACCGGTATCCTTTTGTTCACAATCGGAAGAATTACTTCCTTCCCTATAACATCCGTGTATCTTTTGTCATCGGGGTTGACCGCGACGGCAGTATCACCGAGCATGGTCTCCGGGCGTGTCGTAGCCACAATTATTTCGCCCTTTCCTTCGGCATATGGATATCGTATATGCCAGAGACTGGTCGATTCTTCCTCATATTCAACCTCAAGGTCGGATATGGCTGTATGGCACCTCGGACACCAGTTAACAATATAATCACCCTGATATATCAGGTCATCTTCATAGAGCCGGACAAAGACCTCTCTGACGGCGCGGGAGAGCCCCTCATCCATGGTAAACCGTTCCCTGGACCAGTCACAGGAACACCCCAGCTTATGCAACTGGTTTATGATCTCACCGCCATATTCCTTCTTCCAATCCCATACCTTCTCTATAAATTTTTCTCTTCCTATATCGTGCCTTGTCATTCCCTCTCTGGCAAGGGCCTGCTCCACTACATTCTGAGTCGCTATTCCCGCGTGATCAGTGCCGGGCATCCAGAGTGTATTGTACCCCTGCATTCTCTTGTACCTCACGATAATATCCTGCAGGGTATTATTCAGAGCGTGTCCTATGTGAAGTATCCCGGTAACATTAGGCGGGGGAATAACTATTGAGAATGGTTTCCTGTCACTCTTATCCTCCGCCCGGAACAGGCCTTCATCAAGCCAGCGCCGGTACCATTTTTCCTCAACATCATAAGATTCATAAGACTTGCTCAATTCTTCTTTTTCCATAACGTGTCCTTCTTGATTTATTATAACGACAAACTACTCATACAAATTTTCAATCGCGTTACCTATCATATTTTCATCCTGAGGGGCAAACCATTTGATGTCCGGATCTCCCTTGAACCACGTCAACTGCCTCCTGGCGTAGTGCCTCGTATCACGTTTGATCAATCTCACCATATCCTGCTCGCTCTGTTTCCCTCTGATAAAGGAGACGACATTCCTGTAGGTCATGGATTGCATGGGCCTGACTGATTCATCATAACCCCTGTCCATAAGCCTTTCCACTTCCTCCACAAGTCCAGCCTCCATCATTTTTTCAACCCTGTCATTTATCCTGTCATACAGAAGACTCCTGTCGATATTAAGACCTATCTTCACGCAATCATAGATATTGTTGCCGAACCTGTGTTCTCCCTGTATCTCAACAATGGACTGCCCGGTATGTTCCAGGACCTCAAGCGCCCTGATTGTCCTGACAAGATCATTCGGATGTATCCTTTCGGCGGCTGTCGCGTCTATCTCCTTCAACTGTTTGTAAAGATGTTCTTTCCCATATTGCGCGGCATCTCTTCTGTAGGAATCGCGGAGTGTTTCGTCAGCGCCAGGGGCGTTCAAAAGCCCGCCGAGCAGAGCGTCCAGATACAACCCTGTGCCGCCCACTATAAACACCCTTTTATGCCTGTTGTGAAGAAGTGCAATCGCCTCATCAGCCTTTTTAACAAACATAGAGGCGTTGAATTCTTCGTCCGGGTTTACAATATCAATCAGGTGGTGGGGTGTACGAACCCTCTCTTCTGGGGAAGGTTTTGCGGTGCCTATATCCATATACCTGTAAATCTGCATTGAGTCAGCGCTGATAATCTCTCCGCCATACATTTCGGCAAGCCTGATCGCCAGATCGGTCTTCCCCACTCCGGTGGGGCCGGTGACAACAAGAAGCCGGGGTTTCGGGCGTTGAATTTCTGTTTTTAAATTTTGATTCACTTCCGTACTTCTACTCCTGCCCCTGACTATCCGTCATTTTCGCTTGAACATCCTCTCTAAATCCCTTATGTCAAGCACTGCGTAGGTAGGCCTTCCGTGAGGACAAGTTGCCGCGAATGATATCGAATCAAGGTCTTTACACAACGCCACGACCTCTGCGTCTGTCAATTTGTGATTAGCCTTGACGGCGCTTTTACACGCCATGAGGACGAGAATTTTGTCTCTTATTTCATCGATATTTTCAGTCTTCCCTGTATCCCCAACCTCTTCTATCACATCGGAAATAAGCTCTTCAAGATTGCACCCTGTCAGTAAAGCTGGAATCTGCTTTACCAGTATAGTGTTCTCGCCATACCGCTCCACGCCAAGTCCCGCATCTTTCAGCGCGTCAATATTATTCATCAATAGATCAAAACGGCCGGGTTGAAGGTTCACAACCTCCGGTATCAGCAAACCCTGAACATGTGTTCTCTCTTTCATGGACACCTTCAGCTTTTCAAAAAGCACCCTTTCGTGGGCGGCATGCTGATCCATAAGAATAAAGGCTCCCTCTGATGAAAACGCGAGGTATGTGCCCGCAATCTGTCCCAGATAGTTGAGAGATGAAAAGTTTACCGCGTCTTCCGGCACATCACGCTCATTGAAAAGTTCCGGCAATTCCTCCCCGCCTTCTCCCGCGCCTAAAGAATCAGGCGCTTTTCTCATTCCCCCCTCAGAAACATTCATGTTAAAGGTTTTCTTTTCAGCGCCCGACAGGACTGTGTACCTTTTTAAAACATTTCCAACCCTTTCTCTGTAAGCGTCCGCGCTAACTCCGAAAGAGGGCCCAGGGAACCCGGTACTGACAGTGGACATGCCGGACAGCGCTCCGGAAAGGGTGTCTGTGACAAGGCTGTACACATCTCCCGAGCTTCTGAAGCGCACCTCCAGCTTTGCCGGATGGACATTTATATCCACATCGGACGAGGGCATATCTATAAACAGGACAACGGAAGGAAACCTCCTAGGTTCTATCAGTCTTCTGTAAGAGGTCATGACCGAATGATTCAGGAGTCGGTCCCTTATGAATCTGTTGTTGACAAAATAGAACTGCCCTTTGGTGTTTGCCCTTGTGCGGTCGGGCATGGAGATGATCCCCCGAATGGTTGCCTCTCCCCTCTGCCCCTTGACTTCAAGCGTGTGTCTCCCAAAATCTTCGCCAAACATAAGAGCGATTCTGTCTAACAGATTTTTTGTTCTCGGGATATTAAGAATGGTCTTACCCTTCGCGACAACCATCATCTTCACTTCCGGATTGGAAAGCACCAGCCGCATTATGGCGTCTATACAGTGGGTCTGTTCGGTGGAATCTCCCTTCATGAACTTCATCCGGGCCGGCGTGGAATAAAAGATGTCACTGACAGTTACCGATGTGCCGACAGGGCAGCCGGCATCAATAATCTCCTCGACTCTGCCCCCCCTTACCACCACCCGTGTGCCTGACAGAGAGTCTTTCTTCCTTGTCAGCATCTCAATCCTGGATATGGAAGCTATGCTCGCTATGGCCTCCCCCCGGAATCCAAAGGAGGCTATATTATGAATGTCTTCAAATGTGTAAATCTTGCTCGTGGCGTGTCTCTCAAATGCGAGTTCCACGTCATCCCTGTCGATCCCTCTGCCGTTATCCACAATCTTTACAGATTGCTTCCCTCCACCCTCAAGTTCAACAAGGATGTCAGTCGCGCCGGCATCAAGGGAATTTTCGACAAGCTCTTTGACTATGGAGGCGGGCCTTTCAATTACCTCGCCCGCTGCTATCCTGTTGGACAGATCCTCAGGCATGACAACTATTTTTTCCTGCAAGGCTATCTCCTCAGCTTACGCGGGACATGTAGTCCTTCAGCGCTATCTGCCAGAATCTCATCGTTTTATGGGTCGCATCGGCAAACTTTCTACAACTGAGAACCGAATACGCCGGACGGGGTGCGCCTTTTCCAAGTATTGCGGATTTTATCGAAACAATCCTGACATCTTTCATATCTCTGTATTCCAGTATTTTCAGAGCAAACTGATACCAGCTGCACGTTCCCCTGTTAGTTACATGAAAAATGCCCCTGTAATCACCCTCAACAAACACCTTCACCGCCGCCGCCAGATCCACTGTACAGGTAGGAGATCCCGTTTGATCATCAACCACCTCCAGCTCCCCTGTTTTCTCCGCCTTTTCAACTATTGCCCCGACAAAATTCCTTCCATTCTTCCCATAAAGCCAGGACGTTCTCAACAATATGTAATTATCGGAGAATTCCCTGAGATACTCCTCCCCCTTCAATTTAGATCTTCCATAGGCGTTGATGGGATTACACGCATCCTCTTCCACATAGGGAACAGCTTTTGTGCCATCAAACACATAATCGGTGCTGAAGTGGATCAGCTTGATGCCGATACCCCTGCAGGCCAGGGCCACATTTTTCACTCCATCGGCATTCACGGAAAAACACCCGGCTTCATCCGTCTCACAGCCATCCACATTTGTATAGGCGGCCGCGTTTATGATTACATCCGCGCCTGATTCATTAATTATGTCCCTGCAATCGGAGGCAGACGCAATATTAAAATCTTCAACATCTTTTCCTATTACATCATGTGCTCCGTCAAGAGTTGTCACAAGATCGGTTCCGAGCATACCCTTATATCCCAACACCAGTATCTTCATCAGTATCTGACCTCTCTGAGAAAAAGCCCCTGCGGCGGGGCCGTGATGCCGGCTTTTGTCCTGTCCATTGCACCCATTATTTCTTTAAACCCGTCAGGCGTAACGATTCCCTTCCCCACATCGACAAGAAGACCGACGATATTTCTCACCATATAACGCAGAAAGCCATTTGCCTCTACGGCAAAGGAAATCATGCCGCCCTTCATATCAACAGAGGTATCAATCACCGTCCTTATATGGTCTTCGGAATCGCACCCGGCGGCGCAGAAAGATGAAAAATCGTGACTCCCCTTAAGCAGTATCGCCGCTTCTCCCATCACGTCTACATCAAGGGGGGCGCGCACATACCAGGAATAATTTCTGTAGAGAGTTGTTCTCACTGGATTATTGAATATCCAGTACAGGTATATTTTGCTCTTCGCGCTGTAGCGCGCGTGAAAATCATCATCTGTATCTATCAAATCTTTTACAACAATGTCTCCTGGAAGAAGGCTGTTTATTCCCTTTAAGAGACTCCCACACGCTATGGCCGACTCTGTCCTGAAGTTTGCCACCTGATTCAGGGCGTGAACGCCTGCGTCCGTTCTTCCCGAAGCCGTCAACCGTATCGCTTCCTGCGTTATGGTCCCTATCTTTTTCTCAAGTACCTCCTGAATGCTGATCCCGTTGGGTTGCTTCTGCCATCCATGGTAGGCGGTACCGTCATATTCGCAGACAATCATAACGTTTCTCATAAAACCGATCCCGCAGTTACTTCATTTTCTTCTCACATTTATTGAGTGCTTCGACCGCCGGCAGTTTCTTGCCTTCCAACAGTTCGAGGGACGCTCCTCCTCCGGTGGATATATAGGTTATATAGTCACTCTCCCCCGCCCTGTGAACGGCAACATCCGTATCACCCCCGCCGACGATGGTAAGGGCATGGGACTGCGCGACGGCGTGCACCAGGGAAAAGGTCCCCATGCTGAACGCGTCGATCTCAAATACGCCCATGGGACCGTTCCACATAATCGTTTTCGCGTCGCTGAGCGCCTCGCGGAAGAGTGCGATTGAGGCAGGGCCGATGTCCAGACCCATCCAGTTGGGATCTATTTCCTGGATGGGTACGATCTTTGTCACCGCCTTCGGATCGGCCTTTTCGGCGATAACACAATCAACGGGGAAATATAATTTCACGCCATGCTCCTTCGCTATCTTGATCCCCCGTCTTGCCGTATTCAGAAGATTATCTTCCACGAGAGAGGTGCCCACCTCGTACCCCATCGCCTTCAGAAAGGTAAAGGCCATCCCTCCGCCGATGATCATCTTGTCAACCTTTCTGATAAGGTTGGCAAGGGCTTCCAGCTTACCGGATATCTTTGAACCACCGATAATCGCCACAAAGGGACGGCGGGGGTCTTCCAGGGTGGTGCCGAAGTAGTTCATTTCCCTCTTCATCAGGAAGCCGGCACAGCAGACCTTTGCGAATTTCGTTATCCCTACATTGGAGGCATGTGCCCTGTGGGCATTCCCAAAAGCATCATCCACGTACACATCGGCATAGCCTGCCAGTTCCCTAGCGAAATCATCGTCGTTTTTCGTCTCCTCTATGTGGAACCGCAAGTTTTCGAGCATGATGACACAACCGGGCTTCATATTCTGAATCAGCGTTTTTACATCATCGCCAATACAATCCTTCGCCAGCACAACCTCTTTGCCAATGAGGCGTGACAGCCTCTTGGCCTCAGGCGCAAGGCTGAGACTCTCTACCTTTTTACCCGCCGGTCTCCCGAGGTGAGAGATTATTATTACCTTCGCATCCTCATCCAGCGCATGGTTGATTGTAGGAAGCGCCGCCTTTATCCTCCTGTCATCGGTAATATGCAGGTTCTCGTCCAGCGGAACATTAAAATCAAACCGGCACAGCACCCTTTTCCCTTTGATATCGATTTCGTTTATGTACTTCATGAACTCCTCCGTTCTATATACAGGTGAGTTAGTCTAGAGAGGGGGATATACAATACCGAAATGACACGGTCAAGATAGCACCTCTCTTCTTTTTACGGCGTACTGCTTTATACACAAGGTGAGAGGTTTTTATGAATTTCGAAGACTGCGGCCCTTGACGGTAACCACTGCAAAGGCTATCACTCCTTCGCCTCGTCCGGTAAAACCCATACCCTCATTGGTTGAGGCCTTCACGTTTACCCGGTCCGGCTCTATATCGAGAAAATCTGCTATATTCTCAACCATTTTATATATATATTCTTGTAATTTCGGCTTCTCCAGGACAAGCGTTGAATCAACATTATTCACCCGGTAACCCTTCCGGACAGCCAGTCCATTAACCTTGATCAACAGCTCTTTGCTGGGAATATCCTTGTAGGCGGGATCGCTGTCGGGAAAATGTCTCCCAAGATCACCTTCTCCAATAGCGCCAAGAATGGCGTCGCAGAGGGCATGAAGCAGAACATCCGCGTCGGAATGACCAAGGAGCCCATTTTCACCGGAGATTTCCAAACCCCCAAGAATCAGCTTTCTCCCTTTCACTAATCTGTGGCTGTCGTATCCGAAACCAACTCTCATCTGCCTGATCCGATCTTTTTCAGCAACAGTTCACCGAGGGCGAGGTCTTCCGGTGTGGTAATCTTGATATTATCATGCGAACCCGGAATTGTCTTCACAGACCCGCCCATGCGCTCCACAAGGGACGCGTCATCAGTGCCATAAAATCCCTCTTTGTACGCGCTTTTGTATGCCTCCAGGATGATTTCTCTTTTGAATGCCTGGGGCGTCTGAGCAAGCCGCAGATTGTGCCTGCCGGGGGTTTCTCTTATAATTCCGTCTTCACCGACTATCTTAACAGTATTCTTCAGGGGAATTACCGGAATCACTGCCCCGCTCCGGGCAGCTTCCCGAATGGAAAGGTCTATTAATTTTTCCGAGAGGAATGGTCTGACACCGTCATGGATAACTATAACATCGTCTCTATCGTCAACCATCTCCAGGCCATTTCTGACGGAGTCCTGTCTTGTCTCTCCTCCAGCCTGGATATGCTTCACCTTAAGAATCCGGTATTTATCAGCAATTTCATCCCTGACGTAATCCATATCGTCTTTTGGGACCACAAGCACTATGCGGCTAACAGACGAGGCTTTTTCAAATTTGATAAGTGTGAGACCTAATATGGGAATGCCATCCAGCAATAAATACTGCTTGGGGATATCATACGCTATTCGCTTTCCGGAACCACCGGCAACTATAATCGCAACTGATTGCACCATCATCATCGGTTTTCTATTTGCCGTTTAGTACCTCGAGTGTAAAGTTTTTGCCGGCCTGTGCGTTGCACGCAGACAGGCGAAAATGGCAAAAAATCCTTTGCCGTGCCTGCAAAACCTTTTATACAAAGACGAAGACTTTACAATGTTTTTCTGTTTTTTACTATCAGCTATTACTGTTGCTTACATCTGCGCAGACATGCCGTTGTGCTCATCATCTTTCGCATTGGAAAAGATCATCCTCCCGGCCGCCGTCTGAAGGACGCTGGTTACGACCACCTCTACATTCTTTCCCATATATTTTATTCCATTATCCACAACCACCATGGTTCCATCATCAAGATATGCCACGCCCTGTCCGGCCTCTTTCCCCTCTTTTATAACCTTGGTTATCATTGTCTCTCCGGGCAGAATCGGAGGTTTCAGGGTATTTGCGAGCTCATTCACGTTCAGAATTTTTACGCCCTGAAGCTCGGCAACCTTGTTCAGATTATAGTCATTGGTCACAATGCTGCCCCCCTTTTCCTTGGCAAGGGCGACAAGTTTCGCGTCAACTCCTCTTATTTTTGGAAAATCGACATCTACAATATCAATCCTTATATCGTCGCTTTTCTGCATCCGGTTGAGTATGTCCAACCCTCTTCTACCCCTTGAACGTTTTATGTGGTCAGATGAATCGGCGATCTGTTGCAATTCATCCAATACAAAGCGTGGGACTATCAAGCTGCCTTCAATAAATCCCGTGTCACATATATCGGCCATTCTGCCATCAATAATAACGCTTGTATCAAGTATCCTGTAATCCGGATTTTTTTCACCTTTTGAAGAACGGGATCTGGGAAGGTGGAATTCTTCACTCTTCTTTGAACCCAGAACCAGACCAAGATATCCCAAGATAAAGGTAATTGTGACGTAGATATACCCCCACGGCACTACCTCCTGCTTCTCCAGCCCCGGCATAAACTTCAAGCCCCAGGTAAGGAGAAAGGCGATTGAAAGCCCGAGAACTGTTCCTATAACACCACCGAATATAACCCTCAGCGAAAGTTTTCTTATGACCTGTTCGAGTTTTATTACAAAAATTGAAAGAAAAAAACCGGCCACCAGGCCCATTAATGAGAGCGGAAATGCATGATATTGTTTAGCAATAAAATAACCACTTAAGGAACAAGCCACTATGAGTAAAAACTTTATAATCAAGTTTCACCTCCTATACACTGATGAACCCGTAAAAAAGATAATATGAGATATGTATTATGATTGTAGATCTACACAACCAGCCACCAGTACCCGATTTCTGTTTCCGGGAGAATAACAAAACAGCAAAAACTTAACTGGTTATGTGAATATCACCAACATTTAAGAACTTATCACTATTTCAAGGAACAGAATGCAAAACTACGCTCTAAATATCGCGTTTAAGTTTTCTTCTACTTTTGCTTCCTCACAGTCACCGGCTATTGATATCTCTCTTATCAACAGGCTTTTCGCGGTGTCCATCATTTTTCTTTCACCGAATGACAGATCCTTGTCAATTTTTAATGTAAAAAGGTCGCGTAATACTCCTGCTATTTCATAAACCGACCCTGTTTTTATCTTTTCCCAGTACTCCTTGTATCTTTTATTCCATGTCTGCTTGTCTACTGCCACGTTTTTCTCTTCTAATATCTTATAGACCAGGAGTATCTCCTCTTCTGAAATCACCTCCCTGAGACCAACAAACTCAGCTCCATCCCTGGGTATCATAATAGTCGCGTTATTGCCCAGTATCTTCATTACGTAGAAGGATTGTTCACTCCCCATAACGTTTCTGCTTTCTATAGCCTCAATAACACCTACTCCATGTGCCGGATAAACAGCCATATCTCCAACATTAAACATTTCTTCTCACGCACCCCTCTTAATCTAAAAGCTATCTATGTTCACGAAGAGGCATATATCACAATCCTGCATCGCGGTCAATTAAATCCTCCGAAAAACCCGCTGAATGCAGAAATTTGTCTTGACTTTGCAAGATGGAATGGGCTAAGCAATCTCGGTTGTAACACCACCACAAACAACTACAGGAAGGGAGCGTCATGGCAAAATACGATTCTAACTCACTCAGGAATATTGCAATCGCTGGACATGGAGGAACGGGGAAGACCTCCCTATGCGAATCTTTCCTGTTCTTAAGCGGAAAATCCGACAAGCTTGGACGGGTCGACGATGGGAGCTCTTCCCTGGATTTTGAACCGGAAGAGCAGAAACGACATATATCCATAAGCTCGGCAATAAACTTTTTTGAATGGAAGAAATATAAGGTAAACATTATTGACACTCCCGGCGATTCCAATTTTCTCATGGACACAAAATACAGCCTGCGCATAGCCGATAGCGTGATAGTTGTGGTGGATGCCGTGGGCGGGGTTGAATTACAGACGGAAAGGGTATGGAGATACGCTGATGAGTTATCACTCCCCCGCATGGTATATATCAGCAGGATGGACAGGGAGCGTGCCGATTTTTCCAAGACAGTGGAAGGCATAAACAACAAACTTGGTAAAAAGGTAACAGTCTGCTATCTCCCGATAGGTTCCGAAGAATCCTTTAAAGGTCTGATAGACCTTGCAAACATGAAGGCACTTATCTTTGACGACTCCAATGGAAAACCCGGGAAAGAAGATATCCCTGAAGACCTTATGAAAGATGCCAAGTCATACCGGGAAACTATGGTGGAAGACATAGCCGAATGTGACGAGGGTTTAATGGATAAATACCTGGAGGAGGGAGACCTTTCTGTCGATGACATTCAAAATGGACTCCGAAAGGGAGTGGTCTCAGGAGACTTGATCCCTGTCATATGTGGATCAGCCCTGAGTAACACAGGGATTATCCCTCTCATGGATATTATTGTAACTGCTCTCCCCTCCCCTCTGGATCGAGGGGCTGTCGTGGGTAAGAAACCTAATACAGAAGAAGAGGATGAGAGGACGCCGGACGAAAAGGCGCCCTTTTCCGCAATGGTATTCAAGACTATTGCGGATCCATACGCGGGTAAGCTTACACTGTTCAGGGTCTTTTCAGGGACACTGACATCGGATTTTGTCTTTTATAACGCATCAAAGGACCTGAGTGAAAAATGCGGAAACATCTTCTATCTTGAGGGAAAAACCCAAGTTCCGGTGGAATCACTTATCCCCGGAGATATTGCCGCTCTTGCCAAGCTGAAAGAAACTTCCACCGGTGATACCATGTGTAGTGCAAAATCGCCCATCATCTACGATAAGGTTCCTCTGATAAATCCAGTTGTTCGCTACGCGGTGGAACCCAAGTCCAAGGGTGATGAGGAAAAGATACATTCGTCTCTCAACAGACTGATCGACGAAGATCAAACACTCTCGGTCCATAGAGACACTCAGACAGGAGAAACCATCCTTTCCGGTGTCGGGCAGGTACATATAGATATAACCCTGGAAAAACTCAAAAGAAAGTTTGGCGTTGACGTAAACCTGAAGCGGCCGAAAGTACCTTACAAGGAAACCATCAAGGGAAAAACAAGAATCCAGGGCAAGTATAAAAAACAATCGGGGGGCAAGGGGCAGTACGGTGACACTTGGCTTGAGATAGAGCCCCTTCCTAAGGGGAGCGGGTTCGAGTTTGTCGATAAGATTGTAGGCGGAGTCATACCGAGAACATACATACCGGCGGTGGAAAAAGGCATTATAGAGGCAATGTCTGAAGGTCTTTTGGCTGGCTATCCTGTAGTAGACATTAGAGTTTCTCTTGTTGATGGCACGTACCATGCCGTGGATTCATCCGAAATGGCCTTTAAAATAGCGGGTTCTATGGGCTTTAAAAAGGGATTTCAGGAGTGCCGGCCGACACTCTTGGAGCCGATAGTCGACATCAGCATTGAAATTCCCGATGAATATATGGGAGATGTAATCGGTGACCTCAACAGTAGACGGGGACGTGTGCTGGGCATGGATAAAGCGGGGTCGAACCAGGTCATTAAAGGACAGGTTCCTCTGGCTGAAATTCTTTCATACGCGCCTGATCTTACGTCGATTACCAGTGGCAGGGGCACATTCTCTTATGAGATCTCTCGCTACGAAGAACTCCCCGCTCACCTGCAGGAAAAGGTCATCGCTGAAGCGAAAGAGAAAGAGTCTTAAAAGAAGGGTCCGGGGAGTCAATCTTGAACCCTGAACCTGAGCAGTTACGAGATGGGTATCGGGTATCTATCTGATTACCGGCGGAGTC
>Ga0268276_1002458_pt1 | contig 15807 bp, 18 predicted proteins | sample saktaG_4_FD_190145 | JGI IMG/M metagenome (GOLD analysis project Ga0268276, IMG submission 190145) | Saline water microbial communities from Sakinaw Lake, British Columbia, Canada - sak_2010_1_5_45m | ecosystem: Environmental > Aquatic > Non-marine Saline and Alkaline > Saline ...
GTTGGATAGGAAGGGCCTTGTGATTGCTCTGGGCGGTGGGTCAATAACTGATTTAGTTGGTTTTGCCTCTTCAATTTATTTAAGAGGAATTAATTATGTAAATATCCCGACAACCCTTTTGGGCCAGGTTGATAGTGGCATTGGTGGCAAGACCGCCATAAATTTTGGAGGTTATAAAAATCAGGTAGGGTCTTTTTATGAACCAATAAATATAATAATTGATGTCAGGTTTCTAAAAACTCTAGATAAGTCGCAGATAGTGGATGGTTTGGCAGAAATAATCAAAGCAGGTTTAATAAAAGACCCGACAATATTAGATATTCTAAAATCTCATAGCCTCATTGGATTAAAAGAGAAACCTACCATAGAGGAATTAATTTCTAAAGCCGTTAAGGTTAAGGAATATTTTACTTCTAGGGACCCAAGAGACAGCGGGATAAGACAAATCTTGAATTTTGGGCATACAGTTGCCCATGCACTTGAGCTTAAATATAAATTAAGTCATGGACAAGCTGTTTTGATAGGAATGATAGAGGAGCTTAAATTTGGTGAAAAACTGGGAAAAACTAAACCAGAAGTAATAAGCCATCTCAACGAAATTATTAGAGGGTTAGGTATATCTCCCGAGACTAAAGGATTTATAGTTGATTGGGGATCTATTTTGCACGACAAGAAAGTTTTAAGAGACGAAATTACTATGCCCATAATTAAAAAGATAGGAGAAGCCGAATTGATTAATATCAAATTAGATAAACTACTTTCTCTTGTTAAATAAAATAGCCTTCAACTTAGGTTCGGTAGGCGAATGCCATTATTCTCCCTCATCTTGGTTCCAACAACCTTCACGATGCGGAGCAAAATTTCCACCTTTTCAAATGGGTGGTTTTTTGGTAAAATAATTTAATATGGATAAAATAATCTTTCTAGGTTCTATAATTATTATATTCGATTTTATTGGTCTTTACCTCGCCTATTTATACGGTAGGAAAACCAAAATATTTCGCTGGAGCGAGTATTTTGCAATTATTCTGTTTCCCATTATAGGAGTTCTAGCATTCGCCTATTTAATTGATAGTAAAATTTTAGCATTATTTTTAGTAAGTGCTTGTTTTGGATTTGTTCTCGAATATATATTGGGTTTTGTTTACCATAAAACACTTAATAAAAAATTGTGGGAATATAAAAGGCTGAGTGTGGGCGGATATACAAGTTTGCTTTCTATACCAATGTGGGGAATAGGGGGTTGCCTCTTTTGGTTTTTAAGTAAAATGGTGGGACTGTAGAACCAAACGAGCCCTAACGTCTTTTCTCTCTTGTCCTGGTTCCAACAACCCTCACGATGCGGAGCAAGGCTGGACACCCATTTGGGTGTCTTTTGCTTTTTAAAGTATGTGGTAATATAAAAGGTGGACAGTATACAGTCGATTGTCCACCTTAATATATTAATTGAAAAATTTATGAAAACAGTTGAAAAAATAGCTGAATATATACAGAAGAAAAGACAAGCAACGGTTAATGAGCTGGTCGATTACCTTGGGATAAATAGGAGTGCAGTATATAAGCATATTAACAAAATGCTTAAGCATAATGTCCTGGATAAGGTTGGTAGACCACCTAAGGTTTTTTATTTGCTGAAAGAAAAGCCGGATAGGGAGAATGAGATTATCGATTCTGCAAAAAAAGACATAATCGAAAAAAACTATCTTATCATTACTCCCAGCGGAGAAAAAAAAGATGGATTTACGGGTTTTAATTATTGGTGTAATAAAAATAATCTAGATGTTCCTAAGACTGCGGATGAATATATAAAAACTCTTCTCAAATACAGTAAGTTTAAAAGGGGTGGTTTAATCGATGGGATGCAGAAATTTAGTAATACATTTAGTGAGGTATATCTAGATAAAATATTTTATCTAGATTTCTATAGCATAGAAAGGTTTGGGAAGACAAAGTTGGGTCAGCTTCTGCTTTATGGGAAGCAGAGTGGTAACAGGGTGATAATCAAACAAATAGTGGAAGAGATAAAACCTAAAATTAATGCATTGATCAAGAAATTTAATATTGATGCGGTCGGTTTTATACCATGGACAGTAAAAAGAGATGTCCAATTTATGCGGGAACTCGAAAAACAACTTAATCTCAGTATTAAAAGTATAAAGATCGAAAAAATCAAAACAGAGATTATCGTCCCGCAAAAAACCCTATCAAAGTTAGAAGATCGTATCGAAAACGCTAGAAAAACTCTTGTGCTTTCAGAGGGGGGTAAATATAATAACCTTCTTCTTATTGATGATGCCGTGGGTTCTGGAGCAACTTTGAATCAGGTAGCCAAACAGGTAAAAGATAAAAAAATTGCGAAGAAAGCAGTAGGCCTCTCAATCACGGGTAGCTTTAAGGGATTTGACGTAATTAGTGAGGTCTAAATAGGATTATTTTTTATGAGTGGATTTATCTTAGTTCCAACAACCTTCACGATGCGGAGCAAAATTACCACCCTTTAATTGGGGTGGGTTTTTGATAGAATTAACAATATTAAATGGTAAATAAAAAAATATGAACGCGTATAACTGGTACTCACAACTAATTAAACCAACATGGGCCCCGCCTAGTTGGCTTTTTGGGCCGGTGTGGACGGTTTTGTATGCGATTATCGTGGTTTCTTTTGGTGCCGTGTTTTATAAAACATTCACAGGAAAATTTACACGTATTGTAGCGCTTCCTTTTATACTCAATCTCGTTTTTAATTTCGCCTTCACGCCATTGCAGTTTGGGCTGAGAAACAATCTTCTCGCCACGATTGATATTTTGCTTGTTCTGGGCACTCTCGTCTGGGCGCTCTACGCAATCTGGCACGTTTCGTCCGGTTTGCGCTGGGTCGTCTATGCTAACATCCCCTACTTACTCTGGGTTTCGTTTGCGACCGTTTTGCAACTGACAATCACGTATTTAAATAAGTAATATGCGCGTATGGGATATACATCCAAAACATTTGTGTCGAAAGCATTTGCTCGCCGAGCATCGCGAACTTCACGGACTTTGGAATATTTTAACTAAACATAATGGCAGGGGAGGGTATTCGCGCCACCCGGAGACCTTGCGCTGGGTTGGAAAACAAAAAGCTCTCTATCTGCGACATGAGGTGCTCGTAAAGGAATTCGCTCGCCGTGGATACCAGCATCGCACTCTGCTTGATAAAAAATTCGCCACAGGTTCCGGAAGTCAGCGCGTATTCGTCAATACTATTGGTGAACAGAAGGTGATTTTGAAACAAAAGCCTTGCGAGTGTCTATTGCATGTCTAGTCGGGGTTCGTAGCGGACAGTTGGCGGATCAAGATTCAGCGTTCGGAGCCATCAAAAGCACCTTTTAATTGAGGTGGTTTTTTGATAATATGGGATAATATATAAAACTTATGAAAAAAATATTAACATTTCTAATAATCGTTTTTCTGATAATAGTTTTATTATTCGTTGGTTGGTTTCTTTTCTTTCAAACAAAAAAGGGAACGAACGAAGAACAAGTAGCCGGTAATAAATATAGGAACGATTATTATAAGTTTGAAATGATATATCCTCTTGATTGGAAAATGTCGACGATTGCAACAAAAACTCCACCATACTCTGTGTTGTTCACCATTAAATCAGAGAAAGATGCGGATGAAGAAGTAAATATAGATTGTATCGATGGACAAGTCACTCTAACAGATTATTTTGGCGCAGGTGAAATTCAAAGAAGTTTGGTCGTTGATATTACCTCAAATGGTTTTATATGGAAAAAGGTACGGAGACCCACTCATCCCAGGGATTTGTATGCCTTTATACAGAATAATGGGAAAACCTATGTTTTCTCCTATTCCTGTAACGAAAGTAATGGAAAAAATATTGATGCAAGATTCGAGCAAGTCATTTCTAATTTTAAGTTTTTACCATAAACCAGGTTTTAATATCATCTTTGACCCTTATTTTGGTTCCAACAACCCCCGATGCAGAGCTAATAAAATCGCTTTCTGGCGATTTTTTGGTAGAATGAAATAATATTATGAACCTAAATTTAAATAATTATGCACATCTTTAAAACGTGGACGTTCCGTTGGTGGGAGGTTAGTTTGATAAAATTATGCCTCATTTCTCTCGGCATTATTTTAACCGTCTATTTTTATGACTATCTCGTCGGTTTATTATGGTTTTGGTGGATACTTTTCATTGTGACCGCAATATATTTTATTACTGGGGCAATAAAAGAAAAGTAGAAAAATAGTTTCCCAGATAGCCCAGAAGCTACCTTTTGTTGAAATGGATTTCGGTTGACTAAGATTTTTAGAATTAATAAACTAATATAATAATTATATAAGAATATGGTAAAAGGAAATTTCATCGGTGCGGCCATTGTCGCAATAATCTACACGGTTTACATTTTAATTAATCCCTTGCCAATAAAATTGCAAACAGCGGCAGCATTGGTGATTCTTAACGCCTTGACTATTGTGCTTTTGTCATTTGCATTCAAATAAATTTGCCACCAAAAGCATAATTTTATCATCATTATCCCCAATCTATGGTTCTAAGCGCGCCTAGCCGGGACTCTCTATATAAGAAAAAAAGACCTTCATCGGGTCTTTTTTGCTACGTAAATAATTGTGTGCGGTGTGAGAGTAAATTTATCAAAATCGGGGGAGAGAATAAGCGGCTCATAGGGATATTTTGCTTTTTCTTCTATCGGCATTCGCGAGGGGTTGGTGGTAGTTTGCTCAACGATTTTTGTAATGGCAAAGCCATTTACAGAAAGGGCATTAGTTACTTCTTCGATTGAGAGCTGGGCCTCGCTCCACTCTTTAGTGACATCTTTCGGTGTTGGAAAAAATTGACTGGGGTGAGTTAGGCAAAAGATAAAAGTTCCACCAGGAATTAAGATAATATTCACCCTCCCCAGGAAGCTTGAGAGAGAGAAATAGTCGTGGCAGATGAACCCTACGCCATAGCTCGAAAGCGCTACGTCAAATCTTCTGTCTCCGAGAATGGCGGTCAGCTCATTGGCATTGCCACAAAAAAGTTCAATGGAGACCCCCTCATTAGCAGAGAGAGTTTTTGCTGCCTGGATCATGTCTTCAGAAATATCAATGCCGACTGAGTTTCCACCCCACTTTGCTATGGTTATGGAGTTTTGAGCTGCTCCACAAGCAATTTCTACAACTCGTTTTCCATTAAGTCCCAGTGGCCCGCCCAGAAGAAGTAGGTCGCGCTCGCCGGGAGAGAGGTATCCGTAGTGGATATCATTTGTCGAAATTCTAACATTAGTTCTGTAGGTTCTGCAAAAATCGCCGCTCTTCCATACGCTCTCTTCTACCGTTGGCATGTTATTTACTCCCTATAAAAGATCTAATATTAATTTACAACGGGGCGATGAATCTGTCCATATGGGGGTATTTCCCACGATTTTTTGTGGTTCCTTCTGGCTTGCGAGTTTTAGGTGGACAATATAGGATAAAGGTATGAAATTATTTCGAGCTAAATTTTTTGTCAATGCATTTATCGTCTTATTGCTTCTAGGCGTCGGCTACTATTATAGGGAAGAAATTGGTAGTTTCCTTAGGGGGATCCAGTATAAGATACAGCCCTGCCAACGGGCAATAACGTATTCCATTGTAGGCCTTGACCCGCGCTTTGGGTTAACGGAAGAGGAATTATTAAATAAGATTGAGGAAGCCGAAAAAATATGGGAGCTACCAATTGGCAAGCAGTTGTTTGAATATTCGCCGTCGGGAGACTTAAAGATAAGCCTTGTCTATGATTATCGGCAGAAGGCTACGGATGCATTAAAAAAGATGGGAATTGTTATTGATGACACTCGGGCATCCTACGATGCACTAAAAGCTAGGTATGATTCGTTCATTGCCTCCTATGATAGTGCAAAATCACGATTGGACATTTTAATCGCAACCTACACTACAGAGAAGAATGCTTTTGAAAAAGATGTGAATTACTGGAATAGTCACGGCGGAGCGCCGAGGGAAGAACGTAATGCGTTGGAGCAAAGAAGGATTGATTTAAATAATCAAGTCGTAATTATCAACCAAGCCGAAGATTCTTTAAATGGACTGGTCGATAATATAAAATTGACGGAGGTGGTTCTTAACAAATTAGCCGGAGAACTTAATCTTCAGGTGGGGACCTATAACAAAGTTGGTTCGTCGACTGGGGAAGAGTTTAAAGAGGGGGAATATGTCAGTGATGGGAGCGGAGCGGAAATCAATATTTTCCAATTTAACGACACGAACCAACTTTTGAGGGTTCTTGCTCACGAGCTTGGGCATGCATTGGGATTGGAGCATCTTGATAATCCAAAAGCGATTATGTATTACCTTAATGAAGGAAGAAATCAAAAATTGACAGCAGATGATTTTCTGGCCCTTAAAAATGTGTGTGGTATTAAGTAAATTATGATTTTTTGGTGGTGACAACCGTTGAGGGCATCGGATGTGTCCCCGCCATGTTTTCGATCTGCTAATTATGCCGTAAGCTCTAGGGTCATTGCCACAGTTGAAAAAAGCTTCATTTTCTGCTACTATAGACGCATTATCCGAGGGTCGCATTCGCCGTACTATTTTACGTAAATGTAAAAATATGAAGCAATTTTTAGCGATTCTAGGGGGAGTAGCCATAACGGCTAGTATTATAGTCCTTGGTTTTACGTTGGTTCAAGTGCAACAGGAAAGAAACTCGTTAATTAGTGATATTGAGCAACGTACAATGCTGCTCGCAGAAAGTTTAAAGGAATCCGTTGAGCCCTATTATCTGACGAATTCAACAGATAAGTTACAAAAGGTTGTTGATAAGTTCGCTAATAAGGAACGCATCATTGGTATAGTTATCTACAATAGCAAAGGGGAGATAATAACAGTTTCGGCCGGGTTGCCCGAAGGATTACCCAGTGATTCCGAGGTTCCTAGTTTAGCTATGGATTCCGATGAACCATCCGGTAGTTTTGATAAAATTGATAACAGCCAAATTTATTCCTTCGCCGAGCCACTTCATAGCGATGCTGGTGGGGTAGTAGGGGCGTTAGTAGTTATCCAGAGGGCCGACTATATCAACGCAGCCATAGTTCAGATTTGGAAAAATAGTTTAATTAAGTTATTAATTCAGGTTATCTTCTTTTCATTAATTGGCGCCCTGGCATTAAAGTGGATAATTGTGAAACCGTTGTCTTCTATCATTGGATCACTCAGATCTGCCCATGGGAATAACTCAGAAGATGGGTTGGATCAGGCAAAGAAACAATGGCTTTTTAAGCCATTGGCCAGTGAGATTGATAAGCTTTCGACAAATTTACGACGAGCCAGGTCAACCGCCAGCGAAGAAGCACGTTTAAGGCTAGAAAAAACGGATACGCCGTGGACAGAAGAACGTTTAAAAGAATTCACCAAGGCTTTTTTGAAAGATAGGATAATATTCACGGTTTCTAGTAGGGAACCATTTATCCATGAAAAAGATAAAAACGGAATAACCTATAAAATACCCGCTAGTGGTATGGTCACCGGGGTGGAGCCTTTAATGGAGGCCTGTGGAGGGGTCTGGTTGGCCCATGGTAGTGGCAATGCGGATAAGTTGACCGTAGATAGCCAAGACAAGATAATGGTGCCACCAGATGATCCTAAATACACGCTAAAACGTGTTTGGTTAACAGAGAAAAATATACGTGGCTACTATCTGGGATTCTCCAACGAGGCGCTGTGGCCGTTATGTCTTATGGCCCACACACGCCCCATATTTAGGAAAGAAGATTGGCAAGAGTATCAACTTGTGAACAGTAAGTTCGCCCAGAGCTTGTTGGCAGAAATTAAAGATGTTCCTCAGCCATTAATACTTATTCAAGATTTTCACTTCGCGCTTCTGCCGAAGATGATAAAAAAGATCAGGCCAGATGCTCAGATTGGGTTGTTTTGGCATATTCCTTGGCCTAGTCCAGAATTGTTTAGTATTTGTCCTTGGCGCAAAGAGATATTACAGGGGCTGCTTGGGGCAGACGTGATCGGTTTTCATACCCAGTTATATGGTAATAATTTTATCGAAACCGTTAGAAAAGAAGTGGAATCACTCATTGATTACGAACAATTTACGATAACTCGTAATAGTCACGCTACCTATGTTAAAACGTTTCCAATAAGTGTTTCGTTCACAGATGGTAAGGACCAAGTAATTGATAAAGAGAAGGAACATAAAATTTTGGATAAATTTAACATCAAGACCAAGTATGTAGGATTAGGTGTCGATCGTTTGGATTATGTAAAGGGTATTTTAGAGCGTTTTAAGGGTATAGAGTTCTTTCTTGATACATACCCTTCATTTAGGAAAGAATTTACTTTTCTACAGATAGCGCCGCCCACTCGTGAGGGTGTTGAAAAATACCGTCAATTTGCCGAAGATGTTACATCCGAAGCCGAGAGAATAAATCAGAAATTTAAGAGTAACGGCTGGCACCCCATCGTCCTGTTAAAAGAACACTATCCCCATGAGCAGTTAAATCTATTATACAGAGTAGCTGATTTCTGTTTAATCACTTCCTTGCATGATGGTATGAATTTAGTTGCAAAGGAATTTGTGGCAGAGAGGAATGATGAACACGGAGTTTTAATATTAAGTCAGTTTACCGGTGCAGCCCGTGATTTGAAGGATGCGTTGATCATTAATCCCTATAGCGCAGAACAGACAGCAGAAGCAATCCATCGGGCTCTGTTGATGCCCAAGGCTGAGCAGAAGAGAAGAATGAAGAAGATGCGAGATGTAGTAAAGAATTATACGATCTATCGCTGGGCAGCGGAAATAATCAAGGCAGTGACAAGTTTGGGCTAATTTATGAAATATTTCAACCATTGCTTACCAGACGTTAAGAAGCAGCTACGGGTAGCTGGTGGCTATATACTGATTAGTGATTTTGACGGCACCCTTGCCCCAATCGCCAGGACCGCGGTTATGGCTAGTCTGCCCAAAGAGACGAAAGGGATTTTAGTGAATTGTCTCAAATTTTTTCCCGTTGTAATCGTTAGTGGTAGATCGTTATCCAGCCTTAAGGAAAAAGTTGGTTTGGCTGGTCTAATTTATGCTGGAAATCATGGGTTAGAGTGGCAAATTGGGGGGAAAAGTTATCGTAGCAAGATATCAAAAGAAGTTAGGCAAGCCTTGGCAACAGTCAAGAGAAAACTTTTGGTAATTTTATCTAAATATCCAGGAGCGACACTAGAAGACAAGAGAATGACTTATGCAATCCATTTTCGCATGCTAAGGGAGCAGAAGGTTAAAAAGTTCGAAAAAGAGGTAGAAGAAGTTATTAAACCTGTATTGCAAGATAATTTAGCGCTGACCGAAGATAATAAAACGTTCGAGTTGCGCCCGAAGGCCGGTTGGACAAAGGGAGATTTCGTTAATTTTATTCTGGAACATTTACGACTAAAGTCGGGGAGGCGTTTTCTGCCAATATATATTGGAGACGCGCTAACAGATGAAGATGTGTTTAAAAATGTTAAGAACATTGTAGGCATAAAGGTAGGTAAGGATAATAAAAGCGCTGCTAGATATTACATCCGCAACCAGAAGCAGGTTAATGAAGTTCTTAGGTGGTTGGTGCAAGAGGGGAATAGCTTGGGTAACCCTAAGCAGGGGAAAACCTAGCCTTCTGGGTAATATTGATTTGACAGGGGGAGTGGTGGATAGTAAGCTTAATACATAGGTTAGCTAATTCTTAATAACCCGCCATTGGCGGAAATAAATAATAATATGCCAAAAAAAGCAAATTCGGCTTTCATGAAGCCTCTAAAGCTCACTGCTGAATTAGAGGCAGTAGTAGGAAAAGGTCCTATGCCAAGATCCGAAGTAGTAAAGAAGCTTTGGATTTACATCAAGAAGAATAATCTTCAGGATCCACAAAAGAAAAGAAATATCAAAGCCGATGCTAATTTAAAAGTTGTTTTCGGTGGGAAAGCTGTTGTAGACATGTTTGAGATGACAAAGTTAGTTTCTAAACACTTATCCTAGTCTAGACAAAGTAATACAAAAAATCGTTCTGCCCTGTTGGGGTGAGCGATTTTTTGTTAATATATACATATATGAAAACAATCTATCCGGTTAAATTAAAAGTTGGAGACGAAGTCAGGGTTATTGCGCCCTCAAGGTCTATGGCGATAATTTCCAAAGAGAACAGGGAGATCGCAAACAAGCGTTTTTTTGACCTGGGACTGAAATTAACCTTTGGAAAGCGCATAGAAGAGAAGGACGAATTTGTTTCTTCGAGTATCAATTCTCGCGTAGAAGATCTCCACGAAGCATTCCGAGATAAGAATGTGAAAGCCATTATCACAGTGATAGGCGGTTTTAACTGTAACCAACTTCTGCGGTACATAGATTGGGACTTGATAAGGAAGAACCCAAAGATCTTTTGTGGTTATTCGGATATCACCGCCCTCAACAATGCAATATTTGCCAAGACCGGGCTGGTTAACTATTCCGGGCCACATTATTCAACCTTTGGGCAGGAATTGTATTTTGACTACACCCTAGAATATTTTAAGAAATGTTTGCTCACAGATGCGGAATTCAAGATTGAGCCAAGTGATAGCTGGAGTGATGATGCCTGGTATATGAATCAAAAAGACAGGAATCTCGTAAAGAACGAAGGCTTTTGGATTATTAATAATGGAGAAGCCGCTGGCACTATACTCGGGGCCAATGTTGGGACATTTAATTTACTACAGGGGACAGAGTATCTTCCAAGCCTAAAGGATTCCGTATTGTTTATTGAAGATGATGAAGAATCGTTGCCTCATCATTTTGATAGAGACCTGCAATCAGTTATACATCTTCCCGATTTCAAATATGTAAGGGGCATCGTTATCGGTAGGTTCCAAAAGACCAGTAAAATTACAAAGGATATTCTAGTTAGGATTATTAAGACTAAGAAGGAATTAGATAATTTACCCATAGTCGCCAATGTTGACTTTGGGCATACTGCCCCTCAAATTACCTTTCCCATAGGCGGGAAGGCCTCCCTGGAGGTCAAGGATGGTGGTGCAAAGCTACTTATATCCGAACACTAGTATCGAGAGGCGACTTGATTTTTGCGATAAATTGTTGTATTGTAAGGTATGATCAGTAAAGAGGAATTTTTAACCGAACATAACAGGTTATCTCCTGTAAAATTGCAAACTACCATAAGTTTGCTTAATCGTTTTAAAGAAGAGAAAAGGCCTCTTTTAAAAGATAATGGTTGGTCCATAGATAAACTTAGGATCCCACTAATCACCTGGCTTCTTTCGTTGCCGATAATAGAAAAAGTAAAAATTAAGACAAAGAGAGGAAAACAGGTATTTAAAGATTATCCTCGAACTAAATTTTAAATTTCGTGATCTGAAAATCGCTATTCTAGCGGTTTTTTGGTAAAATCAAAACAATATGGCAACAGTAATTCTACTCTCCCTAGCAACATTTATCTCCACCTTCTTGGGTGGCTTGTTCGCAGTTAAGTTTAGGAATAAGTTGCATCTAATTATGGGGTTTACCGCCGGAGTTTTGTTAGGGGTTGTAAGTTTCGAGATCTTGCCAGAGATTATCTCTCAAGTTAATGAAAACAACTTCAACTCCATAGAACCAATGGTGGCCTTGGTTGTTGGTTTTTTGGTATTCCATATTCTAGAAAAGGTGATTGTTATCCATCATGCCCATGAAGGTGACTATGCTTCTCATAAACATCCTCAGGTGGGAATCTTTTCGGCGCTAGCCCTAATCGGTCACAGTTTTATGGACGGAGTTGGTATTGGGTTAGGTTTTCAAATAAATCCAGCCGTTGGCTTACTTGTGGCAATCGCAGTTATCTCCCATGATTTTACAGACGGAATGAACACCATAACCCTAATGCTTGCGAATAATAATAGTTTGAAGAAATCAAAGATATTTCTACTGTTAGATGCTGTTGCCCCAGTTTTAGGAGCTTTATCTACTTTGCTGTTTATCGTTCCTCCGCACTTTTTAGTTTGGTATTTAGGATTCTTTGCCGGATTTCTATTATATATAGGGGTAAGTGATATTTTGCCAGAAGCGCATAGTAAACATAGCTCTTTTAGATTAATTGGTTTAACTGTGCTCGGCACGGTGTTTGTCTTTATCATCAGCCGTTTTGCTTAGTATCTTTTAAGAGCAACGGGGGATAGCATCCTCTTTTTTAGTAATAGTAGTAATTTGGTGGGAAATAAGTTAAGATATCGAACATGCCAAGCGATGATGTAATTGTAAAATTTAGTAAGGTCTCTTTTGAGTGGGGACACAATAAACCAATTTTGAATGAGGTGGATTTTTCGGTGCGTCGAGGATCGAAAATTACATTAATGGGACAAAACGGTGCGGGCAAAAGTACCATTTTTCAATTAATAACAGGAGAGTCGAATCCCGAATCAGGAGCAATAAATATTGAGAATGATTTAACCATAGCCACTGCCAAGCAAGTGTTGCCCCGCGAGGATAGCGACCTTACTGTAAAAGAATTTTTTGAGAAATGTTTCTCTAAAAAAGTTCATGACATCGACCCTAAGATAGACAACGCCCTAAAGATTACAAATTTTAGTGTTCCCCATGATAAGATTATTAAAAGTCTTTCGGGCGGACAACAGGCAAGGCTTCTTTTGGCCTCTGCCCTAATCCAAGACCCGGATCTACTTTTATTGGATGAGCCAACAAATAACCTGGACAAGGCAGGCATTGCCCATTTAACGCAATTTCTTATTGATTATCCTAAAACCTGTATTGTCATTTCCCATGATGCAGATTTTTTAAATTCTTTTACTCAGGGTGTCTTATACCTTGACATATTCTCCCACAAAGTAGATCAATACACTGGTAACTATTTTACGGTTGTCCAAGAGATAAAAACACGGTTAGAGCGTGAGCGTATGAAAAACTTTAGATTAGAAAAAGAGATCTCTAACAGAAAGGAACAAGCTAATTTTTTCGCTCAAAAAGGAGGGCACCTAAGAGATGTTGCTTCGAAAATGAGGAAGAAGATTGAGGAACTAGAGGGTGACATAGTGTCGGTTGGCCAGGAAGACAAAACAATCAGAGATTTTGTAATTCCTTGCCAGGCTGATATTGGTGGAGTGATTTTGCAATTAAATTCTGTTGCAATCGCGAAGAATCATAAGTTCGTTAATAAAAAAGTGAATGTAACGATAAATAAAAAAGAAAGGTTGCTGTTGGTCGGGCCAAATGGAATTGGGAAGACTACACTTCTGGAAAAATTAGCCAGTGGCCATGCAAAGGGGGAACAGATTAAAGAAGGTGTAAAAATTGGTTATTATAGGCAAGATTTTTCAACTTTGGACTTTAACGAAACCGTATATCAAACTCTTTCAAAAGCAATGGACGGCAAGGGAACTGACCAAGGGCTGAGGGCCCACGCTGCTGGGTTTTTATTAAATTCGGAAATTCTAAAAGCGAAGATTGGTGAGCTTTCTGAGGGACAGAAGGGGTTGGTGGCTTTTGCGACAATAGCCCTTGAACAACCCGGACTTCTCATCTTAGATGAACCAACAAATCATATTAATTTTAGACATATCCCGGTGATCGCGAAGGCAATAAATAATTTTGAAGGAGCCTTAATCCTAGTAAGTCACGTACCAGATTTCGTCGAGAAGATTAGGGTAGATCATGTTCTAGATTTAGGATCGTTGTAATTAGATATTTTCATTGAACTTATTAGGTGATAAAATGGGGATATATAAATTATAATAATTAATAAAAGAATACACATAAATGATAATTAATCAGAAGACATATACCGTAGAGAGTGTAACTGCTGGCCATCCAGATAAAGTTTGCGACCAGATATCAGACGCAATCTTAGATGCCTGCTTGGCACAAGATGTTAACTCGAGGGTAGCGGTTGAATCATTCGGTGGGCATGGATTAGTTGTTGTCGGCGGTGAAGTAACATCTTCAGCTAAGGTTGATTATCAGGAAGTAGCAAGAAGGGTATATAAAGAGATTGGGTACGATCAGGATCTTAAATTTTTGATTAATATTGTTCAGCAGTCTCCAGACATAGCCATGGGGGTAGATACTGGTGGGGCAGGAGATCAGGGAATTATGTATGGCTACGCCACCAACGAGACGCCGGAATTCTTGCCTTGGGCAGTCGTGAAGGTGCATGCTTTGGCAAAAGGGTTGGAAGATTTAAGGAAGCAGGGTGGTATTAAATGGTTAAGACCAGATGGCAAAACGCAACTTACAATGGAGAATAGAAAATTAAGGACAGTTTTAGTAAGCACCCAACATGATGATAAAGTATCGCAAGAAGAGATAAAAGAAACTTTAATTGAGAAGTTAATAAAACCGATTGTTGGTGATGTCTCCGAAGTAGAGATTTTAGTTAATCCAACCGGCCGATTTTTCCAGGGAGGATTTGAGGCAGATACAGGGCTCACGGGGCGCAAAATAATGGTGGATACTTATTGCGGACTGATTCCCCACGGTGGGGGATGTTTCTCGGGAAAGGATTCTAGCAAGGTTGATAGATCGGCTGCCTATATGGCGAGATTTGTCGCTAAAAATATTGTGGCCAATGGGCACGCGAAACAATGTATGGTTTCGGTGGCCTATGCAATTGGCAAGGTAGATCCTCTGATGGTGGAGGCTGTAGATGAAAATGGGGAAAGCATAAGTAAGGAGATAATTTCTAAATTTGATTTTCGTCCATTAGAAATTATTAAAAAGCTTAATTTGCGAAGACCAATTTATCAGCAAACAGCGGCCTATGGTCATTTCGGGAAAAATGGCCTACCCTGGGAGGAGATAATAAAAATTTAATATAACATAAATGAGTACTATCATAACTGATCAAAATTTCGACGAAGAGATAAATAATCCAGACAAACTTGTCTTGGTAGATTTTTTTGCAACATGGTGTGGCCCCTGCTCTGTTTTGGGTCCAATTATCGAGAAAGTTGCAGAAGAATTTAAAGATCAGGTTGTTTTACTAAAGGTGGACCTTGATGGTATTCCATCAACAGCCCAGAAGTTTGGGATTGATAGAATTCCAACTGTGGTCATTTTTAAAGATAGCAAACCCGTTGATGGATTCGTTGGTTTGCTCGCGGAGGGGGAGATTGTTAATTGGCTAAAAAAAGTAATAGAAAAAAACAATGGAAAATAATAATCAGTCGCCCATAACAGAGGATATGCAGAAAAAAATGGATGAGCTAGCAGAATGGTCTGCTAATTATGCCAAGGAGAGTGGTTTTAATTTAAACCCAGATAAAACAGTCGTCCAAAGATTAATGAGGGGGTTATTGGAGAATGAGAAAAAGCAAGGTCAAAAAACTTGCCCCTGTAGAAGGTTCACCGGCAACAAAGAGATAGATGTGAAGAGTGTTTGCCCCTGCTATTACCACAAAGATGAAATTGGTAAAGGTGGGCATTGTCTATGTAATCTATTCGTGAAATAGAATGGAGGAAAGAATAAATCTAATAAGAGATAACAAATCGGTTGCTTTATTGGCTCCAACCTTCGCCATAGATTTTAAGTATCCCGCAATTATAGGGATGTTAAAGAAACTTGGCTTTGATGAAGTGACGGAGCTTACCTATGGGGCAAGGATGGTGAATTGGGCCTATGCTAAATATATTAAGGATAATCCCGACCAAAAGTTTTTCATTGCCTCTCCTTGTCCTACGGTTGTGGCTTTTGTGCAATCACAGTATCCCGAACTAGTGAAATATTTAATGCCCGTTGTTTCTCCCCTGGTGGCAATGGCAAAAGTTTACAAGAAACA
>Ga0268276_1002461_pt1 | contig 15804 bp, 13 predicted proteins | sample saktaG_4_FD_190145 | JGI IMG/M metagenome (GOLD analysis project Ga0268276, IMG submission 190145) | Saline water microbial communities from Sakinaw Lake, British Columbia, Canada - sak_2010_1_5_45m | ecosystem: Environmental > Aquatic > Non-marine Saline and Alkaline > Saline ...
TTTCCTGCCAATTTTCTGCCAACCACTCACCTACTGTTACCACGAAATTCGCAATATCTACCGGAAGAAGTGAAAGAATCGCTTCGGCTTTCTGAGGAGAAGGACTGAAAAATATCGGCTTTAAAGAACCGGATAAGTTAAATATCAGCGTGAAAACAAGTATGAAAATTACGATTTTTTTGAGAGAATAGTTCATTTAACCCCAAATTCTTTTTCTATATTGTAATATTCTTCCTTTATTCCCATTTCCGCCTTAATCATGTCAGGAAGGGCGTTGCCAAGCAAAGACGCTTTCACTGGATCATTTTGAAAATCGGCCATACCGCGATAAACAACCTCTGTTTGTTTTAACACCATAAGATAGCGTTTATGTAAACCAAGCCAATCCGAAGGAACCGGCGTGTTTAAAAAATTTTTGTAAGTTTCCGCGTAATAGTTGATTACTTTGTTTATATCGGAAGCATCGCCATATATTAGCTTATTAAGAGCTTTAATGAGATCTGTTGAAAATACATTAGAATTATTTCTGACGATTTTATTTATTGATTCCAAATAAAATCTTTTCGCTTCAAGAGAATTGTCCTGCGAAATTTTCAAATCGTTGTCGCTTATTGGTTCTTCAAAAAGCGACATATTTTGCGCGTCTGCCATCGCTTTTTTAATTATTTCCTGATTTTCCGAATCATTCGGGTTAAAATCTTTTCCACTTTGACTTAAATATTGTATTTGACCGCCCATTGATTTAGCGACGAATTCCGTCAAATTTAGAGACGTTTTATCATTAGAAACATTTTTATCAATTTCCTCGTTTAAGCTCGAACTTCCAGCCGGATTAGAAATAAAATCCATTATTTTTTCCACCCATTGAATAGGATTTTTGCTTAAAATTTCATTATTTAATTTAGAAATTTCGTCGTTCGCGCCCGATGAAACAGCCCGAGAATCCGAGCTTTTCAAAATAAGATAAGAACTGACTAAACCCATTAAAATAACCAAAATAATTGAGATATTTTTTGCGCGTTTCATTGTTATTATTATAAAACATAACGGGATTAAAACAACGTTAATAACTAAAAATTTTGCTTTATAAAAAAGAGTAATAAAATTCAGTATAAGAAGGGAAATAGTTATTTATTAAGGGTATCATCAGTTTTTCTACCGGCGCAAAATCATCGGTCAAAATTAAAGCGTTATTTTCTGATGGCTTTTTAAGGACTAATTTTGACGACAAGAAATCGCCGTCTTTTAATGATTTAATTTTTTCCTTTAGATCTAAAGGGTTAATCTGATTAGAAGAATTAATACCTACTAATATTATGTTTTGAGAATCGAAAATAGAAGAACCAAAGGAAAAAATTTGGTAATTATCAAATGTCTTTTTAAAAGTTGAAAGCATGCTTCGGAAAAAAGCTGAATTTTCGCCCTGAAGCGCCGAAAGGAAATTAACCGCGTAAATTCCTTCTTCATTAAGATGGCTTTTAGCTAAATTATTAAATTCATTAGTAGTTAAATGCCAAGGCACCGAAACAAAAGAGTTGTAAACGTCGGAAAATATCAAATCGTATTTTTCATTATTCCTTACCAGAAAAACACGACCATCAGAAATATCTGTTTTTATCGGGTATGATTTGAGATTAAAAAATTTTTCGGCGGTTTCATTAACCATTGGGTCAATTTCAACGACAGTAACCTGGGAATCTTTATAAAAATCAACAAATTTCTTAGCGATTGAATAAGAGCCGCCACCCAAGTTAAGAATATTTTTAATATTAGAATTTAAAACTGAAAAAACCGGATAAATCCTTGGATAAGCGTCCAAATCTTGACCATCCAATCCTTCCACACTATGAGAATCAAAATCTAAAAATAATATTCTTATTCGGCCAAAAATATCATGAATGGTATCAACGATCCGAATAGTATAATAATTACTTTCTTTTCTAAAAACATCATTGTCCTTCTGGCGAACTATCTGGAATAAATAAAATACAGCCGCCAATAAGACAAATAAAATGATTAAGGTTTTAATTTTAGGACGGTAGAAAAATAATCCATTAATAAAGAAAATAATGGAAATTATAAATATTGTGGTAGAACTGCCGAAATAGCCTAAAAACAAGAATCCGGTTAAAAAAGTGCCGACAATACTGCCGATCGACCAAAACATAGATAATATTCCCGACTTCTTGCCAACCACCGCTATATTCTCTAAATAAAATTTAAGGAGAGAGGGGTAGAGGGTACCGATAAAAATAGCGGGAAGAAGAAATAATATTAGAGAAATTAAAATAACCGTAGTTATTAATGGTAAGTCTAAAGAAACAAAAAGCGATGATTGGTTTGATAGGATGGGAATGAAAGCGACAAAAAATGACGATAATATAAAAAAAATGAAGAGTGTTTTTGACGAATAGTATCTGTCAATTAAACGCCCGCCTAAATAGCTACCGATTGCCAACCCCAATAAAATAATACCAATTACCGATGTCCATGTATAAATTGAAGCACCGACATAAACAGCTAAAATTCTTGTTGAAGTCAACTCAACGACCATTAGAGAAAATCCAGCGATAAAAGACGAAATTAAAAATAAAGATTTCTTTGTCATCTTTAAATTATCTCATATTTTAACATCTCTTTCAATTTTCCCATTTCTAAATTTTGAGGCCTATCTGATGGATTAATGCCGGCTTTTAATAATTTTTTCCGACATTTATCCGCGTCTATTTTTTTTGCGCCGCAAAGATTATTAAAAATAGTTTTTCTCGGCTGTTTAAATAAGATTTTAATAAGTTTATAATAATTTTCGCTTTTTACTTGTTGTTTATCGCTTGTCGCTTTCAATTTAATTATCGCTGAATCAACCTTTGGCGCAGGCCTAAAATCTTTTTTTGAAATATAACCGATAATTTTCGGTTCTGCCCAAAATTGCACGCTTGCCGCAAGCAAATTCATTTTCGGCGGTTTCGCCGATATTCTTTGAGCTACTTCTTTTTGAATTGTTAAAATCATTAATTCCGGTTTTAACTCTAATTCACTTACAATTCTTAACAAATAACCGGTAATGTAATAAGGAATATTGCCTACTATCTTAAAACTCAAAGCTTGAAGTTTAAAACCTCCGAATAACACGGGCAAAACCTTTAACACATCGCCTTCAATAATTTCAATATTTTTATCTTTAGAAAATTTTTCTTTTAACGCTTTCGCAAACTCCGTATCTTTTTCAATAGCTATAATTCTTAATTCTTTATTCTTAATTCTTAATTCTTCAGTAAGCTCCCCATGTCCCGACCCGATTTCGATAACCGTGTCGCCTTTTTTTAATTCCAAAACATCTGCGATTTTCCGCAGTTTAGATTTATTCATCAAAAAATTCTGACCCAAGCTTTTCTTAGCGCGTATTTTTTTAAACATTATTAATTAAAAAAATTTAATATATCCTCCCAAGCCATTATTAAAATCAATGCAAAATATAAAAAATAAATAATCTATCTAAATAATTCGCGCAGTCCACACATATCCATGCTTTCCTATAGGAAAGCATGGCTGATATAAAATTAATCTTGATAATTTAAATATTTCCATCTTCCCTTAGCGCGACTTTCGGGGAATGGGAAGCCTGCCCAATAATCAAATATCGTTCGTCCGGGCAAAGGTTTTATCCTTTTTATTTTCTCTTTCTTGCTTATTTCATCATAATAATAACTACTTTTATATCCCTTATCTTCAACAATGCTTTTCTTTATGGCACTAATGGTTTTTGAAGAAACCCATAAAATTCTACTAATTTCTTTATAGCTTTTACCCGCTCTGATCATAGAAAAAATTGCCAATCTTCTCATTGATGCTTTTTTCTCATCATCGCTTAATAAATTATCAAAAAAATTCGCTAATTGTTTTGCGGATTTTCCCCTTTCCATACTTTTCAAAAATTCTTTCCAGGCATGTTCTTCCCAATATTTTCTATCTTCTTTTGCTAAATGTTTTTTCACGAGCTTAATACTTTTTCATGAACTTCCGATACTTTCCTATAGGAAAGTATACGTTTTATTATAAATTCAATTTTAAAATAAGTTTTTATTTAAAATCTTTAGTTAAAAATTGCTTCCGGCTTTTTCCCTCAAACGATATTGAAATGCTTCAGCTAAATGATTCGCGGAAATTTTTTCCGATTCCTCTAAATCAGCTATAGTTTGAGCTATTTTAATAATTCTATAATAGCCGCGCGCGGAAACAAAAGACTTTTCCAAGATATTTTTCAAGAAATTTTCCGCGTCGGCGCCAAAACTCACCAAATCATCAACTTGCTTAGAACTCATTTCTGAATTAAGACGGATTTTTAATTTCGCGCCGGTAAATCTTTGTTTTTGTACTTCTCTAACTTTCTTTACGCTAGTTCTCATTTTTTCCGCTGATTTTTCATCGCGAATTTTTGTCCTTAAATCGACGACTTTAACCCTTGGTACTTCTATTTGAATATCTATTCTATCCAGTAACGGCCCGGAAATTTTCTTTTGATAACGAAAAACTTCATTTGCGGTACAACGGCATTCTTTTTCGGTGTCACCAAAATACCCACAAGGGCAAGGATTCATTGCTGCCACAAGTGAAAATTTTGCCGGAAAATTTAAAATATTTTTAGCGCGCGAAATCGAAATTTGCCCGCTTTCAATCGGCTGTCGTAAAGATTCTAATAAATCTCTTCTAAATTCTGGAATTTCATCTAAAAACAAAATCCCAAAATGCGCTAAACTTATTTCCCCTGGTTTTGGACTTGCCCCACCGCCAACAATTGAAACCGGCGAAGCAGTATGATGCGGAGCACGAAACGGCCGAAAATTCAAAAAACTGTTTTCTTTTAACATTCCGGCAGCGCTATAAATTTGAGTAATTTCAATGGCTTCCTCCAAAGAAGGCGGAGGCAAAATTGAAGCAAGAGCCTGAGCCATCATTGTTTTTCCGGCGCCCGGAGTCCCGGACATTAAAATGTGATGCCCGCCCGCAGCTGCTACAATTAATGCCCTTTTAGCATTTTCTTGTCCCTTAATTTCCGAAATATCCACTAATGATTTATTGTAGATGGATTTAAACTCAACTTCTTTTTGAATTTCAATTAAATTCCTTTCTTCAAGATGATCTATAAGCTCTTCAAGATTAGAAACTGGAATAACTTTTATTCCTTTTATCATCGCTGATTCTACGGCGTTTCCCTTTGGTACAAATAAAAATTTAAAACCAAGCTTTTTAGCCAATCGACTAATATTTAACGCTCCACTTATTGACCGTAAACCGCCCTCAAGGGAAAGTTCACCTATAAAAACCTTGTCTTTTGTTTCAAATTGTTTTATTTGTTTTGTCGCCAAAAGATAACCCAAAGCGATTGCTAAATCGTATTGTGAACCGGTCTTTTTAATATCCGCTGGCGCTAAATTAACGGTTATTTTCCTATTTTCTTTTGTTGGCGGTTTTACTCCGCTATTTTTTAACGCCGAACTAACTCTTTCTTTTGCCTCATTCAACGCTTTATCCGCCAGCCCAACTATATTAAAAGAATGGAGGCCAACATTTATGTCGGTCTCCACTTCTATTAATCTTGCATCAATACCCTCAAGCTCAGCTGAATAAACTTTGGAGAAGTTTTTCATAATCACCGGGTATGAATCAATTATTAATTAATTTCTTACATTTTTTACAGAATCTTGATTCTGGCACTACTTCCAAGACATCAGTTGAAATTTTTTTTTCGCATTTCTCACAAATACCATATTCATGCTTTTTTATTTTGCCTAAAGCAACATCAACATCCACTAATTTTTCCTTATAATTTTGCGCTATTGATAACTGAGTGCTGAACTCTTCAGTTTCATCAGTCTCTTCATCGCCCGAGTCAATGTCGTCGCCAAAATCAGGAATTTTTTGAAGTTTTTTCACCCTGTTTTCAAGAAAATTTTTCAAACTAATCAGTTGATTTTTAAATTTTTTTAAGAATTGAATATCCATTTTGAAAAAATAAAATAAGCCAAAATCCCGACAGCTACCGCGACCAACGCAACTACAATTGCTGTAATTAAAAACTTTAAATACCCGGATTTTACTTGACTTGACTCTTCTATAACCTGTTTAGGAGCTATTCCGGGCATTGGCGAAAAAATTGGTTTTTCCGGCCCAGCATATCCGGAAATTTCAAATTTCTTCTCTGGAGGCTGTTGTTGTTGCGGCTGCGGTTGCGAAAAAGTTTTAGGCGCAACCATTTCTCCTCCACCTTGCTCTAATGCTTTAATATCCGACTCCATTGTGCGAATACTAATTTCCGGCGCCGGTGGTGCCGGGATTTCTTTTTTTTGCTGATCAAAATTTTCATCCATTATTTAATTTTACAATGGTACAAAATTAAAGCAAGAGGAAAATCAAATTAATTCTTTGAACTGATTTTCGTCAACATTCCCAAAGCCGTGCCCGTTCCTATTCCTAGTGAATAAATTATAATCGCTATAAGACTCCTTTCGGAATCAAGTCTGGTAATAATATTATAAAGCACAAGCATTCCCACCACACTTACTGCAAAAGAATAAAAAGATGCTGGAATAATCCGGTCTTTCATCATAAAGCGCCAATTAAGCGTAAGTAAAAAATCCTGAAATGTCCCAGCCAAAAAATATATAATTAAATAATAATCCATAATTATACCTACGCTAAGTTTGTCAAAGTGTGCGCGGGAGAGGATTCGAACCTCCACGACCTTGCGGTCACTACCACCTCAAAGTAGCGCGTCTGCCATTTCGCCACCCGCGCTTAAATCGCAACACCAATTTTTTTGCGAGTTCTTTTTTTTGAAAAACCTCTAAGGAAATAAAGTTTTGATTTATGAATTTTTTGAGGAGAATTAATAATTTTTACTTTAATAATACTCGGTGAATTTATCGGATAAATTTTTTCTACTCCAACTTCTTGCAACGTAGCACGCACCGTAAAAGTAGCCCCAGCTTCTTTGCCATGTTTTCTTGCCAAAACTACACCCTTAAAAGTCCCAATTTTATCTTGGACTGCCACTTGAGCACCTGGTTTTATTTGTTTTAAAATTTGTTCTGGAATCATATCAATTAATTAAAATTTGATTTAATGTACGCATATACTAATACTTTTCTACGGTAGAGTCAAGAAACAATATAAAATAAAAATGGGAGAGATTTCCTATTCTCTCCCAATTAAACATTTAACCCAGCCCCCACCCCTAAAGACAAATGGAGTTTTTTAGAGCGGCATTGTTCGCAATAATCAATATATTTTACGATATATATACCGTCATTGCGAATGTAAACATTCCCACAATTCTGGCAAATATCAATTCCGTGTAATTGATATTTAGAATTGCAATAATTGCACATAGGAAACCATTTTTCTCTTTTTCCTTGGCTAATAATTATTTTACCGCCTCCATTTCCAGTATCAGTGCAAAAACAACACATATGCGCTCTCACCTCCTTTCTATATAACAAAGATTTGTAAAAGATTTCTATTTAAATTATAACAACTCATCAAACCCGTATCAATTAAAGTTTTCCACTTTTATTAAATCTTTTAATTCGTCCGGCAATTCCGCTTCTAATTTGATTCTTCCACCATCTTCAATGCTGAATTCCAACGATTCTGCATGTAAAAATATCCTTTTTAAGCCAAATGGATTAGTTTTTTTACCATAAAGCGTGTCGCCGACAATTGGATGACCGATTGAAGCCAAATGAATTCTTATTTGATGAGTCCGCCCTGTTTTAGGCAATACTTTGACTAAAGAAAAGTCCTGACCGTCTAAATTCAAATATTTTAAAACTTTATATTCTGTAACCGCCGCTTTTTCGTCTTTCCCTTGCCAAACAGTTCTTTTAATAGTTCCTGATTTTATGGAAATCGGCTTATCTATTATTCCTATTTTTGAATTTATTTCCCCGTAAACTAAAGCGATGTAATTTTTCTTTATTTGCCGTGTTTGAAAAAGATTTTTTAAATATTCAAAATATTTTTGATTCCGAGCAACCAATAATATCCCCGAAACGTCTTTGTCTAAACGGTGTACAATCCCCGGCCGAAGATTCACTTGCCCTGAGTCTGTTGAAGAATCGCCAACACCTTTCACTTCAGGATAATTTTCAACCAACCAATCAGTTAATGCCAAATCCTCTTTTCTTAATTCCTCATTCTTAATTCTTAATTTTATTGGATGTACCAATAACCCGGCCGGTTTATAAACCGCCAAAAAATTCCTATCTTTATAAACAACAAAAGGCTCGTTTTGAAACATTTTTCACCGTTAAAGGCGCCAAAAATAAATTATTTTATTTCCTTTTCTATATCCTCAATTTCTTTCCTCACAATTTTTTCTGCGTCGTCTAAATCTTTTTTCAATTGTTTAATAATTTTTTCTTCCTCTTCTGTAAGTTCGCGCCTCGTTTTGGTTTTTTCAAGCATTTTGATTTGTTCTCGCATATTTTCTTTTAATAAATCAAATGCTTTATGTAACGCCTGTTCAACCTCGCGAACTTCTTTTCGAAGTCGATTTCTCATAGTTGTGAATTTGTGCCATAAATACCAAATGAGCATAAGTAAAAATATAAGTAAAGCAATAAGCGGGATAATTATAGCGAGGAATGTTATTGTCCAATTTGCTATTTCTAAAATTGCCGGCCGCTGAACAATAATAGTTAATTTATCTGATGGTCCGCTTTTAGCCCCTCTACTATCAATCACTTCAGCCCACAATTGATAAGTACCATCTTGTGGTCTTTCAATCGCTATAAAGGTAAAATTCCCATATCTATCGCTTTTTATATCATAACTCTGAGCATCTCCTTTTTCTCTTTGAAGCCATAAGATAACTTTAGAGTTTGGGTAAGTACCTCCTCTAACTTCAAGGATTTCCCCGCTTTGTAATTCCTTTGGATATTCTGTAATAGTCGGTGGCTCCAATGTTTCAATGATAAATTCCGCTGAGCTAGTTAATGAATTACCTGCTTTATCTATTGCCCTTGCAACCAATACGTGTTTTCCCGAAGCTAAAACGGGTGTTTTATAAATGTGATTTCCGTCATCCTTCCAAATTTCGGCGCTACTACTATCAATTTGAATTTCATAATGATCTATGCCTGAAGTTTTATCACTAGCATCAAAAATAAAACTTATGCGTGGATCCGTGAGGTCATCTCTTTTAATTTCGGTTATATTGAAGTAATCTGGCTTACCGGTATCAATCTGAAAACGGAAATGTGTAATACCACTCCAACCATTATTATTTTTCAATTGAGTATGGAAATACCAGACACCATCATCAAGATCTTCAATTGTTTTTTGACCAATAGGTGAGGTGTAAAGAACCGTCGGTTCAGCGGTCGAAATTCTACCGACTAATAATCTCGTTGCGGTTACATCGGCACTAACCGGCCAAATAAATTTGGCTACATTTTTGGCATACCACTCTTCTGAGTTTGGGTGAGTTGGCGAAGAAATTTTTGGAGCTTGTGGAACACCAAGAGCAGCTGGAGGAATAATTGATTTTTCTTCAGAAATCAAATTAAATTGGGCTTGAGCCCGAGTTTGTAAAATATCCGTACCGTAGCCATCATTCGCCCGAACTGCCCCTGAAGAAAATATTAACGAAGCAACGCCAGCACCGCGAACTCTAAAAGTAACATTCACAATTTTTCCCGATATCCCGTTAAAACCTGGTGTTGGCAATCCGCCATCAAGAGAAATGGTGCCCGCAATATTGGAAAAAGTTGGTTCTTCAACCCACAAAGAAAAGATTGAGCCAGATTTACTGATTGAAATAACCTCTAAAAGGTCAGTTGGAAAATTTACAACGATATTGGAATTATTTATCGCTTGCTCCTGCGTATTAATTAAAATGCTGGTATTTAAAATATTGCCAACAGAAAAATTACCGGAAGATGGACTAAAATAAAGAGTTGCAGCATTTGTTATATTCGCGCCAAAAATTAAAAGGGCAAAAAAACAGAAAAACACCACGTACTTCAAAATTTGTACTTTTTTGTCTTTCATCTTTAAATATTTCTTATTAATTTAGTTTTCCATATTCGCCATAGCCAGAAAACAAGCGCTAAAATTACAAATATAGTGAAACCCCAAATTAAATATATTTTGTAAGAAACTTCTGAGATTGGAACTGAAGGCAATTTAGGAATTATTATGTTTTCATTTCCCGCACTATCAATTACTTTTATTTGAACTGTACTCTTAAGTGATTGATCTTTGATAAAATAAGGGCTTTCGACCGAAACAAAATCAGTGTTACCTTCTTTTATTTTATAATAAGCAATTCCCGACTCCTTATCAACCGCAAAGAAACTCACAAAATATTGATTATCAAAAAGACGTGGATCTCGATTTATAATTGCTTCAATAAACTCGGGCGGAGTTTTATCATTATCAATCAAATCCTGCCACTCATTTTTTATTGGTATCTCAATCGGCCTTTTAGAAATATTTAACGAAAGAGGCCTTAGCCATGGGGCAGCAGAAGTTCCCTTACTATCATTCAAAAAAACTGAAAAATCGTCAAGAAAATTTATTTTTGCTTCCCCATTGTTTTTAGCAATAAAGAATATCTTTAAAACTTCTCCCTCTTCGGCTTGAAAACCTCCCGGCACTCCTCCTATAAAAGCTAAGTTGCCTTTCTCGTTGGAAAAAACCGGTAACTTTGGCCAAAGAACAAATAAAGAGCCTCCAGTACTTACTTCTTTAATTTCTAATTTATTATTATCATACGCAAGTGTTCCATCAATAACATTAATTGGTTTGTCTGGTGTAGAAATTTTTATTTTAACCAAGAATGTATCGCCTTTATAAATTGTCTGATTCTCTAAATCTAAATAAACAGTTGTTGCCGCTTTGACAGTGAAAGGCCCGAATGAAAGTCCGGCGACAAGAATAAATGTCCCGATAATTAAATATTTTCTTCCGCTAAAACTTTTCATCACATTACAAAACCTCTCTTAATCGAATAAGCCAATAATCTTTCTTTAATTTTATCAAATCTACGCCAAGAATTATAGCTTACCGCTAAAACATTTTCATTAATCATAGAGATATTAATTCCCGGTTTTCCCCATTGGTAAAGCAAAATGGAAAAATCAACGGAATTTACTTGTGTGTCTTTATTAATATCAACACAAGGATTCATAAATGGCGGTTGAGTCTTCCAGAAGTAAAGCAATATTGAAAAATCAACGGAATTTACTACACCGTCATGATTAAAATCAGCGCCGCTACAAGCTGTTGGAAGAATTGGAGTTGGGGGTGGGGGTAAAGTTCCGCCACCACCACCACCGCCGCCACTAGGAGGAGATGATGGAGTTGACAAATTAAATGTTGCTGTAACTGATCTAGCTTCCGTCATTGTGACCACGCAACTTCCAATGCCACTACAAGCTCCTGACCAACCGGCAAAAGTAGAATCGGAACTAGGAGCGGCAGTCAAAGTCACAGCTGTTTCATTTGCATAATTTTCAGTACAATCGCTTCCGCAACTGATTCCTCCTGGATTACTAGTTACGGTTCCAGAACCGGTGCCACTCCTTGATACGCTAAGTAAATAAGTTGTCGCGCTGCTAATTGCATTAAATTGCTGAACAGCTGGAGACATCTCTGTCCCCCAATAAACATAGATTTTAAACCAATACGTTCCTATTGTTGAGACAGTTAAACTGTCTAAATTGACCGTAAATTCGTTCGCAACACCCGGTTCAATCCATTTTGATCTCACCGCATAATCAATATCATCGCTGCCACCACATTGATTGTCCTGGCTATCAACTATGCAATATTCGTATCGATATTCATAACCGGCCGTACCTTCATTGGTAATTGTAATATTGGCAATAATATCTTCTATTGTATTATCAACAATAGAATTTATTTTAACCTGCGCCGGCGAACCTTCCACTTCCCAGTAATCGCTCTGTGTTATAATTTTCCCAGGTTCAACTTCCACCGATATTTCAGTTTCCCAAAGACCCTGCCCTGCATCTAAAGGCACGGTGTAGGTAAATTCATAAATCCCTATTCCTGTCTTCACCACCGAAATATCGGCTGGGTTAACAATATTTCTTGTTGCAGTATAAATTTTTATTGTCGAACTGCTATTAGTTGGGGTAGTATAAGGATCCGTCGGTATACTTTGATAATCCAAAATCCAAATTTTAGCCCTATAAGTTTTGCTTGTCGCTACTTCACCGACATCAGAAATAATCACCGACCAATCTGAAACATCGAATTTATTAACCACAAAGGGAATAGTACTGTAGGCCTCTTTGCCATCATAAACTGCCTTTGTTCTGACCTCATAAGTGCCGACCGGCGTACTGGTTGTCAATGCAAAACTAAACTTAAAGAATCCGGTTACCTGCTCTGTTGAAGTGCCATTAATTAGAAGATTCCCATCGGGTTTGTAAACCTCAACAGTGGTAGTAGCGCTAACCAAATTATTTAATGCATCATAAACCGTGGAGTAGACATTAATCGTTTCTCCCGGAATATAAACCGCTCCAACACTAGAAATAATTCTTAGAGCTCTAACTTCACTGCTGACTACAAAGCTGTCTACGTCGTAAGCAATAGTGCTTGTTGCATAAACTGCTTTTGTCCTTACTTCATATGTTCCTATCGGCGTAGAAGACGCTAAATTGAAGGTGAATCCAAAAAATCCGGTTGATGCTTCTGTTGATGTCCCACTCACCATAAGGGAACCGTTCGGATAATAAACAGAAACTGTTGTTGTTGCGCTCGTTAGACTTCCTGCCGAGTCAGTTACTGTTGAATAAACGCTTACCCCTTCTCCTGGCGTATAGAATGAACCGACGGTAGAATTAATATTTAAATCTTTAGGCTCTATTTCTTGAGTTGAAAATTCTTGCACGCCGACATAGGAAGCGCCCGAAACCGCACAGGAAACAATAGCTAAATAATTTGCTTTATTAGTTGCTGACCAAATATAACTGTATTTACCCACATCAAAATTGCTCATTCCTACACCGGAAAGCTCATCAGACTGACTAATAAGATTTCTGATTGTTAGTAAGACGCTGGAATCGCAATTAATCGGCACGCCTGTTTTTGATTTAACAAAAGCTGTGACAACAAAATTGGTACCCGTTTTTACCAGAGCCGGAACAGTTACGGTTATACTTGGAGGATATTCACTTGGAGCTTGAAATACCTTAAATGCCAAGTTAGTCTGCACTTCATTGCCTTGATAAGTGGCAACTATTCTTACAGCATAAGTTCCCAAGGGAGTACTGGTAGCCAAAGTGGTCGTTGCCTTGAAAAAGCCTGTGAGCTGTTCGTTGGCCAGCATGCTTGTCAAAAGACTGCCATCGGGTTTATAGAAATAAACATTAACTGTGGCGCTCACCGCTTGGCCGCTTGAATCAAGCACTGTGGCAAAAGTGCTTATTTCTTCACCCGGATAATAGAAACTGCCGACGCTGGCAAAAATATTTAACGGTAATCCGCCTCCAGAACTACTACCACCGCTCGTCACTAATCCGCCCAGATCAACATAGCCACCTAATCCTTCAAAAGCATAACTATAACCGCTGGCAAAAGTAATAGATTTTGTTGGTGAAACCAAAGAACCTGAACTTGTCGCATTACCAATTACCAAATCAACATAAAGCGTATAATCTGTGCCATTAACTGTTGTAAATACGTCGGCTTTTTGTAATTTCAAATAAGCGTATAGGTCGTCAACCGATAACGTGCTTGTGCCATTAGTTAATAAAACTTGTCCACCATAGGAATAAACTGCCCTCACAGTTACCGCGTCATAACCGGCCACAAAACTTACAACGCCAGTCGAATAGTTAACCGAGTAAGCGGTCGTTGGTATTAATTCTTTGGTACTATCATTATACAAACCGAAGAATTCTGATTGGGTAATGGGCGTGTTGTTTAAAGTAATGGCATTATCTGTATCTACATATTCTGTCTCGGCATCTGACCAAACTACCACAGTCGGCGCCGTGTAAGTAATTCCTGTTAATGCTTGCGCTTGAACTTCAGTTAAAGTCGTAAATGGATCGGTTTCTAATTGTTTTGTTTCAATTGTTTTAGCGGCGAATGTTTTAGCTTCTTTAATAAATTTCTTGCCGTATTTCTTGACTGTGACGGTATAGGGATTAAAATTCGTTGTTGAAGTGCCAGATACGGTTCTCTGAACTTGCCAAGTTGAGAGAATCTGCTCTGGAATCGCCCCTTGGCCGTCAGAAGTTTCGGTAAACTGGGTATCGCCGAAAATATCCAAAGCTTTAATTTCCCCGCCGGAAACGTTCACGCCAGCCGTATCAACAAGTTTCGGTAAATAGCCATAGCTTTCTTTAATAGTCGTTGTGCCTGTACCATAACCCCCGCCCCAATTCCAGCCGTAGGCCCTGCTCCAGATGGTGTTAATTAAATTGACTCCCCTCCCATCACCAGTAGCAATAACATCGAGCACGTTGTTGGAAAAAGTTGAATCTAAAATAGTAAGATTTGTATCGGCATCCATGGTTTCAATTGTTGTCACAGCAGCACCGGATCCGGTTTGATGGAAAGCTTGAATGACAATTATTGGAGGAAGAGTAGCACCACTTACTATACCGAATCCAGCAACATCAGTGGAATTGATTCTATTTATCTTCATATCGTTAACAGTTACGTTTGGTGTATACATGAAATGCCCGCGAGAAGCTCTATCAAAGATAACCTTCCTTATTTCGACCGTTGAATCAGTACTAGAATAATTATCGCCCGTGCCACCAATACCGCGATAAACAAACTTGCCCCAAGAAGAACCTACGTCAGACACATAGGAGTCGTAAAGCTTTAAAGTGCCGCCATTTACATCAAGTAAAATATCGGTGGTGGTAGCAGAACTGAATTTAATAGAAACACCCTCTTGGGGAATATTATCCGTAATACCGCCGAATTGCGCTTCGGCGTATTTATTAATATTTAGTTGAGGCATAACTACTGAAGAAAAGGAAAGGGACTCTCCTTTTGAGCTGACATAAGTAGTTGAAGCATTATTACCAATTTGAAGCTGGGATAATATGATATAAGCGCCGGTTGCCGGTTTCTGAACCGCGCAATCTCCTCTTACAGCCCTCCCATATTCAAAAATATTATAGAAAGTAATAGGGTGAGCAGCGTCATAACCCATCGGCGTTGTTGACGCGGTGCCTGAATCGCCCCAAACGGTAATAGTATCTGTGGAGCTGGCATAAGACATTGGATAATTAAGGGCATATTCGTAAACCGAATCAGGATCGCAGGATTGAGCTAAAGAAAAAGCTAAATTAGTAGATTTATCAATAACTACCTGACCGCTATAAGGAATGTATTGGGTTTTTGTCAAACTTAGGGCGTGGGGTCCGTATTCAGTGGGCGTATTACCGCCGGCTTGAGTATAACGACGATAATTAACATTTTGAGTAGGAATAGTGCCGGAAGCGTTGGTTAGTTCTTCAAAAACCGTACCGAAATTATCCAAAAGTTTAATAGTTGCTTCATTAAGAGGATTTCCAACGGCATCTTTTACAGCGATATCAAAAGTATAGGCCTGATAGAAAGTTCCGGAAGAACCGGGCCAGGTGAAATTCCAGTTGTCGGAAAGCGCATTAATGACAGTGGCATTAAGAGACCCAGCCGAAAAACCATAACCTGTTTTAGGATTAATAGTTTTATCTGTAGTTTCGGCAATTCCACCAACAACAGAATCACTACTTAATTGAAGGTCAATATATAATGTATATT
>Ga0268276_1002465_pt1 | contig 15788 bp, 15 predicted proteins | sample saktaG_4_FD_190145 | JGI IMG/M metagenome (GOLD analysis project Ga0268276, IMG submission 190145) | Saline water microbial communities from Sakinaw Lake, British Columbia, Canada - sak_2010_1_5_45m | ecosystem: Environmental > Aquatic > Non-marine Saline and Alkaline > Saline ...
CCAGCCATAATTTTTATGAGCACGGCCTTGATTGAAAAAACATTATTCCCCAAAAAAGCCGGGGAATTTAAATTTTTGTCTGAAGCGGAAATAAAAGAAATGAGCTTAAGTGGTTTAATTGAATTCGGATCCCATAGCCATAATCATGTTAAATTATCCAATATAGATAAAAATGAAATCATTAAAGAGCTTAATGCATCTAAAGAAATATTAGAAAAAATAATAGGCAAAAAAGTTGAAAGCCTGTCATATCCAAGCGGCCGGTATAATGAAAAATCAGAAAGTATTGCCAGAAAAATATTTAAAATAATTTGTACGGTGGAGCCGGGCAGAACAACCGCAAAAGATAAAAGCTGGCGATTAAAAAGGAATTCAATTGATTCTGATGTTAGCTTTATTCAATTTAAAGGAATAATAAAATTTGGCAGAATATGAACAAAAAAGTATTTTTTAAAGAAATTTTTAAAGGAAAATCAATCGGCCGGGCAATGCTTTTTGCCTCACTTACAGATTTATTTAATAAAGAGAAATGGCTTAATTCTGAATTTAATATTTTGGAAATCGGCCATGAACCGGCATCTTACCACCGGGCCCTGCCGCCAAAATGGAAAATAAAAAGGTCAAATTATAAGTCGTCTCCAAACATGGATTTAATAATTGACGCCGAAAAGAAATTTTTATTTAAGGGCAATGAATTTGATGGAGTTATTAATTTTAATGTTTTGTATATTTTAAAAAATTATTTTCAATGCTTAAGTGAGAGTCTAAGAATTAGTAAAAAATTTATTTTGTTTAATGTTCCGCTTATTTGCGGATTAGTTCCGCAACCGCATGATTATAATCGTTTTACCAAAGAAAAATTGGTTGATATAATTAATAAATTAAAGAAAGAATATGAAATAATGAATTACAGTATTATTCCCGCGGGAGGCACTTTTAGTTCGGCTATTGATTTAGCGGGTTATTATTTAAGATTTAGAATAATTAAGATTCCTCTTTACCTTCTGGCCATATTATTAGATAAACTGGATAGAATCTCCTAATATGTATATAGTTTTAATTAGAAAAAAATAAATGAAGATAGTTTATATTGCCAATATTCGTATACCGACCGAAAAGGCTCATGGCTGGCAGATTTGCAAAATGTGCGAAGAGTTTGCCAGTCAGGGAATTGAAGTGGAATTATGGGTTCCGGGCAGGGAAAACGATATTAAGACAGACATTTTTTCTTTTTATTCTTTAAAAAGAAATTTTAAAATAAAAAAAATTAAATGTTTTGATTTTTATAAATATTATAAATATCTTGGGAAATTTAGTTTTTATTTGCATAATACTTGGTTTTTATTTAAATTACTTTGGCAAAAAGTAGAGGGGGAAGCGATTATTTATACAAGAGATTTAGAAATCGCCTGGTTGTTTAATCTTAGGAGGCATAAAGTTATTTTTGAAGCTCATAGTTTTTCTGAAAAAAATAGAAAATTATTTTTTTTTCTTGCAAAAAAAATTAAAAAAATTATTGTTATTACAGAAAAGCTTAAAAGATTTTTTTTGTCGCACGATATTTTGTCCGAAAATATTATGATTTCTCCCGATGGAGTTGATTTGGATATTTTTGATTTGGATATTTCCAAAGAAGATGCGAGAAAAAAAACTAACTTGCCAAGAAATAAAATAATACTGGGTTATACCGGAAGTTTTAAAACTATGGGTGAAGATAAGGGGATCGCAATTATTTTGGATTCGCTGAAAATTTTGTCAAAAAAAAGTAAAGATTTGTTGTTTGTGGCAATCGGTGGTAGTGAAGTTGATATAAATTATTATACAAAAAGGGCAAAAGATAAAGGAATTGATGATTTGGTTTTATTTTTAAAAAGAGTGGATATAAAAAAATTAGCTATATTTCAAAAATCTTTTGATATTTTATTAATGCCCTTTCCCTATAGTAAACATTATGCTTTTTATATGTCGCCATTAAAGATGTTTGAATATATGGCAAGCAAGCGACCAATTATTACTTCAAATTTACCAAGTATAAAGGAAATTTTAAACGAAAATAATTGCGTTTTTTTTCAATCCGATAACCAGAAAGATTTGGCAGAAAAAATTATATTTTTGCTGGCCAATAAAAATTTGGCTGATAAAATTTCGGAGCAGGCATATAGAGAAGTTAAAGATTATACCTGGAAAAAAAGAGCAGAGAAAATTATTAATTTTATTAGTTATTAAATATTTTATGAAAAAAGCATTAATTACGGGTATCACCGGGCAAGACGGAGCCTATTTGGCAAAATTATTAATAGAAAAAAATTATAAAGTATATGGTTTGGTTAGGCGGATTGTAAATAGGAGTTTTAAAAATTTAGAATATTTAGGGGTGGCTAATAAGGTTGATTATTTTGATGGAGACTTAACTGATGAAGCATCTTTAGTTAATGCTGTTAAAAAAATATATCCTGATGAGATATATAATTTAGGAGCTCAATCCTTTGTCGGGACTTCTTGGGACCAGCCGATATTAACAAGCGAAATTAACGCGATGGGAACTTTAAAATTATTAAATGCGGTGAAAAATAATTGCCCGACAGCAAAATTTTATCAAGCTTCTACTAGCGAAATGTTTGGCAATAGCAATAAAGATGGTCTTCAGGATGAAAAAACTCCTTTTCACCCAAGAAGTCCTTATGCTATTTCTAAACTTTTTTCTTATTGGATATCAGTAAATTTTCGTGAGAGTTTTAATATGTTTTGCTCTAATGGTATTTTATTTAATCATGAATCTCCTATAAGAGGATTAGAGTTTGTATCTAGAAAAATTACGAACGGAGTTGCAAAAATAAAGCTAGGTTTTTCAAAAGAAATAAGACTTGGTAATTTAGATAGTAAGAGAGATTGGGGATTTGCCGGAGATTATGTTGAGGCTATGTGGTTGATGTTACAGCAAAAAAATCCTGATGACTTTATAATATCAACTGGCGAAACGCATAGCATAAAAGATTTTTTAAAAATTGCGTTTGCGCATGTTGGTATAAATGATTGGGAAAAATATGTAAAAATTGATCCACGCTATAAAAGGCCGGCAGAAGTATATACATTAAAAGGAAAGAGTGAAAAAGCTCAAAAAGAGTTAAATTGGTTGCCAAAAGTTAAATTTGAAGAGCTTGTTAAAATGATGGTTGAAGAGGATTTAAAAAATTGTAAAAAATAATTTTTTTATGAAGAATATAATATTACTGCCAACTTATAATGAAAAAGAAAATGTAAAAATAATTATCCCTGAAATTTTTAATTTATATCCTGACGTGCGCGTTTTAGTAATTGACGATAATTCCCCCGATAAAACTTCCGAGGTCGTGAAAGAATTAATGCAAAAGTATCCGAATTTATCAATTTTGGAGCGGCCCAAAAAGACAGGTTTGGGTGATGCCTATAAAGAAGCGATTAAGAAAGTCAGAGTAAACAAGGAAATTAATTTGGTTATTACAATGGATGCCGACGGTTCGCATTCCCCTGAGTATTTAAGAGATTTTTTTGTTAATAACAATAGTTTTGATTTAATTATCGGCTCGCGGTATGTTAAAAATGGCGGGGTGGAAAGCTGGGAATTATGGAGAAAATATTTAAGCCGTTTCGGGAATTTATACACCAAAGCTTTGACCGGTTTAAAAATAAACGATTTTACCGCTGGTTTTATGTGCATTAAAAGAGAATTGCTGGAAAAAGTTAATTTAAATGAAATTAGTTCTTCCGGCTACCCATTTCTGATAGAGTTAAAATTCTTTCTAATTAATAATTTTAAAGCTAAAACTAAAGAAATTCCGATTATATTTAAAAGTCGTCGGGAAGGGGAATCAAAATTGTCAAACCAAACCATTGGCGATGGCATAAAAACAGCTCCAAGACTTTTTCTAAAGCGATTATGGCCAAGGAAATAAACTGTCCTATTTGCGATTCAGAAAAAATTAATAATTACGCCAGTAAGAATGGATATAGGTTATATCAATGTTTAGATTGTGATTTAGTTTTTGTTTGGCCGATTCCTGTTAATGTTAGCAAAATTTATGGGAAGCAGTATTTTAAAGCCAATAAAAAAGAAAAGTCAGCCGGATATATTGATTATGAAAATGACAAGGAGCCAATGAAGAGGGTTTTTGAAAATTGCTTGGATGAATTTGAAAAATTAACCAAAGGAAGAAAAGTTTTTGATATTGGTGCTGCCACCGGGTATTTTTTAGATTTAGCCAAACGAAGAGGGTGGAAAACCGCCGGAACGGAAATTTCGGAATATGCTGCCGAATTGGCCAAGAAAAAAGGACATGATATTTTTTGTGGTGATTTGTTTGAAAAAAATATTACCAAAATTTATGACGTTGTTACGATGTGGGATGTCCTAGAGCACTTAAAAGATCCCGGACGTTATCTGCAGTCCGTTAACAAATTATTGGTTAATGGCGGGGTATTGGCGATTAATACGATAGATAAAGGAAGTTTATGGGCAAAATTTTTCGGAAAAAAATGGCATTTAATTATTCCTCCCGAACATCTATTTTACTTTTCCCAGAAGAATTTAAAAATATTATTGAAAGAAGCGGGATTTAAAATAATAAAAATAAAAAAAATTGGCAAAAAATTTTCTCTGCCGTATATTTTTAGCATATTATATTCCTGGCAGAAATTAGAAATTTGGCATTTACTTCTGCAATTTTTTAATAAACCATTTTGGAGAAGATTTTCAATCCCGATAAATTTAAGAGATAATATTTTTATAATTGCTAGGAAAAAAGCATGTTAATTATTTTAAAAAAGCATTATTTAATTTTAATTTTAGCTTTAATTGTAGGTAGTTTAACTTTGTTACCGCAGTTTTTTGTTGTCAAGGCATTAGGAGTTGATTTTAAAGGTGTTTATCGTATGGTTAGCAACGATGAACCGTATTATTTAACTCGAGCGCAAGAAATAAAAGATGGTCACTCATTTTTAGCCAACACTTATTTAACCGAGCATAAAAATAGCGCGCCGTCTCAATTTTGGTTGCCGGATTATTTGCTGGCCAAACCCTTGTCTATTTTAGGGATAAATGTGTTTCATGGTTATCTTTTTTATGATTTTTTCTTAACTTTTATTTTGACGGTATTGACTTATGTTGTAGTTTACCTTTTAACTAACTCTAAATTTTATGCCTTAATTACCGCCACTATATTACATTTAGGTTTATTTTTAGAAGAATTTAACCGTTCTCCTAGCCCACAATTTAATTTTATTTTTTGGCTGCTGTTATTTATTTTATTACTTAAATATTTAGACCGGCCAAAAAATATTTTTATTATAATTTTAGGTTCAATCAATCTTGGATTATTGTTTTATTTGTATCCTTATTACTGGATGTTTTACTTAACTTTTATCGGAATATTTATTATTTTGAATTTGTTAAAAGATAAACGATTTAATTTTTTACCTTATTTGTATATGATAATCGGTGCCTTAGTAATTGGTTTGCCTTATTTTATTTCTGTTTATAATAATTTAAGAGACATAACTTATAATGATTCTCTGGCCAGAATAGGTATGATAGAAACTCATTTTCCTTCAGGTATAAAGATAGTTTTTTTGTCTTTTATAATTATATTTTTAACTTGGATATTTTATAAAAAGAAAATAATTTCTTTAAATACACCCGTCATATTTTTGCTTAGCGCCAACATTGCAGTCGCCATAGCAACCAATCAGCATATAATTACCGGGAAAAATTTGGAATTTTCCTCTCATTTTTTAATGATAAGCGAATTTTGCTTTATTTTTTTAGCAGTTTATTTATGGCAGGCTTTGTTTAAATTTTTTAAAATAAAATATCATTTATTAATAAAAATATTTATTGTTTTAATTGTAGCTTTAATTTCAGGATTTAATACTTATAATGTTTTAATTAATCAGGCTTGTTTTAGTCCTCTAGATTATTACCAACAAAATTATGCGCCTATTTTTGATTGGTTGAATAAAAATACAGAAAAAGATCAAGTCGTTTTTGCTAATAGGGAAATTTCCGGGCTTATTCCAATTTATACTTCTAATAATGTTTTTCATTGCGGACTTACTGTTTTATCATCTATGACTAATCAAGAAATATGGCAAAGATTTATAATTAATAATTATTGGGAAAATTTTGATGAAGAGTTTATTAAAAAAAACGAAAGGGGACTTTTTGGCACTAAATATATTAGCGCCTATAATCATAATTTAAGTAAAAATAAGTTAAGAAAAATATTTTTTCTTCCATCAAAAGAATATATAAGAATTTCCAATGAAGAGGTAAACCAAATTATAGCGCTTGCTCGTCAGATGCAAAGTCAGAATTTTAAAGATTTATTAGATGATTATCAAGTTGACTATTTAGTTTTGGATAAAAATATTGATATAAATTGGAAAATTAAAGACCAAAATTTTTTAATCCCTTTATTTGAAGCAAATAATATAGTTATTTATAAGTTAAACAAAAATTGATTAATATTTGACACCATTTGACACTTTTTGATACTAAGGCTATAATTAATTTATATGGATAATAAAGAAATAAAATCTAATGCAGTCTATACTACCACTGAAACTCAGGAATTACTGAAAATTAGTAGTAGTACCATTAAACGTCTGCTTAAAAAAGGCCTTATTAGAGCCAATAAAGTTGGTGGACAATATCGAATTTTAGGTAAAGAAATATTTCGTTTGGTATCACCCGAAGCGGAACAAAAGGCAATAAAGTCATATTTAAATATTAAGAAAAGAGTTGTAGATAAAATTAATAAATGGTAGGCATTTTAATGTTGTTTTTATGATTTTAAAAGAAAAAATTTTTATTCTTATTAAAACTTTTTATAAGGCTTATTGGGGCTATAAAAAGCAAATAGCCACTCTGACTGTTTTGGGTTTTTTAAGTAGCTTACTTGAGGGCGTCGGTATCAATGCCGCTGTTCCTTTGTTTTCTTTTTTGTCCGGCAGTAAAAACCAGGCCTCTGATGACGTGATTTCTAAAATCATCCAAAAAATTTTCGCATTTTTTCATATAAATTTTAGTTTGAAATATCTGTTTGTTTTTATCTGTTTTTTATTTATTTTTAGAATAGTTGTTTTGGTGTTGTCTAATTATATTAAGATTAAAATTTTCGCCAACTACGAAGAGAAAACCAGGGGAGAGCTGTTTAAGCTTACCATGGAAGCGAATTGGCCGCATTTATTAAAACAAAGATTAGGACACCTGGAAACCATCCTAATTACGAATGTTCAATATGGCAGTAACTTATTGCAATATATAAGCAATAGCTTAATGAATCTGGCTAGCTTGGTTGTATTTTTAACGGTTGCTATAAATATTTCTTGGCCCATAACTTTAATAACAATTTTTTTGGGCTGTTTGATATTTTTTGTTTTTAAGCCCTTGTTATCTAAAATAAGAATATTATCCAGGGAAAAAGAAAAAACCAATCGGCAGACCGCTCATCATATTAACGAGAACATTTTAGGGTTAAAGACCATAAGAGCCTCAGCGGTTAGTGTTCCGATTATTGATGATGCTAAAGCATATTTTAAAAGATTAAAAGAATTGGTAGTAAAAACCTCTTTTTTAAGTATTATGACCAGCGCTTTAATTCAGCCAATTGGCTTAATCTATGTTTTTGTAATTTTTGCCGTTTCTTATAAAATGCAGATTTTTAATTTTGCCAGCTTGATAGCGGTAGTTTATTTAATCCAAAGAATTTTTACTTATACCCAGCAGTTGCAATCAAATTTTTATTCCATGGCCGAGTCGACTTCTTATGTCAACAAGATGTTAGAGTATAGGGAGGAAGCTATTAATAATAAGGAAGCCGATAGTGGCAGTGATAATTTTAGTTTTAGTAATTTTTTAGAATTTAAAGATGTCAGTTTCTATTATAATAAAGAAAAGCAAATTTTAAACGGTGTAAATTTTTTTATTACTAAGGGAGAGATGATCGGTTTAATCGGTCCGTCAGGCGCGGGCAAAACGACGATTGTAGATTTAATTTTACGTTTATTTGTCCCGATTTCAGGAGAGATTTTGTTGGATGGGGAAAATATTAATAATATCAAAACTGGAGATTGGAGAAAAAAAATTGGCTACGTATCCCAAGATATATTTTTAAGAAATGATACCATTGCCAATAATATTAAATTTTATAATAATTCTATTACAAAAAAAGACGTTGTAGTTGCTGCTAAAATGGCAAATATTTATAATTTTATACAAAGATGTCCGCAAAAGCTCGATACCATAATAGGTGAAAGAGGAATAATGTTGTCTGTTGGTCAGCGCCAAAGAATAATTATTGCCAGAGTTTTGGCCAGAAAACCTAAATTTTTAGTTTTAGATGAAGCAACCAGCGCGTTGGACAACGAATCAGAGGTGAAAATCCAAAAAGTAATAGAAAATTTAAAAGGAAAAATTACCGTGCTTGTCATTGCTCATCGGTTATCAACAATAATTAACTCTGATAGATTGCTGGTATTGGAAAATGGAAAAATTGTGGAACAGGGTAAACCAAAGGAATTATTAGAAAATAAAAATTCATATTTTTATAAAGTTTATAATATAAGAAAGTAAGCGCAATGCGAATGTTGCAAAAATATATAATGCGAATATAGCAAATTAAAATGCAAATTTTGCGAATATATTAATGCGAATTAAAATATGGAGGATAAATTAGTATATAAAGAATTATCATATAAAATTGTTGGATTGTTATATAAAACACACCAAGAATTGGGAACCTTTAGAAACGAAAAACAATATGCTGATTATTTTGAAAAATTATTAACAAAAGAGAAAATTAAATATGTAAGAGAATATAGATTTAATGATATTAAATATGGCGGAAACAAGGCAAGGTGTATAATTGATTTTATAATTAAAGATAAAATTATATTAGAATTTAAGACTAAAGATTTTATTACTAAAGCAGATTATTTTCAAGTTAAGAGATATTTAGTAACTTTAAATTTAAAATTAGCGTTATTAATAAATTTTAGACAAAAAAGATTATCGCCTAAAAGAATATTAAATAAAGATTTTACAAATAGTTAATTTGCAGTATTCGCATAAATTTGCGGATTTGCATTATAATTATATGATAAATTTAGACAATAAAACAATTTTAGTAACAGGAGGGACCGGTTCTTTTGGAAAATATTCCCGCTGACGACGAGATATCGCAAAAAGAATTATTCGGGCCGGTGGTAATTTTGTATAAAGCTAAAGATTTGGATGAAGCGATTGCTTTAGCCAATAATTCACAGTATAAACTATCGGGTGCTATTCATACAGTTAGCATAAGCCAGGCTTATGAATTTAATAAAAGGTTTAAGGCCGGGGTTTGCCGGATAAACGGCCCGACTTTTGGTTCAGAGCCTCATATGCCGTTTGGCGGGCCTGGTTTATCAGGCAATGGCTGGCGTGAGCCCGGGGAAAAAGCGCTTGATTTTTACAGCGAATGGAAGCAGGTTAGCATTGATTATTAATTAGAAATATATGGATTTATTAGACGAAAAATTTAGAAAAGTTAAATTACTATCCATGGATTTTGATGGGATAATGACTGATGGCTGTGTTTATACTGATCAAGACGGGAAAGAAACTGTTAGATGTAGCCGCAAAGACGGTTTAGGCATATTGATGATGCTAAAAAATAATATTGATGTGGTAGTTATATCTAAAGAAGCCAACCCGGTTGTTTCTGCTCGCTGTAAAAAAATAAAAGCTGAATGTTATCAGAAAGTAGAAGACGGTGATAGTAAATTAAGTATTTTGAAAAGAGTGGCTAATAATAAAGAATTAACCTTAGATGAAATTGCTTATATGGGAGACGACTTAAATGATATAGCAGTTTTAAAAGAAGTGGGATTATCTATAACCGTGGCTGATGGGCATAGTTATACAAAAAAAATATGCGATTATGTAACTAAAGCTAAAGGCGGAGAGCATGCCGTGCGGGAAATTTGCGAGAAAATACTAATTGCCAAAAATATTAAATTATCGTTTTAAAGTTATGTCTGACAATAAAAATTGTTTAGGTTTAATTCCAGCTAGGGCTGGCTCCAAGCGAGTGCCTAAAAAAAATATAAAATTATTAGCCGGCCATCCGATGATTGCTTATACCATATCAGCGGCCCTGAAGTCAGGAGTTTTTTCCCGGGTGATTGTTTCAACTGAAAGCGAGGAAATAAAAGAAATTGCCTTAAAATATGGAGCCGAAGTTCCTTTCTTAAGGCCTCCAGAATACGCTATCGACCATTCTCCGGATATAGAATGGATAAAGCATCTCTTAGAGACATTTAGGGATCAGAGAGAGACAGCCGAATTTTTTTCAATTTTGCGCCCGACTAACCCGTTTCGGCAGCCAGAAACAATTATCAGGGCCTGGAAACTATTTAGCGCTGATGATGAAGCGGATTCCTTGCGCGCTATAGAAAAATGCGGTCAGCACCCAGGCAAGATGTGGAGATTAGAAGGAAAATATATGAAGCCCATAATGGAAAATCCTGACAAAAACGGCACGCCCTGGCATTCCATGCAATATCAATCTTTACCGGAAATTTATGAGCAAAACGCCAGTTTAGAAATCGCTAGGTGCAGTGTGCCTTTAGAAAAAGGAACTATTGCCGGAGAAAAAATTATACCTTTTATTACTAAAGGCTATGAAGGCTTTGATATAAACCGGCCTGAAGATTGGATGGTGGCTGAATATTTAATTAAAAATAAAATGGTAAAGTTACCATTAATATGATTTATGGAAGTATATTATGTTCCGCTTAAGGAAATAAAAAAAATAAGACAGCAGGTTAAAAATCCAATAGAGCTATGTAAGCTGCTGGCTTGCATTTTCCGCCTTAATACTTTAGCGATGATTACTGAGGCTGGCTCAGGTCATCTTGGCACCAGCTTCAGTAGTATAGATATTATTACTTGGCTTTGGACACAGGAAATGAAATTTCCCAATCAAGAGCAGGAGAAAAATTCTGATATTTATTTTTCTTCAAAAGGCCATGATGTGCCGGCCCTTTATTCTTTATTAATTGGTTTGGAAAGACTTGATTACGATTTAATTCATAAACTACGGCAACTTAATGGACTGCCCGGTCATCCAGATGTTAATACTCCAAACATTGCCACTAATACGGGTCCTTTGGGTATGGGCGTTGCCAAGGCTAGAGGTATGGCTAAGGCTTACCGTTTAGATAAAAGGCAGGGAAATTTTTATGTTTTAAGCGGGGACGGAGAGCTACAAGAAGGACAAATTTGGGAATCACTTACGCAAACCGCGAACAATAATTTTTCCGAGATAACTTTAATAGTAGACCATAATAAAATTCAATCCGATACCTGGGTAAAAGAAGTAAGCGATTTAGGCAATATTGAAGAAAAGTTTAAGTCTTTTGGTTGGGAGGTGAAGAGATGTGATGGTCATGATTTCAATGCTCTCAGAAAAGCATTTGAACATTTTCGCACTATTACAGATAAACCTAAAGTGCTTATTGCTGATACAGTTAAAGGCAAGGGAGTTTCATTTATGGAAGAAGTAAGTTCTGAAGATAATTTATATAAATTTCATAGCGGTGCGCCTAGTAAAGAAATTTATCAGGCCGCTTTTAATGAATTAATAGAAAGAGCTAATAAACAGTTAGCTAAATTAAATTTAGCAGAACTTAAGTTAGACAAAGTTAATATTCCGGAAAAGGTAACCCTAAAAGATCCGGAAAAATTGGTTGACGCCTATAGTGACGAACTGCTTAAAATTGCTAAGGATAATAAAGACATCGTAGCTTTAAGTGCCGATTTAGTTTTAGATTGCGGTTTAATCCCATTTAAGGATAAATATCCTAATCGTTTTATTGAGTGCGGGATAGCCGAACAGGATATGGTGTCAATGGCTGGTGGATTGGCGCTTAAGGGGAAATTGCCTTTAGCCCATTCTTTTGCTTGTTTTTTGTCTACCCGCCCCAATGAGCAGATTTATAATAACGCCACAGAACGAAAAAAGATTATTTATTTAGGATTTTTAGCCGGTCTTTTACCGGGTGGACCGGGCCATTCGCATCAGTCAGTACGGGACATATCAGCTTTAGGATCAATACCGGGTTTGACTATGATTCAACCTAGTAATGAGCAAGAGGTTAGATTAGCTTTGCATTGGGCTGTTGAAAAAAATAATTTAAGTTCTTATTTGCGCATTGTCAGTATTCCTTGCGAATTAAATTATGAACTGCCGTCTGATTATGAATTAATAGAGGGCCGAGGAGTAAAGATAAAAGAAGGAAAAGATGCGGCTATTTTTGCTTACGGTCCTGTTATGCTGACCGAAGCAATTAAAGCTTCTGAGGAGTTAGCTAAAATCGGAGTTGAGTTGGCGGTATATAATTTGCCTTGGCTGAACATTATTGATCATGAATGGTTTAAAAAAGAAACAAAGACTTATTCAATAATTTTTACTCTTGACGACCATTATGTTAAATTAGGGCAAGGAAACCTAATTTCATCTGCTTTAGCGGAAGGCAATGTTGGCAAGAAAGTTTTTTCTTTCGGACTCCGTGAAATACCGGCTTGCGGTCGCAATGACGAAGTACTTAAGTATCATCAGCTGGATTATAAATCCATTGTTAATAAAGTAAAGGAGAATTTAAGAAAACCATAGAAAATTGACGATTACAGAGCTATCTAAATGTTAAAATGTTGTAGCAGGTTAAATCCGTATTTTTTTAGATTGAATTATGTTATATAAAAAAAGGACTATGAATTCATAGTCCTTTTAGATATATAGATTTATAAATAATTTTTACCGTCCGCCTTTACTTAGAATTGTGGCAATGGTTTTTAAAATAATAGACAGGTCAAGATAAATTGACCTGTTTTTTTACCCCACACACTTAATTTATGCCCGGGAGATATTGTTGCCCGCAAGGACAAAAAGTAAGAATTAAACCCCATTATTCCTCCTCCGCCAGAGGCGGATAAATTTATAAGGAGGACAATGTAGTGGCAAGGGGAGCAGGAATGGCAGATTCGTGTTTTTTCTTACCCCCTTAGTTTATAATAAGTCGCCTTGCCCTTTCCTAATTTTTTAATAATGCCCATACCTATTAATTTTCTAAAATCAAGATTTCTTGTTGGTTTGGCTCGACTGGTTAATTTAGCATAGTCACGATCACTTATATATCCGTGTTTTTTTATGTAACTGATAATTTTTTGATGATGATTTTTTAATTCTTTTTTCGGAGAAGCATTCTCTTTAATCAACTCTTTATTAACTCTAAGCAATTCATCAATAATGCCATCTGTAAAATATTCAAGCCAAGAAGTAAAATCGATTTGATCCCTGATATCATAATAATTGCCAAGCAGGCCAACTTCTTGAAAATATTTACTGACATTTTTATTGTAATAATTTTCAAAACCGAAAAGATTAAAAGTATCTAGCCCCATTTTAGCTAATAATACTTTAGCAGATAAACGAGCTGTTCGTCCGTTGCCATCAATAAAAGGATGAATGATGACAAATTGCTTATGAAAAATACCGGCTAAAATTAATGGGTCAACTAGGTATTTTTGCTTCTCAATATAATTAAACAACTCATTCATTAATTTCGGCACATCAGAATGGTCCGGAGGGAGATACGCCGTTTGGCGAGTTTTAGGATTATTAACAAAAACCGGCTCTTTTCTTAATTGGCCAGAGCGATAAGTTTCAATTAAATTATGAGTGATTGTTTTTTGGATTTTTAAAATTAATGGCAAATCAAAAATTTGTTTTTTGCTTTTGATTAAATCATTCAGCTCAACCAAGGCTTGGTTATAATTTAAAATTTCTTTTTCACTATCACGAATATGCTCCGGCCTGGTTTTTAGAATTTTTTTAACATCAGTCAGCGGCAGGGGATTGCCTTCAATACTAGTTGAAGAAAAAGCCGATATTTCTCTGGCTCTTTTCTCCAATTCCGCTAAAATTACACCTGAAAAACTTCGGCTATTTAAGTCGGAAATAATTTCGGTTATTCTTTTAATATTGGACAATAATCGATTGGAAATGGTATATTTTGGATTAAACATAATTTTTTTAGCTATTCTGTATAGACGTATTATAGACGATTATTAGACGATTGTCAAATAATAAAATTCCCCTAACCCCTTTTATTAAAGATGGTGAATGCAGAATTACATTCCTTTCCTTGAAACTACCGTCGCAATAGTTTTTAAAATAATAGATAGATCTAAATATATAGATCTATTTTTAATGTAGTATAAATCGTATTGCAATTTTTTCAAAGTATCTTCGTGGGTGGGCGAGTGGTATTCCCCGGAAATTTGGTCCCAGCCGGTGGCGCCCGGTTTTACTAGTAGCCTTTCTTTATAAAAAGGGATTTGTATTTCCAGACTTTTTATTAACTCCGGTCTTTCCGGTCTTGGCCCGACAAAACTCATTTCGCCTTTTAAAATATTAATCATTTGGGTAAATTCATCGATTCTGGTTTTCCTTAAGAAGCGGCCGAATTTTGTAACGCGAGGGTCGTTTTTAATTGTCAGGGCGCGATTGTTGTCTTCTTCTTTCATAGTTCTGAATTTAACCAGATAAAAAATTTTATTATTTTTTCCGGTTCTTTGGGAAAGATAAAATATTGGCCCCTTACTTTCTAGCTTTATAATCAGGCCGATAATGGGCCAGAAAGGCAGGCTTATGACCAAAAAAATACAGGCAAAAATTATATCATATAAGCGCTTGATAAAATCAAACAAATTTTTTTTGCCTTCGGTCAAATTTTCCAAAAACCACATTTGATTAATGGCTTCCAGCGGCACTTTGCCGATAATGTTTTCATAAAAATTAGACAGACTGACAAAGTTGATTTTTAAGGGCAGGCATTGAAATAGCAAGGCCCTGACCGTTTCCGATTGATGCGGATTTTTTGAAAATATAACCGTAACAACCTTTTTTTCTTTTATTAATTCTTGTAAAGCGGAAATATTGCGATAAATTGGGACACCGTTAATTTCTTTTGAATCACTTTTATCATCTACAACAAAGACAATATTAAATCCTAGGTGCGGCTTTTGCTTTAATTCATAAATTAATTCTTTTACCTGATTATTTAAGCCGATAATAGCAATATTGTTTTTAGGCAGATAAGCCTTTAGCGACCAATTGTAAAAATTGCGCCAAAGATAAAAAAGAAAGGCAAAAATAACAACATAAATAAGCATGTTTCTTTTCGGCGCGATTGTTATTTGCGGAGTTAAATAAAAGAAAGCAATTGACAGCAGGCCGGCGATAATTAAACTACGGCCGGTTAGTTGAAAAAAACGAGCGTTATTTACAGCCAAATTCAAATCATAAAGCTTGGCAATATAAAATATTAAAATCCAGGCCAGAAAAACAATGGTAAAAGGCCAGAAATGGGCTTGCCAGAGCATTTCAGTCGGCTGGCTTCCATAGCGCAAAAGCAAGGTTAAATAAAGAGACAAGTATAAAACAAAAATATCGCCTATAAGAAGTATAAATTTTTTAAGATTATTGTTCATAGTTCAATATAAGTTAGTGATTTTAAAACCATCAGTGAACCTTTAATGCGAATCCGCTAATTGGAATTAAATCCGCCACGATTAATGCGAATGACGCGAATGGTAATATTATTAAATGATATTTTCACACTGCGGTCTCTGCCGCAGTCTACCTCTTAAGGGGGTTGTAGGGGGATATCCCCCTACACGCGAAGCGATAGTGGTATAATAGAAACAT
>Ga0268276_1002468_pt1 | contig 15779 bp, 14 predicted proteins | sample saktaG_4_FD_190145 | JGI IMG/M metagenome (GOLD analysis project Ga0268276, IMG submission 190145) | Saline water microbial communities from Sakinaw Lake, British Columbia, Canada - sak_2010_1_5_45m | ecosystem: Environmental > Aquatic > Non-marine Saline and Alkaline > Saline ...
AAACATTGACGGACCTTTCACCGGTTTATCACCATTCCTACAGTGAGCCTGACTATATTAAAACTACCAGTAAAAATTCAATAACTGATTCTGAGATAAAAGCTATCCGGTCAAAATATTCTCTCGGAGAAATTTTTAAACTTATGATAGGAGCCCCAAATATCTGCAGTAAGAAGTGGGTATGGGAGCAATACGATCATATGGTTCAAACAAATACGGCAGTACTCCCCGGACAGGATAGTGCAGTTATAAGGATTAAAGGCGCAAGTAAAGCCATTGCCTTTACATCTGATGGAAATGGCAGATATTGCTACTTAAATCCCTACATGGGCGGAATAATCGCAATTGCAGAATCTACGAGAAATCTTGTGTGCTGCGGTGCCGTTCCTATCGGGATAACTGATTGCCTTAACTTCGGTACTCCTGAAAAACCTGGAATTTTCTGGCAGTTTAAGAATTGCATAGATGGAATGTGCCAGGCATGCAGTGTGCTTGATATACCAATAGTCAGCGGTAATGTCAGTTTTTACAATGAAAGTTTCGGTAACCCTATTTATCCTACACCGGTTTCTGCAGCTGCCGGCTTAATTGAAAAGTTGGATAATATAATGACAATGGATTTTAAGGATGCCGGAGATATTATTGTGCTGCTGGGGGCAAATAAGGATCATATGGGTGGAAGCGAATTCATGAATTTATTTCTTGACAGGGTAGGCGGACAATGTCCGGAACTTGATCTTGATTTTGAAAAAAGACTTCAAAACTTATGTCTTGAATTAATAAGAGGCAAAATTATAAAGTCTGCACACGATAGTTCGGTCGGCGGGCTTGGGATATGTATTTTAAAAAGTGCCGTCATGGGTAATATCGGTGCAGACATTGAGTTAGGTTTAATTGGCGGTAGTATTATCAGGGCCCTGTTTAATGAGAGCCAGTCAAAAATAGTGCTGTCGACGGGTAAAAATAAGCTGAAAGACTTGATAAAAATATGTAAAAAATTTGAAATTCCATTTACACAGCTGGGAATAACCGGTGGTGCCGTCCTGAAAATTAATGGACTGGATTGTATTGAGATAAAAGAGGCTCAAAATATCTATGAAAACTCAATGGAAAACAAAATGGCTCTGTAGAAGTTTTGTGGCAAATTGCCTTGCGGAGACTAGCTTTCAATTTATTTTATGTTTCTATTTGTTATAATGAATCTGGTAAAAAATGATGACAAAAAATAAATTTAAAAAAACTGGCGCCAAACTTGGTGAAAAATGCGGTGTTTTTGGAGTTTACTGCTCAAATGAAAATGTAGCGGAATTTATCTTTTACGGGCTTCAGGCACTTCAACACAGAGGCCAGGAAAGCGCAGGCATTGCGGTATCTGACGGCGAGGATATTCTTGTATTCAAAGATCTCGGGTTAGTTTCGCAAGTTTTTTCCGAGCAGAACCTGGCCCCTCTTGTGGGAAGTATTGGAATCGGGCATACCCGCTACTCCACCACGGGCAGGAATATATGGAAGAATTCCCAGCCGATATACAGGATGTTTAAGGACGAGGTTTTTGCAATTGCTCACAATGGAAACCTGACAAATACTGAAGAACTTCGTAAAGAACAAATGAAGAAAGGCATAAGATTTGAAAGTACTACAGATACAGAAGTTATTGCTTCGCTTATAGAAAGTTCTGAAAGGGATAATATGGAAGATGCAATAAAGGAGGCAATAGGCAAGATTAAAGGCTCTTACTCCCTGTTGATTTTATCAAAAGATAAGCTATTTGCGATCAGGGACCCTCATGGATTCAGGCCACTGGTTTTGGGAGACAGAGAAGGCGGGCACATAATTGCTTCCGAGACATGTGCGCTTGATATAATAGATGCGCAGTTTATAAGGGAAGTTGACCCGGGTGAAATCATAATCATCGATAAAAACGGGCTTCGTTCCCAGATGATGCTTCCTGTTGATAGAGTGTCAATGTGCGTTTTTGAACTTATTTATTTTTCCAGGCCTGACAGCTATTTATTCAATAAAAATATTTTTGAGATAAGACACAAAATGGGCCAGGAACTCGCAAAAGAATGCCCCGTAGAAGCGGATATGGTAATATCCGTACCGGATTCCGGAACTCCTGCAGCAATAGGATATGCTGCGGCCTCAAAAATACCTTATGGTGAAGGCCTGATAAAAAACAGATATATCGGAAGGACATTTATTCAGCCAACCCAGGAAATCAGGGAAATTGGAGTAAAATTAAAATTAAATCCTCTAAGGGACGTGATAAAAGGTAAAAGACTGATAGTTGTTGACGATTCAATTGTGAGGGGAAATACATCAAAGAAGGTAGTAAAAATGCTTTATCTGGCAGGCGCCAAAGAGATACATATGAGAATCAGTTCTCCGCCGCTCCTGCATCCTTGTTATTATGGCATTGATATGGCAACCAAAAAAGATTTCCTTGCCAACCATAGGACACTTGAAGATATAAGAAAATATTTAAATGTAGACAGCCTGAAATATCTTTCAATTGACAGCCTTGTCAGGGCAATAGGGGAGCCGAAAGATAAGTTTTGTTTTGCATGCTTTAATGGCAATTATCCGGTTCCAATTCCTGAAAATCTGCAGCTTGATAAGTATTTTATGGAAAACCCGGATTATGAAAACGAAGTGAAGGTATCTTCAGATGCCAGATGATAAAAAAAAGCAATTTACCTATAAAGATTCGGGGGTAAACCTTGATAAGGCAGGCAAGGCGATAGAGCTTATAAAAAAGCCTGTTTCGTCCACTTTTTCCAAAAATGTTCTAAACGACCTGACGTCATATGCGGGTCTTTTTTCTTTTGATAATAAAAAATACAGGCAACCGGTTCTTGTATCATCCACTGACGGGGTTGGAACAAAGCTGCTTATAGCAAAAGAGGCAGATAATTTTGCGGGCATAGGGCAGGACCTGGTTGGTATGTGTATAAATGATATCCTTTGCTGCGGGGCAATGCCATTATTCTTCTTAGATTATATTGCCTGCGGACAGCTTGATTGCCAAAAGGTTAAAATAATTGTGGAGTCAATAGCTGCAAGCTGCAGAGAGTGTAAAACTGCGCTGATAGGCGGAGAAATTGCCGAGATGCCCGATATTTATAGCAAGGATGATATTGACCTTGCAGGTTTTGTTGTGGGCGTTGTCGAAAAAGCCAGTGTTATAAAACCCGGCCTGGTAAAGAAAAATGATATTATCGTCGGCCTGCCATCTTCAGGAGTTCACAGCAACGGCTTTTCACTTATAAGAAAAATCCTTAAAGATAAAAAAATAAAATTGAGCCATAAAATGGATAAGCAGGGCGGAGCAGCAGCAAAACAAAAGCCTGGAGCAGCGGCAAACCATAAACCAGAAGATGCAACAAAGCAAAAGCCGCAAACTGCAGCAAACACAACCCTGGCAGACGAACTGCTCGTTCCAACAAAACTATATTATAAGGTAATAAACAAGCTGCTTGATAGTGGGACCGGTTTGCATGGCATTGCTCATATAACCGGTGGTGGTTTTTATGAAAATATAAACAGGGTAATTCCAAAAAACTTAAATGCATCTATTCATATGGGAAGCTGGGAAATTCCCGGTATTTTTAATTTTCTAAAAAATACAGGTAATGTTAGCAAAAACGAGATGTTCAGGGTGTTTAATATGGGTATAGGAATGGTTTTAATAATTGATCCTGATGATTATGATAAGGTAAAGAAAATATCTTCACAGGCAGGTGAGGAAATATCTCAAATAGGTATTGTAACTGAAGGGAATGGAGAAGTACTTATAAATGGCTGATAAGAAAAGAATTGCGGTCCTGGCTTCAGGCTTTGGTTCAAATCTCCAGGCCATAATTGATCAAACGCAAAATCTGGATATTAATGGTGAAATTGTACTGGTTTTCAGCAATAATGAAAATGCCTACGCCCTCCAAAGAGCAAAAAAGCATGGCATAAAATCAGTTAGTTTCAATCCCGGACAATTTGAAAGCAGACGGCAATATGACAAAAAGTTACTCGGATTGCTGCAAAATGAAAAAATCGATCTTATCGTATTAGCTGGCTACATGCTTCTTGTTGGTCGTGAAATAATAAAGGAATTTTCCAACAGGATTATAAACGTTCATCCGGCGCTGCTTCCTTCATTTAAGGGCACCCACGGCATAAAAGATGCTTTTGATTACGGGGTTAAGGTTACAGGAGTAACGGTACATTTTGTTGAAGAAGAGCTGGATGCAGGGCCGGTTATAAGCCAGGAATCCGTAATTATTGCTGAAGATGACACGCAAGAAACACTTGAAGAAAAAATTCATAAAATAGAGCATAAAATTTATCCTCTTGCGGTTAAATATTTCTGTAACGGCAGGCTGGCAATAAATGGAAGAAAAGTGGAGATTTTAAAAGGAGAATAAAGTGGCTTTAAAAATAAAAAGAGCACTGCTGAGTGTATCTAATAAAATTGGAATTGTTAAATTTGCGCAAATACTGCAGGATTTTGGTGTAGAAATTATTTCAACCGGGGGAACCTACAACCAACTTTCACAATCTAACATAAATGTGCGCAAAGTAGAGGATTTGACTGGTTTTCCGGAGATGATGGGCGGTAGGCTTAAAACGCTTCACCCTTTCGTTCATGGTGCAATCCTGGCCGACAGAAGCAGCCAAAGCCATATGAACGACGCTGAAAAAGCAGGGATGCAGTTAATTGATATGGTTGTGGTGAATTTGTATCCTTTCAGGGAAACCGTATCAAAACCCGGTGTTTCCATGGAGGAAGCAATTGAAAGCATCGATATCGGTGGGCCGGCCATGATAAGAAGTGCAGCCAAAAATCATAAAAATGTTGCTGTTGTGGTTGACCCTGAAGATTATGAAAAAATAGCAGATGAGCTTTTAAGAAATAACGGGCTGCTTGATGACGGCACATTATTTTGCCTGAGCGTAAAGGCTTTTGCCCATACCTGCGAGTATGATAGCATCATATTTAATTATTTTATAAATAAATACAATGATTCAAAAGATATAAAATACAAGGATTCCAATATTTATTTAAGGCCTTACCTGAAGGTGGATTGCGCCAAGAGTGAAAATGAGTTTATAAAAAAAACTGCATTCAATGAATTCAAGGATAACTCTGGTGATTTCAATGAGGATTTAAATCTTTGTTTCAAGAAAATCCAGGATTTAAGATATGGCGAAAACCCTCACCAGAAAGCGGCTTATTATAAATTTTCAGATTCCGGGCCAGGTTGTTTTGCAAACAGTACCCAGCTTCAGGGCAAGGAGTTATCATTCAATAATATATTGGACGGGAATGCAGCTTTTTCAATTGTAAAGGAATTCAGCTCACCTTGCGTCGCCATCATAAAGCATAACAATCCGTGCGGAGTCGGGATAGGCAACACAATTGGCGAAGCTTACCAAAATGCATACTGGTGTGATCCGCTTTCTGCTTTTGGAAGTGTAGTTGCGAGCAATATGAAATGGACAGTGGATGCTTCAAAGTTTCTTTTTGATAAGTATGTTGAGGTCCTGGTTGCCCCTGATTTTGAGGAAGAAGCCTTAAAAATCCTTCAGGAAAAGCAGAATATGCGCATTTTGAAAATAAATTTTGACCTCCAATGGCACCTGGATAAATTGAGATCCAAAGAATACTTATCAAGGTATATGGATATAAAAAGCGTTGATGGCGGTTTGCTTGTCCAGGAACTGGACGAGGGTAGGGAAGGTGGAGAAGGTTTAGAGTTTGTAACGGATCAAAAACCTGCGCAAGACCAGTTGGAGGATCTTTTATTTGCATGGCAGGTAGTAAAAAATGTAAAATCAAATGCCATAGTGCTTGTCCTGCAAAAGAAAACGGTTGGAATAGGTGCGGGTCAGATGAGCAGGGTGGATGCTGTAAAGATAGCACTAGAGAAAGCGGGGGAGAAAAGCAAGGGAGCCGTGCTTGCGTCAGATGCGTTTTTTCCATTTGAAGATGCCGTAGAGCTTGCCGTAAAAAGCGGGGTTACTGCATTCATCCAACCCGGAGGTTCCGTAAAAGACAATCAGGTTATAGATTTCTGCAATAAAAACAAAATTGCCATGATATTTACAGGCAAAAGGCATTTCAAACATTAAATGGCAAATATATATAATAGGCCGAAAGTATTGTAAGGCTTATATTAAATATTTCTTAAAAATTTCTTAATTTCATCGTGATTGCCAACAATAATAAATGCAACTTTATCTTTTTCGAGCGTAAAAATTATCCTATCCTTAACATTTACTCTTATTTCCCAGTAATTCTCTCTTAAATTCTTTAATCCCAAGCCTTTTGCCTTTTTCCTGTTTTCAAAAAAATCTATTAATATACTTATAGCGTCAATTACTTTTTCCTGTCGGCTTAAACCAAGTTTTTTAAAGACTTTATCAAATGAAGACTTATATTCATACCTCATTTTTTAAACCCTTTAGATGAGTTAGCGCATCTTTTGCTTCGTTATAAACAGAGCCTTTTCCCTTGGCTAATTCTTTTAGTTTTCCCCATTCTTTCTCATCAAACTTATCTTCAATTAGCTTTGGAATCAATATTATTTTCTGTCCGTCACTTGAAATTTCAAAAAAATCCCCAGGATTTGATCCTGTTTTTTTTAATACCTCTGAAGGAATGGTAATGGTCTTTCTCTTGCTTAATTGCCTTACCAAATTTGATTACCCCCTGTAAATTAATAAAATATTTATTGCTTCTTTTCTGTTTTACAGAATTTCTGTATTTCTGCATAAATTTTAATAAATTTTTATTTTATTGTCAATAAAATTTTTGAGAATTCGCTTTTGGAATCCCCATGTATAAATATAGCATCTCCCGGGGTATTTGCCTGCTACTATAGAAATATTTTTAGGAAATTTTTATGTCTATTTGAACAAAAATGAAGTTTTAAATAGTATGGAGATAAAAGAACTTTCTAAAAACATACAAACCATTGCTTAAGAAAAACTTATATTTCTTATTACAACCTTAAACACATCTTTTAAGCATTTTGAGTTTAGAACTCGGCTTCGCCACAATTACTCGAGCTCATTATGAGATATTTTTCTAGACTTATTACAGATTTTACAGCGTCTTTTTCTGTTTGTAAGTAGTTTAAGAAATAGTCAATGTATTGACCCATAATAATAATTTGAATAATAATTAATTAAAGTTTAATAGTATTTTGTAGTGTTATCAAGTATTTTGTTGGTATAATTATAATCAAATAATTTATTAGGTTTAATCATATTTGAAGGAAGGTTAAAATGAAGTTTTCAAATCTTGGAAGGACCGGGTTAAAGGTCAGCAGGCTATGTCTAGGTACGATGAATTTCGGATCCTATACAGACGAAAAAGATAGTTATGAAATTATGGATAAAGCCTTAGAACTGGGCTTAAACTTTTTTGATACTGCAAATATCTATGGGAAACTAAATTTTGAAACTCATTGGAATGGAGACGGTCAAACAGAAGGTATAATTGGCAGATGGTTATTTAAAGGTAATAACCGTAGAGAAAAAATTGTACTGGCAACTAAGTTATATCTCCCAGTAGGCGAAGGGCCGAATGATTATGGTCTATCTGCTTATAATATAAGAAAATCTTGTGAGGATAGTCTAAGGCGTCTCAAAACGGACCATATAGATCTTTATCAAATGCACCACATAGATAATACAACGCCATGGGAGGAGATATGGCAGGCAATGGAACAATTGGTAAGGGAAGGAAAAATTATTTATGTCGGAAGCAGTAATTTTGCTGCGTGGAATATTGCTCAGGCACAGTGTAGTGCTTCATCCAGACATTTTATGGGGCTTGTTTCAGAACAAAGTATATATAATCTATGTGACAGGACGATAGAGTTGGAAGTAATACCAGCATGTAGAGCATATGGGATAGGAATAATACCATGGAGTCCTTTGAAAGGGGGCTTGCTTGGAGGAGTATTGCATAAGAAGGATGGGCAAAGGTCATCTAATGAAACAGTCAAGACGTTGGTTGATAAATATTGTAACCATCTTAAATCTTATGAATCATTCTGTAGTGAAATAGGTGAAAAACCTGCCGATGTAGCATTGGCATGGCTGTTGAATAATCCTGTAATAACAAGTCCCATTATTGGTCCAAGAACAATTGAACAACTCACAGACAGTATGAAAAGCTTGGATATAAACCTTTCTGAAGATAGTTTAAAAAAATTGGATGAAATATGGCCTGGTCCAGGTGGAGAAGCCCCCAAAGCTTATGCCTGGTAGGTCCTACTAAAGAGTTTTTAATATCGAAGCAACTTGGTTTGATTAACAATTGCAAATTAAAAAAGATTAAAAACTAAATTCTGGAATAAAAACATTCTCGTTCAAGTTTAACAACCTAGTTCTAATATTGCGTATGGTGGCCGGCCATCTTCACAAATATTAAAATTTTTTAATTCTTTTTTAATCATCCTTTAATTTAGAAATTATACACTTTAAAAATATATTGATAAATCAAGCTGAAAGTGAGGTTTTAAAATGAATGAAATAGAAAAAAAGAATGATTTCAGGCTAATGGGAACTCTTTCAATGGTATTTGGAATTATTGCTATTGTATTATCCTGTATCCCTTTTGCAAGATTTTTTGTAGTCCTGCTAGGAATTGCTGCAATAGTACTTGGTGCAATTGATCTTGATAAGATAAGCAAGGATAAAATAGTTAAAAGTACAAGAGGTATGGCAATTTCAGGTATCTTGGAAGTTATAAGATTCCCATCTGCCACAACTTCTTGATCAAGGTAATTACCCCCGGCATTTTTCAAATCAGTAGCGACGCCTTTCCAGCTTGTAACATTTTTCCCCCTGGCTATGTCAGCTTCTATAAGCATCTGGCCGCCCGGATTTAATGTGTACTGCACAGACAGAATTTATCCTAAGCAGCACCCAATCTATGGAAAATCTTGCAAGATATATTATAAGGGCGTCCTTTTCACAAGAGAGGTTAAGTTGTATAAGTGAGGCCTCTAAAGTTATATATGTTACAAGGCAAAAGGCTGCGAGATCTTTATTTCCTCTGCTACAGTATTTGGGGAAAAGGATTTATGGGATATTACAGAATACATCCTGGATAATCTTAAATCACCTAAAGCTGCTATGGACTTTATTGATGCCCTTGATAAATCTATTCTCAGGCTTAAACAATATTCTTACTCCTGCAAGTTATATCAACCGCAAGAACCACTTGAAACAGAATACAGATTTTTGCCTGTAAAAAACTACCTGGTATTTTTTGTAGTGACTGAAAATGTAGTAGAAATCCACAGGATTGTTTGTGCAAAAATGAACCTTGAAAAGCTGGTTGAATAATATTAATGGGCTCCTTGCATATTTAATAATACAGGGAGCCCATTTTAGGTGGAGGGTGGAAAATCATTAAAATTTGCTATGCAACTACAGACGAAATTTTCTGCATTGCTTCACTGCTCACACTCCGTGTTTTCTGGCCTACAAAAGGATCAGATTCCAGGGTATTTTTTACCACTTCATCAATATTATCCACAAAAACCAGGTCAAGTCCTTTAAGTATGGTCTGGGGAACCTCAGTCAGGTCTTTTTTATTTTTTGCAGGGAGCACAACCTTCTTTAAGCCTGCTCTTTTTGCTGCAAGCAACTTTTCCTTAAGGCCCCCAATTGGCATGACTCTTCCACGAAGCGTAATTTCTCCGGTCATTCCAACATCTCTTAGCACCGGAATCCCGGTCAATGCAGAAACGAGCGATGTAGTAATAGAAACACCGGCTGAAGGTCCGTCCTTTGGAATGGCCCCTGCAGGAACATGAATATGTATATCAGACTTATTGAAGAGATTATCGCTGATTCCAAATTCATGCGCTTTTGAATGCACATAACTGATTGCAGCTTTTGCAGATTCCTGCATTACTTCTCCAAGGCTTCCGGTTAATATCAATTTTCCATTGCCCTTATAGTGGGTTGTTTCAATTAATATTATATCTCCTCCTACAGGAGTATAAGCAAGCCCGGTTGCAACTCCGACACTGTTCTTATCTTCAATTTCACTGGGCTGGATTTTGGAAACACCAAGATAGTCGGAAACTTTTTTCCTTGTGACTATTTTAGGGTACTTCTTGCTTTCAAGAATTTCACGCGCTATTTTTTTAAAAATATTGGCTATCTCTCGTTCCATATTCCTGACGCCGGCTTCTCTTGTATATTCTTCTGCTAAAAGAAGTATTGCATCCTTGGCAAACTTAATGTTATATTTTTCAACACCTTGTTCTTTTAACTGTTTTGGAATGAGAAATTTTTCAGCGATATGAATTTTTTCTTCAGAACTATACCCGGGTATTTCAATTATTTCCATCCTGTCTCTCAATGCAGGATGAATTGTATCCAATATGTTTGCCGTAGTTATAAACATTACATTTGACAAATTAAAAGGCACTTCAAGATAATGGTCCCTGAATGAATTATTCTGTTCAGGATCGAGCACTTCAAGCAATGCAGATGACGGGTCCCCCCTGTAATCTGCTCCAACTTTGTCAATTTCATCCAGCATAAATACGGGGTTGTTTGTCTTAACTTGAGACAAGCCCTGAATTATTCTGCCCGGAAGAGCGCCCACATAAGTTCGCCTATGGCCTCTTATTTCAGCTTCGTCCCTGATTCCGCCTATAGACATTCTTATGAATTTTCTTCCCATAGATTTTGCAATAGACTGGCCCAGTGAAGTCTTTCCTACGCCGGGGGGCCCGACAAAGCAAAGGATAGGTCCTTTTGTAGCTTTGCCTTTCAGTTTTCTAACTGCAAGATAATCAAGTATGTGTTCCTTAACTTTTTCAAGGTCATAATGGTCGCCATCAAGCACTTTCTTTGCTTTTTTTAAGTCAAGCACATCCCTGGTTTTCTCGGACCACGGTATATCCAGCATCCAGTCAATGTAAGTCCTGATGTATGAATACTCAGGTGACATGGTAGACATTGTCTCCAGTCTTTTTATTTCCTTTTTAACTTTTTCTTTTGCATCCTTTGGAAGGTCTTTTTTACTTAACTTTTTTTCAAGCTCAGTAATAAGTTCAAAAGACTCATCGGATTCCCCAAGCTCATCTTTAATTGCCTTTAGCTGCTGCCTGAGGTAATATTCACGCTGAGTTTTTCCCACTTCCTTCTGCACCTTATCCCTTATCTGAGATTGTACTTCGAATTTGCGAAGTTCTTCAGAAAGGAAATCAGTCAGCTTTCTAAGCCGGTTTTGGATATTAGCTTCTTCAAGGATTTCCTGTTTCTGTTTTGTTTCGGTAAGCAGGTACGAAGCAAACAAATCAGCCTGAACTTCAGGTTTGGAAATATTGGTGGCCGCTACAACAAAAGCTGTAGGCAGCGGTATCCCAAGCTGAATGAATTTTTCAACCTGCATTCTTATAGTTGTATTTAAATTTTCAATTTCATTGTTAAATACAAAAGGCTCTTGTTGCAATACTTCAGTAAATACCCTGAAATAAGGCTCAACCTGGGTAAAGTATTTTATTCTTACCCGGGCAATACCTTCAACTACGCACTTAATTTCATCCTCAGAGATATTTACAACTTGTTTTATGGCACATGCGGTACCAACTTCATATAAGTCCTCTTTTTCTACCTGTTCCTTGTTTTCTTCTCTTTGAGCAACTACAACGATTATTTTATGTTCTTTCGATGCATTGCTTATAGCATCAATGGATTTTTTCCTGCCAACTACCAGTGGAGTGGCAAGAAAAGGAAATACTACGCTATTTTTTAATGCTAAAAGAGGAAGCTCCTGCGGTATTTTTACCGATGATCCATGTTCTTCAATTCTGTTTTCTTCTGCCATTATATTTCAACTCCTATATAGTTATTTTTAGAATTCCTTATTTATCTGTCAGGTCCGCTTAATTATATTATCGTCAATTTTTTAATTTATTAAAATATTTATAAATAAATATAATCGACAATTTAATTTAAATAATACCTTATAGCTATAATTATAACAAATTTTTTAACAAACAAATAAAAAATTTTTCTATTAATAATAAAATTATTTTTCACTTAAAGTGAAAAATATATTAGTAATTATAACTACTGTTTTAAAAAAGTCAAGCAAATATTGGAATGGTAAATGGTTTAGTAGCCTAGCTCATCAAGTCTATCTTCTCCAAGACCAAAATAGTGCCCCAACTCATGAAGGACGACCCTTCTGGTAGTTGTTGCAATTTCTTCCGGGCTCCTGCTGGTAGATTCAATGGCTTTTTTATATATCGTGATTTTGTCGGGTAACATATTTCTTTTTCCGGCTCTTTGTGTAATTGGCAAACCCTGGTAAAGGCCCAGAGTTATCCGGCGATCCCTTGCATTGCCCTGACTGTCAGTATACCTTAATTCGTTCTCTTCAACTACTATACTAAGATTGTCCAGCTTATTCTTAAACTTTTCAGGTATGTTTTCTAATGTTCTTTCAATTATTTCTTCAAATTCTTCTTTCTCCATTGCCTTATTATAAACTAATGATTGCAAAAAATTAAAACTTTTTAATAACTATATGATAAAATTGTTAAAAATTCTTTAAATAAATAATAATGGAGATCAATATGAAGAAATTAAACTGGCAGATCTTACTTGGCTTAATTTTAGCTTTGCTTTCAGCCATATTGTATTTTGTCCATTACCTTATCTTTAGAGACGCACATCATATTTTCATTTATTTAATCGGTGACATTGCTTTTCTTCCAATAGAGGTGTTGTTTGTTACCCTGATTATAGACAGGGTACTAAGTGTAAGGGAAAAAAAGGCAATGCTTGAAAAATTGAACATGGTTATAGGAGCATTTTTTAGTGAAGTTGGGTTGAAGTTAATCTATCTATTTGAAGAGTTTGATTTAAATGCTGAAGCAATCAAGAAAGATCTTGCTGATATTGACAAATGGAAAGATAAAGATTTTTTAAGGCAATCCGGGAAAATAGATAAATATAAATGCAATATCAACAGAAAACAAGGCAACCTGGATGAATTGAAAACATTCCTTTCACAAAAAAGAACCTTTCTTTTACGGCTGCTTGAAAATCCCAACTTGCTTGAACATGAAAGTTTTACAGCGCTCCTGTGGGCAGTTTTCCATTTGACTGAAGAGCTTGAATACAGGAACGGTTTTAAGGATTTACCGGATACTGATTACAATCATTTATCAGGTGATATAAAGAGGGCCTACCTTTTAATAATCAAAGAATACCTCGCATATATAAAACATTTAAAAACAAATTACCCTTACCTTTTCTCATTGGCTGCCCGGACAAACCCGTTTAACGATGAAGCATCGCCAATAGTAAATAATTAAGTTAAACCTGACTTGTTAAAAGAGTATTTAATTCTGCAAAATAAATATTATATATAATTCTTTTATGATAAAATTCCCGTAACTTTTAGTAGCGCTAATCGTCAAATCTAAAAACTAAAAAAAGGAGGTATTCATGGATCATCATGGTCCCGCTACCGAGTGGAAAGAAGATGCAAAAACATCCAAATTTAAATCCAAACTTGGTGTCTGGATGTTTGCAGGATATTCCGTTATTTATGCTGTATTTATTCTAATTAATGTTATGAACCCAAAATTGATGGGTTTGGACATTGGGAGCCTAAATCTTGCCATTATCTTTGGTTTTGGCCTTATTGTATTTGCCTTGATACTTGCTCTTGTTTACAACGCTTTGTGCGGGTGGGCAGAAGAGAAAGCTCTGAGGCTCGAAAAACTTGAAAAGAAAATGAGCAAAAGGAGTAAAATTTGAAGTATTTACCATCCCCTTGGGCAATTATAATATTTATAGCATTTGTAATTCTTGTATTATATATATCCTACTATTTTGCAAAAAGAACCCGTTCATCTGTGGCATATTTTGCTGCCGGTGGTAAAATTCACTGGTCCATAAACGGAATTGCATTTGCAGGTGATTACCTGTCAGCAGCTTCTTTTTTAGGCATATGCGGGATGATAGCAGTAGCCGGGTATGATGGTTTTTTATATTCCATAGGCTACCTTGCGGGTTGGATTGTCGCGCTTTTTGTGGTTGCAGAGCCAATAAAAAGACTAGGTAAATTTACATTTACAGACGCACTTGATTCAAAATTCAATTCACGCGGAATAAAATTAATGGGTGCAATAAGCACCCTAATTGTTTCACTATTTTACCTGATTCCGCAAATGGTAGGAGCAGGATCACTTATTACACCACTCTTAGGTTTGCCGCACTGGGTTGGAGTTTTGATGGTTGGAACAATAGTAATAATCATTGTTGCAACTGCCGGTATGGCATCAACAACATATGTGCAGTTTATAAAAGGAACCCTGCTCATCGTCTTTTCACTGGCACTTGTAATTACACTTTTTTCAAGAGGTTTTTCAACTGCACCCGATCAGGGTGGCGATGTGCCATACCACCAATTCAAAACAATCCCCATAGAATCGATATCAGATAACAGTGTTGCCGCCAGCGATAAATCATATACATTTGTAAAAATATGGAATATAGATAATAAGGGTAAGAAGCTGATTTTTACCGAGCTCTCTAAAGACAATGTAAACACAGTTTGGAAAGTAAATGAAAGCTCGAAGGTTTTAGAAGAAACTTTGTTTATCACACAATTTGCAGATGGTAAAAAACTTTATAATGGTGGGACAATAGATGAAGAGAAATTCTATCAGGTTGGAAATTTAAGTGAAATAGATGGCAAGTCACCTGCAAAAACCGGTACATTGAATCCCCTTAACTTTTTTTCGACAATAAAGACAAGTACAGTTCTTTTATGGAGCAAGCAGGTTATCAAAGATGAAGGTACGACCATAACCATATATTATCAGAACCCTACTTCCGGTTCAGAGATTTTAAGGCCCGGAAGAATTTATAAGCTTGATACCGATAAAGGTGCAACCACCACTGACAGGCTTGATTTCATTTCATTGATGCTTGCATTATTTTTTGGAACAGCTGCGCTTCCGCATATTTTAATCCGGTATTACACTGTTCCAAGTCCGATAGCTGCAAGGAAGTCTACGATTGTTGCAATTGCAGCGATTGGATTATTTTATATCTTGACCCTTTACATGGGACTGGGGGCTATGACAAATGGTGTAATTGATTTAACAAATGACAATATGTCGGCGCCGCTTCTGGCAAAATCTTTTGGAATTTTGCTTTTTGCAATAATTTCTGCAACGGCATTTGCCACAATACTGGGAACAGTCAGCGGCCTCATAGTTGCATCTTCCGGGGCAGTTGCTCACGATTTAATGGACAGGTTTATGAGTTTGAAAATGAGTGATCACAAGAAAGTAAGAGCAGGTAAAATTACTGCAATCGGAGTTGGCATAGTTGCGATGATACTCGGAATAGTATTTAAAGGGATGAATGTGTCTTATCTTGTAGGGTGGGCTTTTGCTGTCGCAGCGTCTGCAAACCTGCCGGCAATTTTGATGCTTCTATATTGGAAAAAAACTACTGCAAAAGGCATTATTGCGTCAATAGGTACAGGGTTGGTTTCAGCACTGGTTTTGATTTTGCTTTCTCAAAAAACTTTTAATGAAGTTTATAATATTCCCAATGTAACAGCGCCAATTCCAATAAACAACCCTGCAATACTATCAGTACCCTTGAGCTTCATAGTTTTGATAGTGGTATCGCTGTTAACACAACCAAAGGATAGGGGCACTGAAGGTGAAGCCATAAAGTCGGACCTGGAAGAAAAACCCTCACTAGCGGAG
>Ga0268276_1002471_pt1 | contig 15771 bp, 7 predicted proteins | sample saktaG_4_FD_190145 | JGI IMG/M metagenome (GOLD analysis project Ga0268276, IMG submission 190145) | Saline water microbial communities from Sakinaw Lake, British Columbia, Canada - sak_2010_1_5_45m | ecosystem: Environmental > Aquatic > Non-marine Saline and Alkaline > Saline ...
TGAAAAAGACAGCCACACACCCTGCATGGTCCGCAGCCAGTGCCCTGCTCCTGCTCGCCGCCTCGGCCTTCGCGGACGACCTGAAGATCAGCAACGTCGCCATCGCCCCGCGCGATGCCAAGACCGCGATCGTGACGTTCGACATCGCCTGGACGAACGCCTACCGCTTCGACAGCTTCCATGACGCGGCCTGGGTGTTCTTCAAGGTTCGGCCGGATGCCCCCTCGACGGGGCTCGGGGCAGGCAAGTCGCCGTGGCAGCATGCCCGGTTGGTGGCCGACAAGGTTGTGAACCCGGCCGGCTACCGTTCGGGCGAGGGTACGCCGCTGGAGTTCGTGGTGCCGGGCGGCGACGAGGGGTTTGTCGGCATGTTCGTGCGCCTTGCGAAAGACGGCCGGGGTGATGTGTCGGCGCAGAAGGTCTTGGCGGTGGTGGATCTTTCTGCCCTGACACCTGACACCCGAAACCCGAAACCTGAAGTCCGCGCCTTTGGCATCGAGATGGCGTACGTGGCGGAAGGTCCGTTCTACCTTGGGTCGAGCGTGCGACGCCTGAACTGCTTCTATGAGTATCAGGAGGCAGGGGCCGACACGCCGCCGTATCATGTGACCAGCGCCGGCGCCATTCCAACCGGCCGCCAGAAGGGTAAGCTCTGGGCCCTGGGCTTCCTGCCCGAGGACAACGGCCAGATCTCCGCCGCCTTCCCCAATGGCTATGCCGCGTTCTATTGCACGAAGTTTCCCTCCATTACGCAGGGGTTCTATGCGGACTTCCTGAGCACCCTGACGGTTGAGCAGGCAAAGAAGCGGTGGTATGCCGATGGACAGGGCAAGGAAATCAAGCGGGCCGGGACGGCACCGGACTATACCTACACGGCCACAGCGCCCGATGAGCGCACGCTTTGGCTCTCATGGGAAGATCACGCCATGGTCGCGGCCTGGGCCGGGTTGCGTCCCACCACGGAGTTGGAGTTCGAAAAGGCGGTGCGCGGGCTCGACGCCCCCGAGGACAGAGACGTCGGGTTCTCCTTCTACGGTCTGCAGGAGGTCAACATAGGCACTACCTATGAGCGACAGGTGACGGTGGCCACTGCCGAGGGGCGCAAATTCAAGGGAACACACGGCTGCGGGATCGCCGAATTGCCGGCGGATTGGCCGTCCGCCGTGAAGGGCGGCGTGGTCTATCGCGGGAACTATTTGCGGTACCGCAAGTACTCGAAAGTGGGGCACTTGGGCACAGCCGGGCGGGCCTCCGACTTCCTCCCGAAAGCCGACCGGTTTTCTGGAAACGCCGGCTCGCAATCCGATCTTTTCGCCGGCTGCCGCATGGCGCGCACGGCGCCGGCCGGGGACACGATTGCGGCGGCCACCCTCGCGTCGCGGTTGGATGCTGCGGTGGTCCGGCCGCTGGCGCGCCTGGCTGCACCGGTCAAAGTGGACAAGCTGCCGGATGGACTGGGTAAACCGCTGGCGGTTCTCGGCGCGACGGAAACCCTCTTCCCGCTCAACAGCCGGTGCCTCATGAAGTTTCAGGAGCGGGTGCTCTGGAACGGACCGGCGGATCTGAGCGGCAAGGTCTATCTGGCGTGGGATGGCGAGGCGCTCCTGGTAGGGGCCGAGGTCACGGATGATCAGCACCTGAACACGCAGGGCGGCGGATCACTCTGGAACGGTGACGCGCTGCAGTTCGGCGTGGTCACACCCCAAGGCGTCCATTGGAACCTGGCCGTGGCCTTGACCACGAATGGCGTCGTCGTTTATCAGTTCATGGGCGGCAGCGACGCGTTGTTCAAAGCGCTGGATTGTGCCGTGACGCGCGACGACAAGACCCGCCTCACCCGGTACGGTGTACGCCTGCCGCTGGCCGCCCTTGGCCTGGCACCGGGCGACACCTTCGGCTTTAACGTCATGGTTTGCGACGGCGATGATGAGAAGGGAATGCGCTACAACCTCCGGCTGGCCCAGGGCACCTCCTATCCCTTCAGGACCGATCTGTATCCGCGGTTTGTGCTGGCGAAGTAGGGCTAAAGTGGTCTTCTGAGGGTGAGTCGAGAGACTCGCCCCTCCAGAAGCATGACTCCACACTGGGCACGGGCATCAAAGCCACGCCGCCCATGAGATCGGGGACGGTCGACAAGGCGCTGAAGGCGACGCGATGAACCGCGCGCCTTAGCCAGACGTTCGGCAAGGGTAAACACTGTGAACGTGGACGGACATTACGATGTGATTGTCATCGGCGGCGGTACTGCCGGGGCCATCGCGGCGATCCAGGCCGGGCGGGCCGGGGCGAAGACGCTGCTGATCGAAAAGACCGGCATGCTCGGCGGGACCACGACCAATGGAGGGGTCAACTTTCCTGGTCTGTTCCACGCGTGGGGCCGCCAGGTCATCGCCGGGATCGGCTGGGAACTCGTCAGCCGCAGTGTCGCCGAAGCCGGGGACACGCTACCGGATTTCACCGATTACAAACGCGGTCACTGGCTGTTGCAGGTGCGGGTGAATGCCTTCCTCTACGCCGCGCTGGCCGACGAGACGGCGGTCGCCGCCGGGGTGGACCTCCTCTTTCATGCTATGCCGGCCGCTCTGGCCGAAGCGCCCGGCGGCGACGGCTGGGACGTGACGCTCTGCACCAAGACTGGGCTCACCGCCTGCCGTGCCTGCGTCGTCATCGACGCCACCGGCGACGCCAATGCCGCGTCGCTGGCGGGACTGCCGGTGGTGATTCCGGAAGAGGCGCAACCAGCCACGCTCTCCTGCCTGGCTGGCGGCTACGATACGGCGCAGCTTGATCTAGAATCCATCAACCGCGCCTTCGACGCTGAGGTCAAGGCCGGGCGTTTAGCCTACACCGATGCTGACTGGAACCCCACATCGGCCAACGTGGGCGCGTGGCTGGGCAAGCGCGGCGCCAACGCCAGCCACGTGCACCACATCAATGCCCGTGACAGCGCCGGTAAGACGCGGCTGGAACTGGAAGCGCGCAAGCGCCTGCTGCGCCTCTACCGCTTCCTGCGTCGGCAACCCGGACTGGGAGAACTGGACATCGCTCATCTGGCGCCCGAGTGCGGGGTGCGCGAGACCGCCATCATCCGCGGCAAGAGCACAGTGACCGTCGCGGATTACTGCTCCGGCCGACTCTGGGACGATGCCGTGTGCTATTCCTTCTATCCCATCGACCTGCACACCTCGGACGGCGGCGGCCTGCGCTTCGAGGCACTCGGCGAAGGCGTGGTACCTACCGTGCCGCGCGGGGCTCTCCTGCCCGAAGGAAGCCGCAATTTCCTGGTCGCCGGCCGCTGCCTCTCGAGCGATCGCCTCGCAAATTCCGCCCTGCGCGTGCAGGCCACCTGCATGGCCACCGGCCAGGCCGCTGGCGCAATGGCCGCGCTCAGCGTATCGAAGGGTCTTGATCCTGAAGAAGTTCCTGTCGCTAACGTGCATGAACTCCTTCGTGAACATGGTGCTATCATACCGGAACAAGAGATCAACAGATGCCGAACCAGCAGGTCAAGCGACGCCTGTCCGCGCGCCTGACCTGCGCCTTTGGCAAGAGGAAACATATGAGCAGCATGACCGCCGTCGACAGATGGTTTTCAAGCAGGAGACTCGGACTGCTCCTCCATTTCGGCCTCTATTCGATCGAGGGCTGGCACGAACAGGATCAGATGCGCCGGCGCATTCCGCGAGCCGACTACGAGAAGCTGGCGGCGCGGTTCAACCCGACGTCGTTTGATCCGGACGCCATACTCGACATGGCGGAAGCGGCGGGCATGGAGTACGTCTGCCTGACCACCAAACATCACGACGGATTCTGCCTGTGGGATACGAAGCAAACCGACTACAACGTCATGCGGACGCCCTACGGTCAGGATATTGTCAGGAAGCTGGCCGACGCGTGCCACGGGCGCGGCTTCCATTTGGGCCTGTACTATTCTGTGGTGGATTGGCATCACCCGAACTACCCGAACCAGGGAAGGCATCACGAACTGGCCGGACTGCAGCCGGGCGACGCTCCGGACTGGGAGCGGTACATGGCATATCTCCGGGAACAGGTCCGTGAGCTCTGCACGAACTACGGCGAGATCAGTCACTTCTTCTGGGACATGAATGTGCCGGAATTCAGAGACCCGAGCATTAACGAAATGCTGCGATCGCTCCAGCCGGACATGGTCATCTGCGATCGTGGATTCGACGCAGGCGACTTCGGGACGCCTGAACGCGAGTACCAGAAGGGCGACACGGACCGGGTGTCGTGTTTCGGCCGCCCCACCGAGGCCTGTAATTCGGTCGGCACACAGAGCTGGGGATACCGAAAGGAAGAGGATTACTACACGAGCCAATACCTGATGCAGTCAATCGACGCGATGATGTCAAAGGGCGCGCACTTCCTCCTGAACGTGGGGCCTGATGCAAGCGGCCAAATCCCAGCGGTTGCCTCGGATATCGTTGCCAACGTCGGAAGATGGTACATCAAGGTGCGGGAAGCGTTCTCCGATACGATACCCTGTTCGAAGATGACAACGAATTTGGACGTCTTCCTGACCCGGCGCGGGAACGTAGTGTATGTCCACCTCAATCACCCCATTAAGGCGGAATCAGTTGTGCTGCATCCGTTAACGCAAATGCCAGCGAAAGCCGTGCTCCTGAACACCGGCGCGGAGCTGACTTGCTCCACCGATGTGATACCCGTCTTCTGGCAGGACAACGCTAGGGTACTCAGGATCAAAGGCTTGCCCAAGAGCGCCATCGCCAGCGCCGAAACGCTGGTCATTAAGGTTGACTTCGGACAGCCCTTGCGGGACGGAGGGACAGCAAGGGCTGAGTGCCACGGATGAAACATGCGAACCACGGCGTGGTGCGCTACCGCGCGCCCGCGACGGGCGCGACGGTGATGGCCTAAACTGAGAATGCCTGCTGGTCTGACACGGGCCGTGGCGAGCGAATCGGTCAAGGTCCGGTCCGTGAACGTTTCCAGCGAGAGAGTGACATTGCAGTGTGCCAAGCCGTAGCGCGAAGGCTGGTCGCCCGTTATCGTCCACCGAAAGCTGGAGAATCGGTTGACGAGAGCGGGTGACTGAATGTGTATACCGACGACACGGCGAATGTGGGGATGCGGGCGAGTTGAGGCGCGCTTACGCTCGCTCGATCAGCGGGTTCCGCCAGCGAAGCCGCCTGAAGCGGGCGAAATCGCCGTCAGACGAACATAGCTCACAGCCGTTCTCTATGGCCAGGGCGGCAAGATGTGCGTCGGTGGTCAGACTGCCGGCCGTTCCCGAATCGGTAAGCAGATCCTTGAGCACGGTCCAGTGCTGATCGCTTGGTTGCACGACACGAACGCAGGGTCGTAACAGCCAGTCGCTGACAATGTCCATGGCCTGTGTCGGCGTCAGGGCCTGCTCCATAATTCTGGGATTGGTCGAGATGCGCAGAAAGCCCAGCAAGACGATCTACGGTATGGCTACGAGTTCATCGCCAGACAGTGTTTCCTCCACCCATTGCTTGGCGACCGGATGAGCCGGACTATCCGAATTGATCGCGTACAGCAGCAGGTTCAGATCGACAAGTTTCATTGGTGGCATATTGATGCTGCCCGCCTTCGGAATTACGTCACGCTCCTTACTTTTTTGTTTAACACTCTTGATCGTGCGGGAACTGGATAACAGGAGGCGGTATGTTGTTTGTTCTCCGTGCGGCCCCACACCGCACCCCTCTACATAAGTGAAAGAATCAACTGTCGCTCCCCGTCCATTATGTAGTTATTGCGACCCCGCGGCTCTTATGCCGGAACAAGCACTGCCAGAGCGGCGAGGCCTTGGGCTTGCGCGCACGATAGACTTGATCCACCAGGCAGCCCAGTGTACAAAACAGGGCATGCCATCTAACGGCATACCCCTAAAAAGGAGAATCCATGACCAGACGACTCAGACGCAATCAGGCGCTGCATCAGGAGCTTTTTTCGCGCGCCCCGTTTACGCGCCATGCCTTCGTGGCGCAGGCGCCGGCGAGGCCCATCTACGAACTCGGCGATTACACCACCTCCGACAAGCCGATCAGCCACTTTGTGCCCGCCTTTGTGGAGGATTACCGCCGCTGGGTGGCGCTTTCCGACGTCATTGACGATGACGCCGTGCCTTTTGTGAGGCTCCTTACCGGCACGCACATCTATGCCGCGTGTTTCGGGGCCACCCCGCACTTCTATCCGGACAACAACCCGTACGCGGAGGCCTGCGTGGCCAGCGCCGCCGATGCCGACCGCATTCCCGCGCAGAAGATTGAGGCCTGCCTTCCGCTGATGCGCGTGCTGGAATTGGCGGCCGCCGTGCGGCGCGAAGTCGGTCCGGAGGTGACCATCGGCCCCCCTGACATGCAGACCGGCTTCGACACGGCCTGCATTCTCTGGGACAAGACCGATCTCCTTTGCTCCATGGTCGAAGCACCCGAGTCGGTTAAACGTCTGGCGGGCAAATGCGCCCAATTGCTGCGGGATTTCATCGCTCTTTACCGCCGCGAATTTCCGAATACGACATTCGGCCACTGTCCCAGCACCTGGACGCCACCCGACTGCGGGCCGTGGGTCTCAAACGATGAATGCGGTGTCATGAGCCCGGAGATGTTCGTGGAGTTTTGTCTGCCGGAGTTGATCGAGCTTTCGAACTCCTTTGGCGGCGTGGGGTTGCACTGCTGCGCCAACGCCCAGCACCAGTTCGCGCTGTTCCGCCGCATCCCGAACTTCTACGCTTTCAACCGCGTGCCCACCGGCGTCGGATGGGAGAACGACAATGCCCTGGACGAACTGGGCGGATCCGGCGGGCCGGTGATGGTTCCGGGCTGGTGCACCCCGGAGGATATCGCCACGCAATTGCGGAAGGCGCCGCAAGGCACACGGTTCATCTTTAACTCCGCCGCCATGGAGGATGCGGAGAGCGCGCGAAAGTGGCTTGATGCCGCCCGCGCCCTGGCGGATTTCTCCCTGTCTCAGGCGCAGCGTCTGCCGGAACGACCCATCGCCGGCCTTGAACGGGTTGGGGGAGATCGGAGACGGTCCTAAAGATAATAGTTTACTAGCCTGCTGCGGAACGTGTGCGTCCTTTGTTTCCTGACTTCCGAATTGGGACACCCGATCACTCCTAATCGTAATCCCACAATCCCCCTCTTGAAATCCAACGACTTGCAGCAGATTCAGCAGCCTACTCGGAAGTCAGGCGGGGAGAAGACTCGCTAACTATTATCTTTAGCACCGTCCCTGATTCTCCCCATCCCGCACGGGCGGAAATACATTTCGAATCACTAGCATCCCATAGGCTATACAGGAACGAACAGCACGCCATCTCGACGTTACCACGATACGTTCCAAGATCCATGGTCGTGCGCATTTAGTATGCGGGTGGGGAGCGGAAATAGTCAATCCCGAATTCATGCGCTTCTTGGCATCTTGGCATCAAAAAACGCTGGCCATGGGAGCGGTTTTGCCTGTAGCCTACAGGCATATAAAAAAACCAAAACACGAAATAGCGCGGTTGAACGCGCTTCTCAGCGCCCCCGCGGGAACACTCCCACGGCCAGCAAGAACAGCGCACACCACGCTGCGTCAGATCGTCCAGTGGATTCCTTTCTGATTGACATTTTCATGAAATCTGCTAACTTGTCCCCCAATTGCACGGTGCTTGGCGATTCTTCCCCGTGCCGTCCTGTTCCGCCGCCTCGGGCTTAATCTGCGGATTGTGTGCCGGTCTCTTGAAGAACCCTCATCCGGGCCGGAAAACCGAGGGAGTCACTATGGAGCAGGAAGACGTGTGTCAGGAAACGGCCGATACGGCCGAGTTGGCGTGTGGGGATGAGGCGGGAACGTTCGAAGCCTTTAAATTTTCCGAAAAGGTTCGGAAGGGCGTGGACGCAGCCGGCTTCAAAGTGCCGAGTCCGGTACAGCGTGAGGCGATCCCCTTTGTGCTGGCTGGCCGCGATGTCATCGCGCAGGCGCAGACCGGCACGGGCAAGACCGCGGCGTTCGCGCTGCCCGCGATGCAGCGAATGACCCTGGACCGGGGGATTGAGCTGTTGGTCATTACGCCCACCCGCGAGCTGGCGACCCAAGTCAGCGGCGAAATCCACCGGCTGGGCCGTTTTGCAGGCGTTGAGACCGGGACGGTGTACGGCGGACAATCCTACGGCGTTCAGCTTCGCATGCTGGAGCGGGGCGTGCATGCCCTGGTAGCCACGCCCGGCCGTTTGCTCGATCTGCTCCGTTCCGGCAAGCTGGCCGGAATGCGTCCGTGGATGGTGGTGCTGGACGAGGCCGACGAGATGCTCGACATGGGATTCCTCGACGATGTGAAGGAGATCCTGTCGCATGTGAAGGAGGAGCACCAGACGCTGCTCTTCTCGGCGACGATGCCCGACCCGATCCGGCGCCTGGCCGCGAAGTTCATGCGTGATCCGGTCTCGGTGCGAACCGTCGAGGATCAGGCGGCGACCAAAGCGGACATCCGGCAGATTTACCATGTGATCGCCGAGAGCGAGCGCGAGGTCGCGTTGGTGCGGTTGCTGGAATCGCTGCGGCCCCGCAAGTCCATCGTCTTTTGCCGCACACGCGAGGAAACCGACCTGCTGCAGGAAGCGTTGAGCAGCCACGGCTTCGGCGCGCGCGCGCTGCACGGCGACATGGAGCAGCGGCAACGCAACACCGTCATGAACGGCTTCCGGCAGGGAACGAGCGACATCCTCGTGGCGACCGACATCGCCGCGCGCGGCCTCGATGTTCCCGACGTGTCGCATGTCTTCAACTACCACCTGCCGTTCGACGCCAAGGGCTACGTTCACCGCATCGGCCGAACCGGTCGGGCAGGGAAAAAAGGAACGGCGATCACGCTGGTCACGCCCCGGGAGTTTGAGACCATCAAGCGGCTCGAGCGCGGAATCGGCACCAAGCTCGAGGGGCAGCCGGTACCCAGTCTGAAGCAGTTGCGGGTCAACCGCCGCGCCCTCCTAACGGAGGCACTCGAAAGCCAGGCGATCTCGTCCAACGGCCGCGTGCTGGTTCTGGAACTCATCGCCAACGGCGCGGATCCGGTCGATGTGGCATCCAAACTGGCGTCAAAAATCCTGGAACAGCATGCGGAATCCGGACCGGAGACCATCGGGCTGGCCCAGACGCAGCTCGACCAGCTCCGCCAGCAGCAGGGACGGGATTACGGCGGCAGGGATCGTCGGGGCGGCGGCCCGCCGCCGCGTTTCCAGCGCGGCGGAAGCAGAGGCGGGAATTCCGGCGCGGGACATCCTCCGCAACGCCCCGGTCCGGGCCGACCCAAAGGGCCTCCTTTCCGCAAGGGGCGCCCGCCGCGTGAGGGGTGAGAAAAACGTGATCGGAACGCTGTTCAATCGCCGTCGCGGAAGAACCTATCGCAGCCGCGGAACCTCTGGCTCGTCCTGGGGCGGCGGCGGCGGCGGTGGTGGCTTCAGCGGCGGCGGCGGCGGCTTTTCCGGTGGCGGGCCCTCCGGGCGCTGGTAATGGGAGGAAGCAGGGTTCAGCAGGGTTCAGGGACAGGGCGAACGCATCTTATTTTCTGACACTTTTTCAGTTTGGCTCCGTTTTCTTACTCCTCAAAGCGGTGTCGCGCGGAATACCGCTTGCCACTGCACTCCAAAATGGCTGGCGCGGCGTCCCGAAGCCCTCCGTCCCGGCGGCAGCTCTTTTCCCCTCTCCAAACTTCCTCAAAGCGGTGTCGCGCGGAATACCGCTTGCCACCGCACTCCAAAATGGCTGGCGCGGCGTCCCGAAGCCCTCCGTCCCGGCGGCAGCTCTTTTCCCCTCTCCAAACTTCCTCAAAGCGGTGTCGCGCGACACCGCTTTTCCCGGCTTCGCCACGAATGCAGACCCCTCGCAACGGCGTCGAGAGCCAGAAGAGGCAATAGTGCCTGAATATGTGATGCGTTTGCCCTGGGTTCAGGGTTCATTCATCTTTCGCGTCATATATGGCATCGTAATTGCTGTTGAAGTGCATCAAAGCGAGGCGTGACATGAAAAATTTCCGTAGGGTGGCGGTGTGGGCAACGGCTGCCGTGATCCTGATGGCCGGCGTGGCGTGGGGGCAGGGGGCTGACGCGTCGACCGACGGTCAGAGTATCGAGGACCTGTTCCGGCGGGGCGGCATCCTGATGTGGCCCATCCTGGTCTGTTCCGTGGTGATGATCGCCTTCGTGTTTGAACGGTGGGTCGGGTTGCGCCATGGCCGGGTATTTCCGGCCTCACTCCACGACGAATTGCTTGGCCTTGCACACGCAGGACGGCTTGCCGAGGCGCAAGAGCTCTGCCGAACCAGCCATTCGGAGTTTGCGCGGCTGGTCGGCGGCGGTCTTGCGCGCGCCGAATCAGGCGGGTTTGAGATGGAGACCGGCTTGGAGGAGGAGGGGGGGCGCGTCCTCTACAACCTGCGCAGCAATTGCAAGCCGCTGTCGGTCGTGGCCGACGTCGCACCGCTGCTCGGGCTGATGGGCACCGTGACCGGCATGATCAAGGCGTTTGATGTGGTGGCCAAGTCAAACGCCCTCGGCCGCACCGAACTGCTGGCCGAAGGCATCAGCGAGGCGCTCCTCACCACCGCGTTCGGCATGGCCGTCGCCGTGCCGTCCGTCATCGCCTACCACATCTTCCGCAGCCGTGCCGATAACCTGTTGCGCGAAATGGAGGACGCGGCGCTCGAGATCGTCGCGGCCATGCGCAAGGGGATCAAATCGTAATCGGAGGAACCCCATGCGCGTATTATGCCAGGAGGACGAGGGCAGCGGTGTTCGTATTGCGCCGTTGATCGACATCGTGTTCCTCCTGCTGATCTTCTTCCTTGTGGCAACCACATTCTATGAGGCCGAAAAGGACATCACCATCCGACTGTCCCCGGCGACCGAGGGGAGCGAACGCAATAAGCTGCCCGATCTGATCATCGTCAATATCAGCGAGGCGGGGGCGATCGTCGTGAATCAACGGATGCTCGCCATCGAGCAACTCGACGCCCTGTTTGCCGAAGCGCAGCGCCAGAATGGCAGCATCTCGGTGGTCATCCGCTGCGACAAGCGGTCACGGCATACCGATTTTGTCAAGGTTCTCAACGCCTGCGAAAAGGCGAAAATCACCCAGGTATCCGTGGCGACGTTTCAGACGGACGAGTAGGCGCGTGTCACGAATTCAGGGTGCGGTATGCGGTGTTCTGTATGCAGTGCGCGGCGGGTCGTGATGCGTCTGGGGTAGATATCGGCGGCGCGCGGAACATCCCCCGCACGCCGCATGCGGAACTCCCGGGAGGACGTGTGGCAACGGAACGGCGAGAAACGGGGCGGCGGTGGGGGCGTGTGGCACGGCGTGCGCTGGTGTGTGCGTACGCGGCCGCCTGCGTCCCCGGTGCCCGCGCCGCATCGTTTACCGCGCTCGGCCATTACGGCTTTGTGACACTCAAGGCGGACGAGACCCCCGGCGCCACCGCGTTCACGGCACGCGTGGAAAGTCCGTCCGGAACAGGCGATGTGCGCCGTGTGTATGCCCGATCGGTCGCGGATGGCTGGCAGATTTATGTGGGCGGGTGGCCTGCGGCCGCCCAGGGCCTGGCGGACCTCGTCCTGCTGGCACAGGGGCCCGACGGAACCCGCGACGTGCGCTTTTCGCGCACCGTGCAGACCACAGCAGGACGGATCGATGTGGCGCTGGTCATTGACGACTCGTACAGCATGCGCAAGACCGATCCCCTCCGCCTGCGGGTCAAGGCGCTGACCCTCTTCGCGCGTCTCGCCGCGAGCCGCGGGGTGGTGCGCACCCTCTCGGTGATCGCGTTCGAACGAAGACCGCGACTCGTGCTGCCTCCCACCCCGCCGGATGACGCCGACGCGTTCGAACGGGCCCTGGGAGCCCTGGTCGCGCGTGGCTCGACCGATCTCGACGCGGCGTTGATCCTGGCCGAGAAGACACTCGCCTCTCTCCCCGATTCGCGCAAGATCGTCGTGGTGCTTTCCGACGGCAAGGACGAACCCGGTCGCTACGAAAGCGCCCATCGCCGGTTCACCGCCTCGCGCATTCCGGTCTATACCGTCGGACTCTCAAAACTGGCCGACCGCACGACGCTGGAGCGAATCGCTCAGGAGACCGGCGGCACCTTTTCGTTCGCACCCGACATGACCCGGTTGGAGGCGATTTTTCAGGAGATCGTCCTGGCAATCCATCCCGCCGTGCGCATCGGCACTTGGGATCTCACGGTGGACGACGCCGGCGTGCCGATCGACGAGAGCGTGCGTCTGTTGACGCTGAAATTGACCGCAGACGAAGACGCGCAGGCCGTGGTTATGCCCCCGGACGGCGGCGGGGATACGGTGGCCTTGCGGACGGCCCACGCGGCCGAGGCCCTGGCTGAGCAGTATGCCCCGGCACGGGGTCTTTGGAGGGCAACAGGCCTCGGCGTATTGGCCGCAACCGCCGAAAGCGATCTGGAACTCGTCCTGTTTCCGCCCACGGGGATGGCGACCGATGCAGTGCCCCACGCCGTGGCCGCGCTGGTGTTGCGCGACGGCGAGGCGATGACCAACGGCTGCGAGGTGTCGCTGGTCACCACTGCAGGGGGAGCGCAACAGCGACTCGAAGCAACCGGGCGCGGTTATTTCGAGGGCTATGCCGTTCCATCCGGTGCGGGCACGATGGACTGGCAGGTCACGGTGCGCGGCGTGACCCGCGCGGACTATCCGTTTCAGCGCGTCACCGCCCAGGAACAGCCCGTGGTGCCGATGCGGCGTGACGCGCTCTGGGTGCGGCCAGAACCGTTGCGGTTGGAACTCGACCCCGGCTGCACCGTGACGGGACGAGTGGTGATTGCGGGTCGCGGACGCTTCTCGGCCGAGGTCGAGGGGGTAGGCGAGGAGATCGGCGAGGGGGTCGCATCCCTGCTGCGGCGTGCCGGGGATATCCCCGAGGGCCGGCCCCTCGACCTGGGGTTGGTCATCACGGCCGGCAGTGACGCACGCCCCGGCGTGGTCACCGGGCGGGTCGTGGTGACGGTGGGTAAACTTCCCCGCGCCGAGGTGAGGGTCTCCCTGCGGATTCGCGCACCGCCGATTGCAATCGGCCCAGAGCGTCTGGAATGGCCCCACGTCGCTCCGGGTCAGGTGGTTACCGGAACCGTCTGGGGTGTGGTGCAAGCCGCAGACAACGCGTGCCGCGTGCGCGGGGTGACACAGGGGTTTGACGGCCACCCCGGTCGTGTCCGCGACGTGACGCTGGGGGTCGAAACGACACGGTGGCACGTCGTGGTGGAAACCGCCGGAATCGGGGCGACTACACAGCTCACCGGCCGGGTGGCGATCAGTTGGGGTTGGGATGGCGTCGAGGTGCCGTGGACGGTGGCGGTTGTTGTTCCAACGCCCGAACCCGAGCCGGAGCCGGTCGTGATCGTTGAACCGGAACCGGAGGTCGAGCACCAGCCGGCAATCGAGCCGCCGCTTTCCGAAACAAAGTCTGACACGGATGTGGCGCCGGAAGCCGCCGTTGACGAACCGGCTCATCCCGCGACCCCTCCCGTCGCAGTCGCTTCTCCCAAGGCCCCTCCCGAGACGCCTCCCGTGACCCCTCCCGTGGCGCAGGCTCGTTACAATAAATGGCGGATTGCGGCTGTCTTGCTCCTGCTTTTGATGCTCCTTCTGCTGCTGTGGCGAATGACGCGCGGCGACGGGAATCGACTCACCAAATTCTTTGCCGCAAGCCTTGTCGTGCACCTGCTCGTCTTTCTTCTGACCCTCGATTTGTTGCTTCAAACGCGCGTGGTGACCCTGCAGCAAATCTCGCCGACACTGGCCGTGACGATCGCGGCAATGGAGGAGAAATTGGGTTTCGCCATCGCGCCTGCCTCAGGTCCGGTCGCTGTCCAGGACACCCAATCCGAGCCGGATGCGGTCGCCAAGGCGGAAATTGCGCGCGAAGCGGAGGAAGCGCGCGAAGCGGCCGATCTGGCGCAGCCCGACCGCAGCGCCGAAGCCGTGGCGGCGATGGAGGCGCTGGAACGCGAGCAAAACCCCGAGGCGCTTGAGCGGCAGGCCGACGATGTGGTCAGAGAGACCACCCCAGCCGAGGCGCCCGCCGAGGAGGCGCTCGCGGTGGAGGCGAAACGACGCGAATCCGAACAGGCGGCTGAACGGGCGCGCGCTATTGAGGCCTTGCGCGCCGAATCCGTAGAACAACGCACGGAAGAACGGCGTGAGATGCAGGCGGCCGTGACGGATAATGCGGCCGTTCAAGACGTCTCCGTCACAGCCGAACAGATCGAACGAAGGGCTGCCGAGGCGTTGCGTGCCGCCGCAGAGGCGGCGGAGCGTGAGCAGCCCCGGACTCCCGAGGATATCCAGGAAGAAATCCGGCAGACGGCGGGCAAACATTCGGAACGGCCGGATGAAGCGGAGGCCGCGCGACAGGTTGATTTGCAGCGGGTCGAAGCGGACGGGGGCGCGGTAGAACGGAAGACGACGGCGGAGGCCGTGGCCCCAGTGGCGGCGGGTTCCGACGCGGCGCGTGACGTGGCGGCGCTCGTCACGGCGGGAGGCGCGGAACGCGCGGCGCCGGAAGCCGCGCGCGGAGAAGCAGACGGGCCGGAGCGGCAGGCCGCCGTGCCGGCTGAAGTGGCCACCGAGACGATCACGCTTGCAGCGGGTGCTCAACGCCGCGCGGCGGGCGACCCGGGGCCGGCCGCGGTCAAGCCCTCGGCTGCAGCGGTGGCCCGCGCCTCGGAAGCGGACGGGAGCGCGGCGGAACGGAAGACGACGGCGGAGGCCGTGGCCCCTGTGGCGGCGGGTGCCGACGCGGCGCGTGACGTGACGGCGCTCGTGACGGCGGGAGGCGCGGAACGCGCGGCGCCGGAAGCCGCGCGCGGTGAAGCAGACGGGCCGGAGCGGCAGGCCGCCGTGCCGGCTGAAGTGGCCGCCGAGGCGATCACGCTTGCGGCGGGCGCGCAGCGTCGTGCGGCGGGTGAACCGGGGGCGGCCGCGGTCAAGCCGTCGGCCGCAGCGGTGGCCCGCGCATCGGGATCGAAGGGGGGCGCGGCGGAACGGAAGACGACGGCGGATGCTGTGGCCCCGGTGGCGGCGGGTTCCGACGCGGCGCGTGACGTGACGGCGCTCGTCACGGCGGGAGGCGCGGAACGCGCGGCGCCGGAAGCCGCGCGCGGCGAAGCAGTCGGGCCGGAGCGGCAGGCCGCCAAGCCGACCGCAGTGGCCGCCGAGGCGATCACCCTTGCGGCGGGCGCGCAGCGTCATGCGGTGGGTGAACCGGGGGCGGCCGCGGTCAAGCCGTCGGCCGCAGCGGTGGCCCGCGCCTCGGAAGCGGACGGGGGCGCGGCGGAACGGAAGACGACGGCGGATGCCGTGGCCCCAGTGGCGGCGGGTTCCGACGCGGCGCGTGACGTGGTGGCGCTCGTGACGGCGGGAGGCGGGGAACACGCGGCTCCGGAAGCCGCGCGCGGCGAAGTAAACGGGCCGGAGCGGCAGGCCGCCAAGCCGGCCGCAGTGGCCGCCGAGGCGATCACCCTTGCAGCGGGCGCGCAGCGTCGTGCGGCGGGTGAGCCGGGGGCGGCCGCAGTCAAGCCGTCGGCCGCGGCGGTGGCCCGCGCATCGGGATCGAAGGGGGGCGCGGTGGAACGGAAAACGACGACGGATGCCGTGGCCCCGGTGGCGGCGGGTTCCAACGCGGCGCGTGACGTGTCGGCGCTTGTGACGGAGGGAGGCGCGGAACGCGCGGCGCCGGAAGCCGCGCGCGGCG
>Ga0268276_1002472_pt1 | contig 15771 bp, 10 predicted proteins | sample saktaG_4_FD_190145 | JGI IMG/M metagenome (GOLD analysis project Ga0268276, IMG submission 190145) | Saline water microbial communities from Sakinaw Lake, British Columbia, Canada - sak_2010_1_5_45m | ecosystem: Environmental > Aquatic > Non-marine Saline and Alkaline > Saline ...
CAGAACAACCTTCAGCATGAACCGGTCCACCTGGGCTTCCGGTAACGGATAAGTACCTTCCTGCTCAATAGGATTCTGAGTTGCCAGCACCAGAAATGGATCATCCAATTTATGGGTTTTATCACCGATACTAACCTGCCGTTCCTGCATGGATTCCAATAATGCCGACTGAACTTTGGCCGGTGACCGGTTAATTTCATCAGCCAGAATAATATTGCTGAAAATCGGCCCCTTTTTGGTCTCAAAACTACCTTTCTGCTGGTTATAAATCATTGTTCCGATCAGATCGGCCGGCAGCAAATCCGGCGTGAACTGAATTCTCCGAAAGGATGTATTGATAATTTTGGCCAGTGTACTAACCGTCAGTGATTTTGCCAGACCGGGTACGCCTTCAAGAAGTATATGTCCGTTGCATAACAATCCGATTAACAGACGCTCCACCATCAGGTTCTGGCCGACAATCACTTTAGCCATTTCCTGTTTTAACGTCTGAATGAAAGTACTCTCTGTTTGTATTTTTTTATTTAACTCCGAAAGATTGAAACTCATTCTCCCACCTCAGATAATTTACTGTCCTTTGGTAATTGTTTGCAGTTGCGGTATTTCATCCAGTGATTTTCCCAGATTTTCGATTTCCCATTGAGCCGACTGAACCAGCATATGCTCAGGATAGAGCTCGATAAATTTTTCATAACTGGCTTTCGCCTGGTCATAATCATTCAAATCGTTGGCATAAATATAACCGATCATAAAACTGGCATTTGGTGTTTTCGGGTCTGTTGAATATTTCTCAAGAATTTGATTATAGGATTCAATGGATTTGGGAAAATCTTTCAGGTTGTTTTTGTAAATCTCGGCCACGGAAAAAAGCGCCCGAATGGCCAGCGTATCCTGTGGAAAACGCTTTACAAGCTTCTGATAGTAAGCGATAGACTCCTCATATTTTTTGTTATTAAAGGATTCTCTGCCCAAATCCCAATAGCCCTCAGCTGTCTTGACCGAATCCCTCGAACAATTAACAAACATCATCATCAGTAATACCAGAACAGCAGTTGTTAATTTTTTTCCCATCATTGTAACCTCCTTTAGCATTCCAAAAAATGACTTTTCAATCGTCGCATAATATATTCAATTTTGTCGTCCATACAAAGCAGAAATCCAAACTCAAATTATACAATTACATTGGTTCAATGTTCCCCTCAATCAACTTTTTAAAAACCGAATTGTTCCATCGGCAGCATCAATAGTAATTTCGTCGCCCGAATTAAAATATCCGGATAGAATTTCCAGCGAAAAGGGATCCAGAATATGCTTCTGAATCATCCGTTTTTCCGGCCGGATTTTCGATAATTTTTTTCAGAACAATAACTCCAACATTATCCGGTGTTGTCAGAATAGCCTGAAGTAGATGCTCCGGTTCAATCTGCTGATGAGAATGCTGTTGCGCCAGATCGAATGCATTCTTCACAACTTCCTGTGCCTTTATGGTAAAACGATCAAACGACAATATAACTACTCCTGTTTTTAAAATGCATAAGGAATTGAAAACTGCCATTGATAGGGTTGGTCTTTTTTCCCAAGTATCTTCGCAATGTCAATCCTTATCGGTCCTAAAGGAGTGGCAATTGTCAGGCCAAATCCGCCATCCCAACGATATGTCGTACTTAACAGTGACGGAATGTCAGATGTCAGGTTCCCGCCATCAATAAAAATCTCACCCCCCAGAACCCAGACTAGCGGAAAGCGAATTTCTGCACTAGTCAATACTTTGACATTCCCGCCACCAGGGAAAAATTCACTATCTTTCCATCCCCGCATACTTGATCCTCCACCCAGAAAAAATTTGGCGTAATTCGGAGTGTCCTTCTTTTCCAGAGATTGTTGATACCCAAATTTCCCACGGTATGCAAATACAACTTTTCCCCAAATCGGTATATATTGACTGAATGATGTTTCGAACCAATAATATTCCTGGGTCCCATCGAAAATCTTAACGACAATTTTTCCATCAAATGTATAAACGGTTCCTTTTGTCGGATACAGAAAATTATTCCGGTAATCCCTGCGAACCTGAAATGTAATTGCCCGTTCGCTATCTTTGGTAGTATCCTGTTGAACGCTGATTTCATCGATCCAGAATACTTTTTTAATCACGGCGCCGACACTGGCATAAAGTCGTCTGTCCGGTTGGTATATCAGCGCAGTTTCTTCGCCATATTGTCGTCGAGGCCTACCACCCACTATTTCGCTTTGGAAAAACAGTCTAAATGATGTTGAGGACCGAAATCCAAGCATCCATGGTTCTATATAATTAATCGATACATTTATCAACGGATCGCGACTACTAAATATATCAATCAACAAGCCCATCTTCAGGTTTAACCGGCTGCCTCTACCAGCAATATTGCGGTGCAGCCATTCACCATTCAAAGAAAAGGGCTGATAATCTTCACTTCCCTCAACAAGTCCTTTTTCCTGCCCGAAACCGACACTACCTCCAAGATATCGCATATTCAATTCCCGCACATCTACTTGAAGATTAAACGTGTGTTTCGCCGTATCGATCTCGGAAGGCCGAATATTAACACTGGAAAACAACCCGGTTTCAAAGATGTGTTTTTTTGATAAATCGATCTTTTTTTGTGAGTAAAGATCTCCCGGCTTCAACAATATTTCCCGTTCAATCGGTCTGATTTTAACCAATTTATTATTTAATATTTGAATCGTGCCAATTTTCATCGTCGGATTCTCTGTGATGTGGATAAACAGGTAAATTCCATTATTTACATCCACAGAATCCTGAACAGAGGCAAGTGGTTTTCCGTTATTTGCATATTCTGTTTTTAATAGTTTAATACCTTCACGGATTTTAATCGGATTATAGGGTTTACCTATCTTATGGTCAAGAATTTCAAGAATTCTCTCATCGGACAGGGATGTATTTCCATCGATATCTATTTGTTTAAGAAAGTATTGACGCCCTTCGGTGATAAAATAATACAGGTCAACTTTCCCGTTTTCATGGACTTTAAAAGAATCCCGGACGACGCTATTCAGATACCCGTTTTTCACATATATACTCTGTAATAAAATCCGATCCAGTTCAATTAACCGACGGGTGAACGTCTTTGAACGGGTTAGTCGTCTATCTTTAAGATTCATCTGTTTCTTTAATTTCCGGGTTTTGAAAGCCTCATTCCCATCCAGGTATATTTTCCCAACCACGTACTCAGTCGGTGTAAATTTACCCTGCGCAAAGAGTTCACCTTGACCACTGAAAATAATTATCATGGCACTGATAAACACAATTTTACGTATCCGACTAAATAACATGCTTAATACCGGTATTTATACAAATAATTTACCCTGAACGAACCATCCTGCTCAACTTCCCCACTAACAGAAAAATTTCGGCTCAGACGATACTCAATTCCAAATAGCTGCGTCGGTTCAATTAATGACAAATTCCGTTCGTATTTAAAATAGAGATTGGGGGCTAATTTTTGACCCAGACTGACGCTCCACTGATCCGGCTGTTGGTTTGAAAGCAAATTGCCTTTCGTCCGAAGCTCAAATTCATCAAGTCCGCTGATTTGTCCGATACTTTTCTCCAACTGCCGTTCAAAATACACTCCAAACATATTCATCGCATCCGATGAAATTCTATCCTGATTCAAGGCGTCTTCGGTACCCAACTGTGTTCGGGTTAAAAACATCAAAATGTCACCTTCATTGTATTTATCGGAATTAAATGCCAGCGTCGGATTCTGAAGGTCTCCCGTCAGAAGAACAGTGACATAATCTTCCTCAGAACCCGTTTTTTCAGTCGTATTGTAATCAGTATAGGACGCGAGGTCAACCCTTGCTTCGATGTCCAGAGTCGGATTAAATTCGGTTGGATCAAAGGTTATTGAACCCTGTACAACATCGAACTCCCAGCCATAATAAAAGAACTTGCCTTTGCGGATATCCAGAGTTCCGGAAAACCTGTATGATTCTGCTCCATCCTTAATGATCCACATTTCACCCTCAAGTTCACAATTCAGCTGACTATTCCGAAAATAAAGGTTGCCCGGTATAATCGTGTGTAAATTGATTGTAGTATATACCCGACCAGGTGGTTTTTCTTCTTCTATTAGTGACTCCGATCCTCCAAATTCATTTCTGATAATGAATTCATTAATATCGACTTCACCCTCAATATTCATTGTGTCACCGCCAGATACCGTAAACGTAGCATCCAGAATCCCTTCCTGTTCAGCCAACAACGTTCTTATATATATTTCGTCACCAGTCATATTTACATTAAGGACTGGTTTTAAAAAGGTCGAAAAATCAATAGTCCCGTTAATAGTCACATTCGGTTCGTCCGGTGACTTGGAAGGCGGAAATAGAATATCCATCGTATATTTTCGTAATTTACGTTTAAAAGTATCAATACGACGACCGGATATCGGTTTAACCATATATCCTTCCATTGAAATAATCTCCATCCGATTATCACTAAGAATTGCACTGCCGGTAACTCCGGTAATTGGATTTTCAAGAGAACCAATGCGAATTATACCGTTTTTTGCAGTGATATTGCCGGACCGAACCGGATTGTTCGGTGTTCCGGTGATATTTAACGCAATGTTATAGTCGCCCTCAATACTTTCCAGGTTGCCTATATAGGCTGATAAAAATTCAACCGCCTTAGAGTGTAAAGTAAAACTCATAAACATCAGAGAATCTTTTTGAAAATTTACATTTAACGGGCTGAAAGAAAACGAAAATGGCAGATAACCGGCCCCGCTTGCACCACCATACTCGTCCCGAAGTTGAATATTGGTAAATTCCAGTTTGTGATTACGATAAACTCCCTTTGTCTGCATCGTATTTGCCGAAAGACGATCAAATACAGGGTCAGCGATCGTCATCTCATAGTTAAATTCCGGTTTCCCCAGCGTATTGCTGATCGCAAATGTTCCCGAAAGTTTACCATCCTTACTTTTCTTTGGTAAAATAAATGATCCTAGTGTGCTAAAGTCAAAGTTATCAAATTGTAACTGAACATTTATTAAATCCGTTGCCTTAAAAAAATCGATACTGTCAATGTTTGGATAATGGCAATCGATCCTTCCAAATCCATTCATATATCCTTTTTCAATGTCCTCAAAAAAGATATTTTCAAGAATAACTTGATCCGTGATCAGTCTTGATTCCAAACGGATACTTTTAAATGATTTTCCAATAATACTAGCACGTTCAACATTCAGACGACTATAAATTATCGGCGATTCCGCAGTATCGGTGTAACTGATCAGGCCATTCATAACACCAGCAACTCCTCTTGAACCTTTCAGATAAGCATTAATGGGATTGATGTCAAGGTCTCTGATATTGATTACTGCAGACTGGATGCGGTTGTTGACCGATTCACCCGATAGAATAATCATCCCTTTATTCAGAGAAAAGCGAACTTCTGCCAGACTAATCGTATCTTCTTCTAATGAGATGTTGATCGGATCGATATTATTTAGATAATTACCATCCCGATAGACATTAATTTTGTCAAAAAATAAATCGGAATACTCTGTGATTTTTCCTTGCACTTCTATATTCATCTCGTCTCCAACTATCCGGAGAGAACGAACAATCAACGTATCCTTTTCAAAACGAACAATCAACGAGGTTAGCGGAATTATTTCTTTAAACAATGGCGTGGAACCGTTCGTCGCCTCAATATAGATATCCCCAAACCGGTTCTCCTGGATGTTCATCAATCCAAAACGGGCGATTGCCTCCTCGAAATACAGATTTGAAACACCCACATCAAGACCGCGCAACCAGCCTCTGAAATCCGGGCTGTTTAGGTGTCCCGTCGCTTCGAGATACCCCTCCAGGCGTCCCCGAAGATTACTAAGACGCATCAAATCTGACAGAACATTGATACTGTCAGACGTGAAATACGCTCTGGCGTTGACACTATTGGAATCAAGGTTACATGAACCTTCTATCCTGATATCGGTCTTTTCAAATTCGACATTAATAGTATCGATAATCTCAAGGACACCTTCGGATAAAAGAAATTTTCCTTTGACTGAATCGATCTGTAATGTGTCAATAATTAAATCCGCCATAACAACATCGGCTAACAAAGTATCTGGAGATGTTAGTGTACCCAGAGATTTCAGATCGAGTTGCCCATTAATTGAAGTGTTTGGCTGAAATGCCTGCCAGGAATGTAAATTAATATTGCTGAAATCAATAACGGCCTCAGCTCCATTTGCTACATTACCGGAAAATGAACCGGATATTATCTGTTTCCCGGATTCAAATGATATTTGATCAAAATTAAATGCACTGTTTCGATAAACACCGGACAATATTCCTTTCGAAATTTTATTGTCAATAAATTGACCATTAAATGATGATTTTATTGATAACTCAATCCGTGACAGGTCAAGATTGCCCTGTAAATTCAGAAAATCTTTCGCCGCAAAAATGTTGTTTATACCAGGAAATCTTTCACTGAATACCAAGTTTTTTACATTAAAATCCAGATTAATATTGATCGTTGAATCTAGGATTGCAGAACCGCAAAGATCTATCGTTGTTGACCGGTTCATTACCGAGCAATCCTGAATCATCAATGAATCCTGTAATAAAGTCATGTGTACATTTTCAAATTTCAATTGCTCATCCATTGAAATTAAATCCAGATTACCTTCTTCGATAACTAGTGATAATGAATCCGGCGAAAGTAAAATACGACCATGTAAACGGTCACTGGTCAACATAGATTCATCCGGTTTTTTACTGTTCATGATATTAAGATCAGCAAGCACAAAATTTTTAAATGACAGTCTGCGTTTTATACCATTCCCCCGTGAACCATGCAAATATCCGGAGAGTGAGTCAATCGATGCGGGATAACTGAATCGGACTCCTTGAATATTTAACAGTCGGATTTCCCCTCTGTTTAATAAAAAATAAACCGGGCCATAACGGAAATTAACTTCAGAAATAGCGACAATTTCATACCCTTGGGGCGTAAATATCCTGACATTGTTAAATCTAAGATTACCCAAGGGATTTCCACTTAATTCTCCAATATTCAGCACAAGATCACTACGCGCAGAGAGTTGATCCTTTATCATACTCACAACGGCATTCCTCCAAAAGCTGGAATGAAAAATATAAAAAGTGATTCCGCTTACACCGAAAAAAAGTAGAATGAAAATCCAGATTGTTATTTTTGCTATCTTCTTCACATAAAACCTGTCAAACTTACTAAGTTACTTACGCATTTAGTAATCTCCAAGACTATAGACGGAAAACGACATTGTTTCACATAACGGAAAACTATTTTTATACAAATAATAACACATAATGGTTTCCAATATCCCCAATGAAACAGAAATAATAACCTGAAATTAAATTTTGAATATTTTTATAATTGCGGAGGTGGAGGGACTCGAACCCCCAAGGGCGTAAACCCGGCGGTTTTCAAGACCGCTGCCTTACCAATTAGGACTACACCTCCCGATTAAAATAGCGCCGGAATATACAATAAGCTCATCAAAGGATGCAAGTGATTTTCAGTGTACTCTATTCTGCGTACATTTCATCAACAAGATGACTGTATTTCCTCAACACATCCTTTTTCTTTACTTTCAATGACGGTGTAAGTTCACCATCCTCTATCGTAAAATCCTTGGGAATAATTCTGAACTTCTTGATGTTTTCAAAGCGGGAAAATGTTGCCGTTTGCTTTTCAATTTCTTTCTGAATATGTGTATACAGTTCACTATTTCGAATAAATTTTTCATAAGGTTCAAAAACAATTGAATTATCGTCAGCCCACTTTTTTATCGCTACCTGATCCAGCACAATCAGAGCCGAAATATAATGTTTCCGGTCACCGATTAATACGGATTCTGAAATATAGGGACTTAATTTTAAGGACTCTTCGATTGGCTGAGGCGCTACATTTTTGCCGCCCGCAGTTACCAGTAAATTCTTTTTTCGGTCCGTGATAAATAAAAAGCCATCATCATCAAAATGGCCAATGTCCCCGGTATGTAAAAAACCTTCGCTATCCATTACTTCATCAGTCATTTCCTGACTCTTGTAATAGCCTCTCATCACCTGGGGACCGCGAACCAGAATTTCGCTATCATCGGCAATTTTAAATTCTGTTTCAGGGATAGCGACTCCGACTGAACCCAAACGTACATTGCCCGGTCCATTTACAGTAATTACCGGGCTGGTTTCGGTCAAACCGTATCCTTCATAAATTTTCAGGCCGGCACAAAAGAAAAACTCTGCAATTTCCGCAGATAAGGGCGCTCCACCAGACACAAAACGCTGCAGATTTCCACCTGTTTTTTGCTGAAGTTTACTGAATACTAATTTATCTGCAATTCTAATTTTTCGCCTCTGCCAGGAATTGATCGGAGTACCCGATATCTCATTCTCCATTCGTACCTTGCCGGATTTTAAGGCCCAGTAAAATATCGATTTCTTAATCGCGGAACCTGATAAAACCCCGGACATAACAGTTCCGTAGATTTTTTCGAACAAGCGTGGTACACTAATAAGTATTGTCGGCTGGACCTCACTCATATTCTGGATTACCGTTTCAGTACTCTCAGCGAATCCGATCGTAGCGCCCAGTATCATCGGTACATAATAACCACCCATCCGTTCCAGCACATGGCTCAACGGCAAAAATGACAGAAAGACATCTTCGGGAAATATCTGGATAATTGTGATACTGTTATCAACATCCCGGACAAAATTCTCATGACTGATCATTACACCCTTGGGGACACCGGTAGTCCCGGAAGTGTAATTGATACAGGCTAAATCATCACCGTTAACTTTGCCAGTCAGCTCGTCATATTTATGAGGATTCTCTGACAGAATATTTGCACCTTCTTTAATAATATCCTGAATCCATTTGATTTTTGGGTTTTGGGGCTTATCAAAAATAATAATTCGTTCAAATTCGTACCCGGAATCTACGATCTTCTTCAGCAGATCCGATGTGGAAATAAACAAGACCCGTGGATTCGAATGGCTCAATAATTCAAATACTTGTTTCGGTGACAGTGTCGGATAAATCGGTACCGATATTAAACCAATAGATACATTGGCCAGGTCGGCCATAATCCACTCTTCACGGTTATCGGACATTATTGCAACCCGGTCGCCATGTTTAATTCCCCAGGAATCTAAAACCAGCCCAATGGATTTTACATGATTACCGAGATCCCTGTACAAAATCGGTCGATAGCTACCATCAATTTTGGATAATAACGCAGGTTTGTCAGCGTATTTTTCAACGTTTTTAAAAAATCGTTGCGGAATTACATAGTTTTCTTTCACAATACCCTCTGTTTTAAATCTTAGTTTTTGAATTTACAGATTTTTTTATTTAAATTCACTGGCTTTTAATACGGAGAGGTGGCCGAGTTGGCTGAAGGCGCTCGCCTGCTAAGTGAGTATCCTGGGAAACTGGGATCCCGGGTTCGAATCCCGGTCTCTCCGCAACGACTAAATAGAGTAAAACTGACTCGAACTTTTTTTGAGTAGTTTATCGTCTATATCGAGGCTTATCCGGCGAAGTGAAACGAAGACGGATGTCTCCGCAAATGTTTTTCGTTTACATACTTCAAAGCGAGAAGGACAGTGGCTATTATATCGGCCATACGCCTTATTAAAATTATCTGATTCAATCTCGAGTCTTTCACAACGATCTATCAAAATTCCAAATCACTCCGGTCTTTAGACAAGATTTAAATTGACTCTCATAAAAAACCCTAGATCAGTATGACCAAAAAATCGTAAAAGGTGTGTGTATAGGCTGTGATACCATATCCACGAAAAACATACAGGATCGACAAAAATATTCCTGCCATAAAACGAATCAGGAAGGATTTTATTTCGAAAACATCACCCAAACTGCCCATATAGTGAAAAAGGGAAAATATCAATGCTGCGGCAATTACAGACAGAACTGCTGATGTAACAGAATGCAACCGCAAAATGTCTTTCAGAAAAAATGTAAACCCGCTGATCAGAATAACCCGGAAAATAAATTCTTCGTACACCCCGGCTCCCAAGGCTAACACAACCAGCTCCTTCTTATTGGGAGTAAAACCCTTGGAAAGCAGTACGCTTCCGATTTTATCGACGAAAATAAACATTATAAAAGCAAAAACGATACTCTCCAGCAGCATCAGGATAAAATATTGGTAACGAAATTGTCGATTATCTTCCTGTCGATTGTGAAAGTAATAGGAAATTAACAAAGCCGTCAACACCAGGAAACCAACCAGGTAGAAGCCATACACATTAAACAGGCCAAAGAACTGCCGAAACAAAATATCCGCACCGTTTCGTAATCCAATGATATCTGAGTGATTGAACGAAAAGATCATCAACTCATAGATAATGAGCATAGGTAATGCGAAAAGAAGACTGTAAAACGGAGATTTGGATTGGCGCCAGTAGGCTTTTAATAATTCCATTTTGTTTTATGAAATCATTAGTAAGAATTCACGGTTTTACTAATGTTCCATCTTCAGTACTGCCAGAAAAGCTTCTTGCGGAATTTCCACCCGGCCAACCTGTTTCATCCGCTTTTTACCTTCTTTCTGCTTTTCCAATAGCTTTCGTTTCCGGGTGATATCACCACCATAACATTTGGCTGTGACATTTTTTCGCAACGCCTTTACAGTGGTTCGGGCTATTATTTTACTGCCGATAGCCGCCTGAATCACCACTTCGTAGAGCTGTTTGGGAATTAGCTCTTTTAATTTGCTACAGAATTCCCGTCCATGGAAAAAAGAATTATCCCGATGCACAATCCACGATAGTGCATCCACCGGTTCATTATTAATCAAAATATCCAGTTTTACCACATCCCCCGGCCTGAAACCGATCGGTTCATAGTCAAGCGATGCATAGCCCCGGCTGACGGATTTTAGCTTATCAAAAAAATCAAACACAATTTCACCCAGTGGCAACTCGTAAATAATCTGAACCTTCCCGGCATCGAGGTAATGAGTCGTTTTATAAATTCCCCGTTTCTCCTGGCACAGTTTTAGAATATTTCCCAGATAGTCCGATTGAACAATGATTTCGGCTTTGACATAAGGTTCTTCAACCCGCTCAATGTCACCAGCTGCCGGCATATAAGACGGATTATGAATCTCAATCGTTTTGCCATTTTTCATTATCGCCTGATAGCGTACATTTGGCATCGTCGTTATCAATTCCTGATCGAATTCTCGTTCCAGCCGCTCCTGGACAATTTCCATATGCAACAACCCCAGATACCCGCAACGAAAACCAAAACCCAACGCATTGGATGTTTCCGCTTCGTAAACCAGCGACGAATCGTTTAGCGTCATTTTTTCCAGGGAACTGCGCAAATCTTCAAAATCTTCTGCATCCACGGGATACATTCCGCTGAACACCATTGGCTTAATTTCCCGGTATCCGGGCAATGGTTTTTCTGCCGGTTTGTTCTTGGTTGTAATTGTATCGCCAACTTTAATTTTTGAAATATCCTTCACCCCGCCGACAATGTAGCCCACATCACCGGAAACAAGGTGTTTGGTTTTCACACGCCCCATTTTAAAATAACCCAATTCCATCACTTCATAGCTGGAACTGTTCGTAAAAAAACGAATGATTTCACCGGGTTTTATTTCACCGTCAAAGATTCGGACATAGGCAATCGCCCCCCGAAAAGAATCAAAGATGGAATCAAAAATCAGCGCCCGCAAAGGTTCATCAGGCAAGGATTTCGGTGCAGGTACTCGATCAACGATCGCCTGAAATACATCTTCCAGACCTTTTCCGCTTTTAGCACTGGTTAAAATGATTTCCTTCTCACCACAGCCAACCAGATCCATCAGCTGGTGAATAGCACTGTCCACATCGGCGCCCGGCAGATCAATTTTATTGATAATCGGGATAATCACCAGATCGTTTTCGATAGCCAGGTAGGCATTACTAACCGTTTGAGCTTCTACTCCCTGTGAGGCGTCCACCAGCAACAAGGCCCCCTCACAGGCGGCCAGACTTCGGGAAACTTCATAAGAAAAATCCACATGGCCGGGAGTGTCAATCAGGTTCAATGTATATTGTTTCCCGTCCTTATGCCGATATTGCATCTGGATCGGGTGAGATTTAATGGTAATGCCCCGTTCACGTTCCAGATCCATATCGTCTAATACCTGGGATTTCATATCCCGCTGACTGATTGTCCCTGTATATTCCAGCATCCGGTCAGCTAAGGTTGACTTACCATGATCAATGTGAGCGATTATTGAAAAATTTCGAACGTTTAATTCCATCGTGCAAATTTAGGCAAATCCCCTGCTCTAAACAAGGTGACTTATTTCGTAAAGATCAGATTAATTTTTCAGGTTTGATATAATTTATGACGGTTAATGTAATCAGTCACCGATCCCAGGACAAGATGACGAATCGATTCATGCCGCTGCACTTTTTGACGAATTTCTGTCGAGGATATGTCCATCAGCGGATTTGATAATATCTCAACTCTGTTCCTGTAGTCCACGGGTATATCATCCATTGAATAATGGGGTCTAGCTGCGACAACAACCCGGGACTCGTCCAGAATACGTTCTGGTTGTCGCCAGGTATGCAATTCTACTAGACTGTCCGTCCCAATTAAAAAATATAAATTTTCGGATGTCAGGTTCAGTTCCTTTTTAACCTGAAGTATCGTATCAATGGAATAAGAGATACCTTTTCGATCAATCTCCAATTCTGAAATTTCCAGGCCGGGATAGGGCTGAATGGCTAATCGAAGCATTGCCAACCGGTCTTTTGCAGAGCTAATTTTTACATCTGTTTTATGTGGGGCTAAAAAAGCAGGAATAAAGATGACACGATCATTATTCAGTTTTTTTCGGCATTGTTCGGCAATTGCCACATGCCCATTATGGGGGGGATCAAACGTACCGCCAAAAAGACAAGTTTTCATCGCCTCAGTTTTCTTTTTTCCTCACGGGCAATTTTACGCTGCTCTTTTTCATAGACACGGTTGAGACGGAACAGATACGTATTGATTTCATCACTGGAATCATATTTCTTGACCAGCTTCAGCATCTCCTGATATTGATCAAATTGCCGCAGCCGAATATAACAATGAGCCTTTTCTAAATGTGCAAATACCGCCCAATCGGTATCATAAAATTCTTCCAGCATTTTGTCCAGGTACAATATTGCTGAATCAAATTGTTCAAGTTTCCGATACAGTTTGCCGCTTTCGAAAACTTTTCGGGCCAGTTTATTTCGAATTTCCACGATCTTTCGTTCGGCCAGGAGGCGCAATTCACTGGCCGGATAAGTGTCGATAAAATCCTGAAAAGCCTGTAGTGCCCTCAGGCTGCTCTGCTGTTCCAACGGATACTTGGGAGACTGTTCAAAATAGGAAAGAGCAACCTGGTAATAAGCCTTTTCGGCCAGGGGACTGTAGCTGTAACGCTCAGTCAACTGCTGATATTCAGAAACCGCCAGCAAATATTCTTTCTTTTTAAAATAACATTCGCCCATGTAATATTGGGCATCATCAGCCAGATCGCCACCCGGTGAATTGAGAATCACCATATTAAAATTGTCAATGGCTTTTTCGTATCTCTTTTTATTAAATGCCGCTTCACCCCGCTGAAAAAATTCTGCCGGGTCCATTTTGAGGTTATTGGTTTTTGTTGAGCAAGCCATCGCCGCCAAAAGAACAAATAACCAGACTGCTACTATTTTTTTATCAACTATTACTGAACCCATTTTTCCCTTTATAAAATTCTAACGTACGGTCGCTAGCCATTATCAAAAAGCAATTGATAGTGACAAACCCCGAATTGGATTTTTAAAGCGAACATCCGTTACCAATCCCATATACCAGCTAACCTTGTTCGCCTCTTCGGATGAATAATTCTTGGCGGCAATCTGGGCGTGAAACGCACTGATCAAATGGTTAAACATAATGACTGTGGCAAAATTCGTTGCCATTTTCAGCGCATCATTGGATTCTTTGCGCTGAGTCAGATAATTGTCCCGCAGATCAGACACGGATACAACCGAATCGGAAGCAGAATAGGTAAAGTCATCCCAGCCACCGGAAAACTGATCGTATTTTCCAATATTTTCATAATAGTCACGAGTTTTAACTGGTTGCAATTCACCATTGAGAATAAACGCTACCCAACCGTTCAGTGTGCTATCTAAATACGCCTTATTTCCTTCATATTCCGTGCCATCGTATTCCAGGTAAAGACTGTGCGACCCGAAACTTTCTCCGTGCTGTCCTGTCAATCCAGTCAGTTTGCCCCAATTATTACCATTCTCGTAAAGCCGTGATAGTGCCCAGTTTTCATCAGCAAAGGACATATAATCCTTTTCGATATTCTCGCCTTTGTTTTTTCTATTGAAATACATTACCCAGGATAAAACCTCCACTCCGGCAAAGGCCAAAGCGCGCCATTTAGCACCGGAATACAATTCACCGGCTCCCGGTACGATTGCCGACATCAGAAATGCCCGTCCGGGAGATTTTTCATAATCAAACTCAAAGGAATCCGTCGCCATTGCATTAAACTTCAAACTGCTTTCCAAGATACTACGATCGGAATTGATTAATGTTTCATTGGCCAGGTGCAACTGGGCGAAAGCCAGTGAAGGTAAAAGTATTGCCAGGAGTATTGCTGTTTTTAAATTTGTCCTTTTCATCACGCCTCCTTTATAAACCAAACAAAATTGTTAGATAACTGCGCCATTCATGACCATAGGTAAATCGATCACCTTGGCTATTCTCAATCGTAAATTCGTCTAAACCATAGACAAAATCCAGACTTATCGCTGTCGGATACGCATAAAATGAAAATCCGCTAAACCGCAGCTGAACGCCCACATCCCGTTTGAAATCGGCGGTGACGGCTTTGATTATATCTCGGCCATTCAAGGTAAAATCCGGCCAGTCCATACGCGGATAACCATCGACATTGCTCCAGGCATTACCCGTTTCCACATAGGTCGCCAAAAAGGCATTCTGAAGATTGAATGGTAGAATCTGGATATCTTTTTCTGTAAACAGCGGAACCCGCCAGGTATAATCCATAATGAGCTTGTTTCGCCCTTCGATACTGTAAAAGGGATAGCCCTTCAATCCGGGCATACCGCCGGCGAAAAAATTAAAAAATGAATCTACATCCGGCTTAGAGATAGTACCGATCTGCCAATTGAGCGTACCAACAAGTTTCTTGAATAACGGATACTTATGGTGCCACTCACCTTCATGTTCAAGCATCCAGTAATAATTTTTCCTATATTGAGGAGCAAAGGTCCCAAAGTCTTCATTAACCCCCCAATCATTGAAAAAATTGTCATAATTACGGCGAATGTCCGTTCTAAGAACGATACCATTATCTGGATTTGTATCACTGTTCACCGTACGTTTAATCTTTCGGTGGACCCAATTCAGTTTAAAATTTATTCCTTTATAGTAGGAATATGTAAATCCGTTAAAGGCTACATTTTGCGATTCACTGAACTGATCGATGACTGCCCTATATTTAGACCAGCTGACATAAAAACGGAATTGATTAACCTTGGCCATTGGCAAAGATACACCCGCAACAGCTTCAGTCATATAAAACGTATAATCAAAGACAAAATCCTCATACACATCGTTGGTGTTTTTCTGGTCCAGCAGATTGCGGCTGATACTGTAAAATTCCAGGTAAA
>Ga0268276_1002473_pt1 | contig 15768 bp, 16 predicted proteins | sample saktaG_4_FD_190145 | JGI IMG/M metagenome (GOLD analysis project Ga0268276, IMG submission 190145) | Saline water microbial communities from Sakinaw Lake, British Columbia, Canada - sak_2010_1_5_45m | ecosystem: Environmental > Aquatic > Non-marine Saline and Alkaline > Saline ...
TTTGTGTTGCTATTTTATAGTGGTGCTCAGCAACCTCTCTTGGTATCATTCCCCCTTTTTCTGTAGTGTAAGAATCCTTTTCGTTGGAAAGTATTTTGCAGTTCTCATCAACCACAGCCACTCCAAATGTATGCGCTGTGCTTTCTATCCCTAAACATTTCATCAAAAATCACTCAACATTTTCATAACTTGCTTTTGTGCTCTTCCTTAAGTTCATGCAAAAATAAAGTAAAGCATTATTGCAAAAATGTCATATATTAAGTGTCCAAAGTAGTTTTGGATTATTGAGTTGTTTCTTTTGAACCAGTAAGCAAGTATTAACCCTAAGAAGAAAGCCCCTATTATTTCAGCAATTGACCCGTATCCAAAGTGGGCTATTGTGAAAAGAATTGTTGAAGGAATTATTCCTATTTTTGTGGTAAGAAAAGCTCTGAAGAAGAATTCTTCAATAAAGAGAACTATTACTAAGACAAGTAGGAAGTTTTCCGGGTTTGAAGTAAGTTCTCTCATAATTATTTCGCTTACTTTTTCAAGATCATTTATCACTACTTCGTTTTCTCCAAAAAAGTGTGTTGTTTCTTCCGTTATGCTTATAGCAGCAATTAAAACAAAATAACCTAAAATTAGTGCTCCGCCAAGGGCTAGCGCGCCAATAACTTCTTTTTTTAGTCCCTGACTTTTTGGCAAAAGTTCTTTTTCAATCGCTTTATTGCCCATTTTTTTGAAGTACTTTAAGTACAAGATGGGTATTAGTATCATTAGCGCTAATAGCAATAAGTATAACATAAAAAGATAAGTGAAATGAAGATTTTAATTGTTTCTTTTTTCAAAAAAGTTGTTTTGTTTGAATTACTTTGTCTTCATTTCAGTATAACCGCATCTTCCGCAAGCGCCTCTATCTTTGTGCTCTGCCATGAAAACACCAGGACCGCATTTTGGGCAAAACCTTGCCTTTCTCTTTATTGTTTCTCCTGACAAGTCATATTGTTTTGATTTGCTTATTTTTTTCTCTTTCTTTTCTTCAGCCATTTTTATCACTCTCTAAAAATCATTTTTTTATTTTTTTGGTGCGGGAGGGGCATCATTTTGTTGTCCTTTTTTTGCTTTGAACTCTTCAAAGTTTCTTTTCAAATAAGGCATTCCCTCATTTTTTTTCATATTTTCTTTATTGTCATAAGCATTTGCACTAATAACAGATTTGTGTGAACCGTACTTTGATTCAATTTTTGTTATAACTATTTGCTCAGTAGAAATATTAAGTAAAGCAGCCAGTTTTTCTCTAACTTGTGCTTTTGATGGAACTGTCTTTCCGTCCTCTTCAGCAATTACTTCCTGTCTATTTAGTAAAGCATTTTTCTTGTTTGTTAATATTTTCATTTCCATTGTTATTCACCCAAAAATAATTTCTATTTTTTCTTACCTGCTCAGTCTCAACGCAAATTTACCTTTTCTTGTTATTCCCATTTTTTGGGCTATTTGTGACTGTTCAGGATTTAGTATTACTACATATCCTCTCCAGAAAGTAGTAAACGTTTTCTCGTTGCAGTTAGGGCAAGTGTCCCCTTCTTCAACAATAAATCTGCAAGTTCTACACGCTTTTTCTTTCATCATTTATCTCACCTAATCATTCTTCAACAATACTTCTTTTGTATCTTTACCTTTTTTTCCTTTCACTTTCTTTTCTTTAAAGTCCTTTAACATTTTTTCGTCAATTTTTGACCAATCAGGTTTTCCTAAAAATGTTTGTCTCATAGTCAAACCTATTTTTGAACTTGAAACATCTCCTTTCAAAGAAATTGTAACAATTCTTGCAAGCACAGTATCTTCTGGAACAATTTTTTTATCAGTCTTCTTTCCAACAAATCCGGGCAATTTTGCGTCATAATTAATAAAATCATCCATTAGTTGACTTACATGAATTAATCCTTCAATTGGACCAATTCTTACAAAAGCACCAAATTCTGTTGCTTCAGTTATTGTTCCGCGAACAACTTCTTGTACGTGTGGTTTGTAAGTAATCATTTCTATTTCAGATTCGTAATAAGCAGCACCATCGCCAGGAATAACATGGCCATCGCCAACTTTTCCTATCTTTGTAATAGCAACAACAACACCGTATTCTTCTTTTATTCTGCCTTCTAAATCTTCTTGACAGATTTCTAAAATAGATTTTTTTAATTCGCCCCCAAGTTTTTTAGGAGGGACTCTTACCATGTCAACTACTTTTGTATTGTAAAACACTCTGCTCACCTTTCCATCAAGAAATACTAATGCTAGAAAACGTATCACTCAAAAGAGTGAAATACTAACATATTACCCCAAAATAAGGTTTATAAACCTTCATTAAGGGCTTTAGAAAAAACTACTTTCCGTGTCTTTGCTGTCTAAGATGCTTTCCTATGGTAAAGCCAACCCTTGCCCCTTCCGATAAATGCCTTTTCAAACGAGTTTCAGGCACAATAATTTCTCTTCCGCCTATTCTCAAAACACGCACTCCTGGTTTTGCTTTCCATCCAGTTACTCCCTTTTTATTATAAACTTGGTCAAGCATTCTGCCCCTTTTTTTACGCAAAGACACTTCCTTGCCAAGCACTTTTTTTGTAATAAATTCTCTTACCGTAAAAGCCTTTTCTCTTAATTTAGGCATTGTTGCTCCAAAATTTTTGTGGAGTTCGTTAAGTAGCGCAGGGGTAGCAACAATTACAATATCAGCTTTTTCCAAATCAGTTTTTGTTACTTTTATAGGGGTATGTTTTTTTAGTGTCGCAAGCAATTCTTTTGGTTCTCTTCCTTTTATTTTTTGACCACGCGCTTGCATTGCTGTCAATAATTTTAATAATTCAGGATTTGCGGTTTTATGTCCTTGAGAGGGGTTTCTTAGTCCGCGAGAAACAACATTTATCCCAGTACCTTGTAGTTCAATCGCTAGAGAAGCTGCAATAAGAGGGCTTCGTCCAACATTGCCCATGCATAAAACAAGAACATTTTTTACTTCACTCATGCTTTGCACGCTCTAATATTTTAATAATTCCTCTATCAGCATCTACTAAGATAAGGTCTCCTGTTTTTATTATTCTTGTCGCATTAATTGTCCCTGTAATGCACGGAATTTCTTTTTCACGAGCAAGAATGGCTGCGTGAGCTAATTGTCCGCCCTCATCAGTTACAATTGCTTTTGCGAAAGCAATTATGTGATTATATTGGGGACGTGTTTGTGGAGTAATAATTATTTCTCCGGGTTGTATCTTTCCTTGTTCTGCAAGGTCAGTAATAACTCTTGCAACCCCTTCAACTTTTCCGTGAGAAACAATGGACCCTTTTATCTCACTCACAGTTTTCATATTTTCCAAATACTTTTTTTGAATTGCATTGTGTATTTGTTCCGCGACAAGATAATCTAGTAAGTGTATCTTTTTATCCAAAAGGAGAACACTTCTATTTGATTGTACTTCTTTAGCCATAGGGCCTATTTCTTCGATAGTGTTTTGTTCAATCTTTACTGTTTTTTTAAAGTAATTGTCAATATCAGGAACAACTTCTTCATTATACCTATAAGCCTCTCTAAATGAATCAATAAGTTCTTTTGTTTCTTTTCCTGAGTAATGCTTGTTGATGTACTCTCCTGCGTAATAAACCGCTTGATGAAAGCCAAAAAAATCCGCATATTCTTCAAAAAAAACCTTTTTCTCATCCACAAAATCTTTCCTATCAGGTCTACTGTCAAGAAAAGCTTCCAAACTATCCGCTCTTGAAACAAGTTCGCTGCGTAAATAGTTGGCAAAAGAAGTATCTTTGACGCATTTTTCTCCAAGAACTTTTGAGAACTCATCATATTCTTTTCTGGTCTTGTAAAATATGAACATCCCGTTTTTTTGTGCAAACAAAAAAGTTACAGGAAATTTAACTCCTGAAAGTTCGTTCATCTTTTTGGTGTGTGCCTCTGCAACCACAATGCCTGTGGGCAAGGTAATATCTCTTACCGCAAAAAATGTGTTTTCGGGGTGAAATGCACTAATTGCTTTGTGAATTAAAGAATCCATTTAATCATCACCAAGTTAGTTTTCATCCATTTCAATATAGGACAAACTCCTTACATAAATTGTTTTCCCGCCAGCATCTTTTACTTTTTGTCTCAACAATTTGTCATTTGTCGCAATGATAAATCCTTCTTTGCTTTTCTCGACAAGTTCAGCGTCAACATCTTCTTTTGTGCTGTCAATAACTCGTACAGAATTATTTTGTAGGATTTTTTTCACAAGTATTGTTTCATTCTTTATTTTCTTATCACTTTTTGAAAGCCTTTCAAGTTCAAAAAGAACTCTGCTTAGGGTAAAAAAATCGCAAGGATATTTGTTTTTCATTTCCTCAAATCCGTGAATTTTGTAACGGATCATTGTTAGTAAAAAATTTGTGTCTAAAAGAATCTTTTTTCTAGAACCGTTGTCCAACAAATAGGGTTTCTGTTCATTTTTTACAAAGTGTTTTGATAATTTGTTTTTGGAATTAGTCTTAGTTTTAGTTAACTTCTGCATAAGCTACTAGCCTCCATTGGCCATTAATATTTTTGCTTACTGCGATTTTTTCTCCTTTCTCTGCAACAACTTCGTTTTTTAGGACAACTGAAGCTTTTTTGCCGTCACTTTTTGTTACAACCCCAATGACAGTGTTTGTTCCTACTGTTAGAACTAATGGATCAGTTGTTTTTACTAATACTTTCTCTTCTAAATCAATAAGCATTCTGTCAAACATGTGCAATGTTAGATTAACATTTTTTGTGGGTTCGGGCATTGTTTTTGGTTTTGCAACAATTGTTCCCCTCAATCTATCCCCTTGTGCAACACTTGGGTCAAGAGTAGTCCCTATTGCTATTAATCCGCCAGGGGTGGCTTTTGTTATTGGTCCTATTGAAGTTGATAAGCTCACTACTTTTGTAATTGTTTTTCCTGAATTAATTGAAGGGTATAATTCAATTTCGTCATTAATATTTATTTCGCCCTGAGAAATGCTTCCTCCAATAATTCCTCCTTTCAAATCACTTGTTTTTGTGCCTGGCTTGTTTATATCAAAGCTTCTTGCAATAAACATTTTCAAAGGCAAAGAAGGGTCGTATCCTTTTGTTGGGATATATTCCTCAATTGCTTGTATTAGTAAATCAACATTTGCCCCAAAGTTAGCTGATATTGGTATTATTGGAGCTTCTTTGTAATCATATTCTTCAAGGAATTTTTTTATTGCAGCATAACTTTCCATTGCCTGTTCTCTTGTTAGTAAATCAACTTTGTTTTGGGCAACAACTATTTTTTCTACGCCCGCAAATTTTAGTGCCATTAAGTGTTCTATAGTTCTTGGTTGAGGGCATTTTTCGTTAGCCGCAATAACAAGTATTGCTCCATTCATTAGTGCCGCTCCTGAAAGCATTGTTGTCATTAAAGTTTCATGCCCCGGCGCATCAACAAATGAAACAACTCTTTTGTGCATTATTTCTCCATCACTTGGATTTGCAGAGTAAATTGTTCCTGAAGGGGTCATTAGTTTGTAAAAAGTAGCATCAGCGTAACCAAGTCTAATTGAAATTCCTCTTTTTATTTCTTCACTGTGGGTGTCGCACCATTTTCCTGTTAAGGCTTTAGCTAATGAAGTTTTTCCGTGATCAACATGTCCTATTATTCCAATATTTATTTCAGGTTGATCATTTTTCACTTTAATTTCAGGTTTGTGTTTTGCATCAATTTTTTCATTAGGGTGCTCTTTTTTTGCATGCGCTTTAAGGACTTTTTTCTTTCCCGCAGCAGGATCTTTTGCAACTCTTTTCCCAGTCATTTAGTTCACTTAATACTTTTCTCACTTAATAAAAATAAAAAAAGTGACAGAAAAATCTGCCACTCAAATTTTTGGTTTAATGTTTTGGCTTTTTTATTCCATCACCAAGCGCAGCGTTTCCTGCAAGTTCTTTTGCTTTCTTCAAAGCAAGTTCTTTTGCAGACATTGTTTCTTCTGGTGTTGCTTCTTTCTTTCCAAGCAATGCAACTAAGTCAACGCTTCCGTCTTTTGTGACGAACAAATTAACTTGAGTTATTTGGTCACTAATAGTGTTTCCTCTAATAGTAACTCTCCTCTTTATTCCTTTTGTTTTTGCCCTGAAACCAACATCTCCGGCAGTGAAGATTTTTCTCCTTGCAACTCCTTGTATTGAAGGGTGCATAGGGAAACCTTCTTTATCGCTTCCACCAGTGATCTTAGCCTCAAAGCCAGTCAAACCAATTTCATCCAATTTTACTGTGTCTCCAACCTTACGGCCAGCGAACAAAACATTATCAGATGAAGCTGAATATGCTTTTCCAGACTTTGTGCTCACAACAAATTTCATTTTCTCACCTCTTTGTTGCATTATTTCAAGGCATGATAAATAGTAAATTTCTCTACAACCAACCAGGCCCTTATAACAATAAATTCACTCCAAACCCTTTTATTTCCTCTCTTCACTCGTTTTTGGAATCATCTTTTTGTTTTTTTCTTATAGTGTCCATTAATTCTTGCTCTTCAATGCTAAATTCTTTCAAGTATTTTTGCAGTTCAATATGGTGTTTTATTGGGATGCAGGAATAAAGAATTTCCCCTTCCAAAAGGTTTCTTCCAATTACCGCTCCTTCAATAGCAACAGCCGCTTCTTCTCCTTTTTTTAGTTCCTTAACAGCTTCCCCGTTGTTTTGTATCCCACTAATATTTCCAATTATTTCTCCTTTCTTGTTCATTACTCTCCACTCAGTTTTTAATTTTCCTTCAATAACTTTTACTCCAACAATAGCGGGTTTACTATTTCGAAAAACTTTTCCTCTTAAAACTTCAAATTCAACAGGCCAAATTAAGCAGGCAAGTTCTTTGTCTTTCGCTGCTTTTTTTGAATCTTCGCACCACTTTCTATAGCCGTCCAACAAATTGTAAATAACTTTGTCGTTGAATATTCTCACGTTTCGCAAATCAGCTTCTTTTTGGGCTTCTTCATCAACTGTAACATTGAATCCAAGGATGCATGATTGTAGTGGATCTTTTTCCATCATTGATGCTGCTTCCATAACATCTTTTCTTGTAATAGCTCCAATGTCCGCTTTTCTTACAGAAATATTATCTTTTTTTAGTAACTCAATCATTGCTTCCATAGACCCTATTGCATCAGTTTTTATCAGAATTCCGTCAGTGTTTGTTTCAAAGTGCGTTTCTTTGTATTCTTGCTGTAACTCTTCTATTTCATTTCCAGTTTTTATCACAAGTAATGAAGAACCTGCCAGTACCTCATCAAGGCCTGGAGCAGAAATTTTTAATCCGCATGCCGCAAAAACTTGTTTTACTGAATTAAATTTTTCTTTAGTGCTTCGCATTTCTTGTAAGGGTTTTGGTTGCAAGAGCGCGCGTACTTTTGCTCTTATTACCCCATTTTTTCCAACAACAGCAATTTCATCATTAACACTTATTGTTCCTTTGTACAAAATAGCATCAATTGTTTTTCCTAGTCCTTTTTCTTCTTTCGCTTCTAAAACCGACGCGCGTCCAGCCTCTTCGTGGCTTATCTCAAGTTCTTTTTCCAAGTACTTTTGTGATAATCCAGAAAGTAATGCAAGTAATTCAGGAAGTCCTTCTTTTGTTTTTGCTGAGCAAGGAACTATTGGTATTTGTTTTCCAAAAGCACATCTGTCAAATCGTTCACTCTCAAAACCATATTTATATAATTCTCCAACAAAAGTGTATATTTTTTCATCAAATAATTGTTTTGTTTTTTCGTTATGTGAATTTAAATTTTCTAAAAAGCTTCCTTCTTTTGAGGAATAAAAATTTAGCATATCAATTTTGTTCATTGCTACAACAAAAGGAACTTTGTATGCGCGCAAAATTTCTATTGCTTCCGCTGTTTGGGGTTGTATTCCTTGCATAGCGTCAACAACAAGAATGGCAAGGTCAGCAATGCTCCCTCCGCGTTTTCTTAAGTTAGTAAAAGCTTCGTGCCCCGGAGTATCAATAAGTAATAATCCAGGAATTTTTAATTGAAAACCAAATTTTGTAATTAAATTTCCACAAATAGTTTGGATAACCTCTATTGGAACTTCGGTTGCTCCAATGTGTTGTGTTATTGCGCCAGGTTCTTTTGCTACAACTCTCGTGTTTCTAATAGCGTCAAGGAGAGAAGTTTTTCCATGATCAACATGCCCGAGAACAGTTATTATTGGCTGTCTAATCATGCTAACACCTCAATTACTCCATAAAATTCACTTTTTTTAATTATTTATTCTTACTTTGTTTGTCCATTTTTTTGTTATTTCTTTTGTTTATCATTTCATTTATTCATTATTCTATTTATCCATTATTTCTTTTGCTCAATCAAATACATTTTCATTAATTTTGTCGTGCTCAAATATTTCTTCTTTTTTGAAAAATCTTTCAATCTCATACCTTGCTACTTCTTCGTTTTCAGAAACATGAACTATCTCGCTTCCGAGTTCGCTTTTTAGAACTTTTCCAAAATCAATTGTTTTTTCCCCTTCAATAATTATCATTGCGCAGGGAACTAGTAACCCTTTTTTTATTTCTTCTTGGGTCAATAAATTTCCGGCTTGTTTTTTTGTTAAATTGTTGATATCAAGTTTTTCAAACTTGTAACCAACAATAACAAAGTTTTCCTCTAATTTTTTTGTGATTTCCCAAAGCATTTTTTTGTTAATTGCTTTAGGGGCCACAATAATGAGGCTTTTCATTTACTCGCCTCTACCTACTCTACAGACCCGTCTGGTTTGTATCCTCTCATTTTTTTTATTTCACTTGATTTGTGATGTAATGTGTGTATGTCATGTACTGATGGGTAATCATGCATTTCTTCAGTTTTGAACCACAAATTTATTTCTGTTTTTGCTTCTTCTCTAGTTCCTGAAGCGTGCACAATGTTTCTAATTGCTTCTCCAACTAAATCAGAGTAAGCATAACTTACGTGTGCATAGTCGCCTCTTATTGTTCCAGGCATAGCTGCTTTTGGCTCTGTTGGACCGCAAATTTTTCTAACAGTAGCCACAGCGTCAACTCCTTCAAGAACAATAGCAACAACAGGACCCATAGTTAATAGTCCCATTACCCCTTGGAAAACTTTTTCTCCGCGCCTTTCTTTGATATCATTGTAATGTTTTGCAGCGAACTCTTCATTCACCCAAACCATTTTTATTCCAACTATTTTCAAGCCAACGCTTTCAAATCTTTTCAGGATTTCTCCTGTAAGTCCTCTTTGAACTCCGTCAGGCTTTACTAGTAACAATGTTCTTTCAATCATGTTTATCACTTCTTTTTGTCTTTAGCTGCTACTAAAGCATCCTTCATTTTTTTGTGCGCTTCAGTCCACTTTGTTTTTGTGGGTTTTCTTCGTAACTTGTTTAAGTTTTTTTCGCACTTTGTGGAACAAAAATAAAAAGCTGTTCCGTCTTTTTTCGCGTATACTTTTCCTCCGCCTATAGGGAGATCACTTCCGCAAAAACTACATTTAACCATATCATCACCTTCAAAAAAGAGAAGCCATTTTGAGTATTACCCAAATTATGCTTTAATCTCTTTTGCCTCCCTTTCAGTGTCCAGCAAAATAACTACATCTCCTTTCTGGATGTTTCCTTTTGCATTTCTTCTTTTAACACGACCCTTTTCTGGTCCGTCAAGAATTCTGCAAAGGACTTGTGTTACTTCCCCGTGAACACCGGTTCGTTTAACAACTTCAACTACTTCCGCAGGTGTTCCTCTTTCATCAGCCATTTTCCATCACCTACTTTTTCAGTTCGTTGATTTTGTTTGCCAAATCTTTCCATTCAGCGTCAACGCCTGACTCAATAACTGCAACAGCCGAAGTAGCTGTGCCTAAACCTGATTTTTCGCCTAATTCTTTTTTTGTTGCAATATAACTGAAAGGAATATTTTTTTCAGCGCACAAAATTGGCAAATGCATTACTATTTCTTTTGGAGAAACATCTTCAGCGATAACAACCATTTTTGCCGTTCCTCGCTCAATAGCTTTTGTAACTTCATTAATTCCTGCTTTTACTTTTCCTTTACTTGACTTTTCAAGCAATTCAGCAGTTTGTTCTTTTAGTTCATCTGTTAACTGTACCTTTATATAATCCGCCATAAAAAACACCTCCACATCAGCTGCCCAGCCAGCTGGCATCTGGGCAAATGCTTTTGCATTTGCTTAAAGCCGCTTTCGGACATCAGTTTCATTGGCAGAAACCAAGTTCTGTTAAATAAAATTTCCGAAGAAACCTTTAAAAAGGTGGGTTTTTTGGGGTTTTATTTTGTGATTACTGCTGTTTTAAATGCATTATTAAGTGCATTCCTGATGAAGGCTTCTGAATGTCCTTTTGAAGTTTCAATTTCTTCTTCTGACAGGGCTGCTATTGGTTGGTAGTCAGCAAAATCGTTTGCCAGTGTTATTTTCATTTCTCCCTTAGGCAGTTGTGTGATTATAAAGTTTTGCAAATGGACCAAATCATTATTTCCAACCCACCCCGCATCAAATATGTTTTGAGTTAATGCGTTAACCTGGCTCCTAATGTTTTCAGATTCTCTACTGGTTATTTTATTGTTCTTTAAGAATTCACTCAATCTTTGCGAATTAGAGTGCAAAGAATAATCATATTCAGAAACAACCGCTATCATATCCTCTTCTTCTCCAACTCCAAATTCCGTCACTTGTCCGTACATATTGTATCTTCCAGCAGGGTATTTTATCGCTACAATTCCTTCTTGTATTTGTCCGGGCATTGCATCCACTAAAGCTTCAGAAACTGTTACATCTTTTGTTCCAACTTCGAATTTGTTTACATTTGTTCCTGGAATTTTTACTTCAACTGCGGTTATTTTGCCTGAAGCATTTTTTTCACCTAAAATAAATCTTCTAAAAGAACCGGTATCCTGTCGAATGAATACATTATCACTTATCCAAATCTCTCCAGGTTGCAAGGCAAGGTCTTGTTTGTATAATGAAACTGGGCAAATTTCTCTTAACATTGAAAGCGATTCAAATAAACTTTTAGCTTGCGTAGGGTCAAGTAAAATTTTTGCTATTTCTGGGGTCTCGCTAACTAGTTTGTTTTCAGAACCTGCAATAATTACTGTTTGCCCTTGTATTGGGGTGGCTGTAGCTAATTTGTTTCTAGTCCACTTTCCAATAATATTTGCAGCATCGGTATCAGACAAATTGGTTTTTAAAATTTGATACATTTTACGCCCAACAGCTATTAGTTCTTCAGGTCTTGAATCGAGTTGGTCAGCACTTCCAAAATCAAAAGCTCCTGGAAGAGTAACTTTTGGGTTTTCAATTTGGATAGCTTTTGCTTCAAACCCTGTTGAATTATGTGCATTAAAAAGCGCAAATGTTTGTTCTTCTGAAAGGGATCCTTCTGCTTTAATATCCCAAACTAGGTTTCCCCAGGCGTCTGTATTGACAGGGTCAGAAACAATAGCTAACACATCTTTGTTTATTATTAAGTAATATTCGTCGGAGTTTAATATTAAATCAATGAATTCTTGTCTTCGACCAATTAAATAAGTGGCGCTGGGGTCTTGAGAAAGTACATTCGCTGTTCCTGCGTCAACTAGTTCTTCCACTTCTTTTTTTGTTATAGCTCCTGCTTTGTATTTGGTGTTCAAAAAAAGTGATGTCTTGCTAAAGCCTATCGTTGATTTTACTTCAACTCTACTAACAAGCAAAGTTGTCCATGCACTTAAGGTTCCGGCATCAAGTCCAACTTTTGGAGCAATTCTTGCGAACACTTCGTCAGGAAGTAAAACCGCGTTTTTGGGCGCGGGCACATAAATCGTTATTGTTTCTTTCCCTGTTGTTGGATTTGTATTTATCACTGCAACATTTTTTCCTTGGGTAATAGCTTTTTCTGCTATTGCTATTTCCGTAGGATTTAAGCCATTTTTGTTTAGTGTTGCATCAGCAAGATTAGTATATGCACGTATTCTTGGCACGCCCCCAATTTGTCCGCCAGAATAGTTTCCGCTAATATTAAATTCATCTATTTCTCCTCCAAATGCTTGTACTTTATTTCCTGTGTTATTCCAAACACAATTACTGCAGTGGAATAAATAAGTGTTTGAAGGAACTCTTCTTATGTTTTGTATTTGTTTTATTCCAACTCCTTGGCCTGACTCTACACCGAACGCATTATCTACTCCTTGAGTAGCGGGAGTATCTTTTACCCAAATGTATATCTCACCGTTCATGATTTCAGTTTTTTCAATTATTCCTATTTCTTTGACTCCGTGTCTGTAAGTTATTTCTATTGTTGTTCCGGAAGTAATTTCGGCTTCGCTTAGTGCATTATCAAGCAGTGCTTTTTGTGTTTTTAGTGCAGCTTCATTAGCAAGGTTGCGAAAAGCATTGTTTGGAGCCTCAATTGTAACATGATAACCAAATATTTTTTCGTGTTCTGCTTCGAGATCCCCTGCACTCACATCTGCTATTCCTTCAACATCAACTATTGCGTTTTCTTGAACAGCATTTGGTGAAAGTCTTGTAACTTTCATTCTGTCTCCAACACTTGTTATCTCAAATCTTTCTTTTCCAATTTCAAGTACTTCACCGGATTTAAAATTTACTCCCGGATCAGGATTTGTTTCGCTGTAAACATTTTGTATTTGGGTTTTAGTTCCATCAGGATGAATTATTGATGCGACTTCTCTGTTAGATGTACGACTACTTCCGCTCCATGCATTAAAAGAACCATTTTCTAGATTGGTAACCCTTATTACTGGATTATTATCCCCCAGAACAAGAACATTTGATTCGCCTCTTGCTCTTCCTCCAGGTCTTCCAAAATATATTCTATCTGATGAGTAATGTCTTGTGTTGATAACTCTTCCGCGAGATAAAGATATCATACCCTCATCTATTCTTGCATAAAACACTTCGTCTCCATTTATTATTAAATCTCCCGGGTTAAGCCTATTTCTTTGATTAATTATTTGTTCTGTTCCATCAGCTCGAATAATAATTGCTGGGGGTCTAGCTATATCAGTTGGTATCCCTTCAACAATAAGCATTTCATTATCCGTGAGCATATTTATTGTTCTAATTTCTATTAGAGAAGGATTGCCTGCTGGAACAATATCATGGTTGTAAGTCGATGGCCCCATAATAATTGAGTTTGGATAGCTTCTTCTATCCTCCAAAAAGAAATAATGGGGTGCTTTTGGAGACTCGTATAGTTCTCCGTTTACTACCCATCTAATTCCTCTTGGTCCTACAAGTTCAAGTACTCTATCATCTCTAAAAATCACCATTGCATCATTAGGTCTAATCATATTTGCTGGGTAAGGGTCTGCATTTCTGATACCGGCTTCATCTAAATAAAGCTCATTTTCTTGTGCGGATCTAATAACAATTCCTGCCTCAGCATTATTTGTTTCCCAATTTATTGCAACAACATTTCCTCTTTCTGCTAAATCACTTTCCCCAATTTTTAGTATCTTACTATCATTACTAATACCTTGAAGTTCTTTTATTGATAAAGCAGTATTTCTTGCTCCCGCTAATTCACACGGACTATGACAAGTTATAGTAAAACTCATTGCTTCGGTAAGTTGTTCTTCAGTAACAATCTCTACAGGGGCGCCGATTTTTATTGTTGCTGTGGATAGTTCTGTAATTGGAGGAACCATTTCATCAGCAACAATTAGTGTTCCGTCCGCGGTGCTAAAAGTGAATGTTTCTGTATTAACAATTCCTGTTTCTGTTGTTGTTTGCAGTAGTGAAAGTGATTTGATTGTTTCACTTGTTGTTGCAGTTTCTCCACTAATCATTGGATAATATACTTTGGCAAGGCTTGTTGTGTCTCTTGTGAGAACTAGTGCTCCTTGTCTAGTAAAAATCAAACCATCTCTCGCCAAAACTTCTGCTGCTCCCGCAAGTGTTCTTTCTTGCTCAATAGCAACCATTCCTGTTGCTCGATTTATTGTTGCAAGAGCGGTTGTTGTGCTTGCTTGGGTGGTGCTTGTGGAACTGCTTGTAGCAAATACTCTTTCCATTGCTGCCCCGATTTCGTTATCGAGTCCCTGCAAATCTTTAGCCCGTTCTACAACAAACAAAAATTGTTTTTGCTTTACAGGGTTGCTTGTTCCAAAAGCTAATTCATCTAGTTCAGTTCTAGTAAATAATAAAAATTCTCTTCCTTTCGTGTCAGCTACAGTTGATATTGTTGTTACTCCTTTTTCTCCAATTTGAGATATTTCTTTGTAAGTTTCTTTTTTCAATCCGGCTTCTGTTATTGCTTCAACACCATATAATTGTCTTAGTACTCCACTTTTTGCCAAAATGTTGTCTTGCATTATTCCTTCTTTTAGAATATATCCTGAAATTTTTTTGTATCCAAGCATTCTTGCTTCAAGTGCTCCTGCATAAGAACTAATATCTGAACCCAAGATAATTGCTGCTTTGGGGTTTTGCAGATACATTTTTGTTAGCCATAATCTTTCATAGTTTCTCGGATTAACTACTTGCATTTTTTCGCTTAACCAATAAGAAGTTTTTCTCAAAAAGAGCATTGCTTTTGGTCCGCCAATTTTTTGCCAGCTCTCCGCGCTGATTCTTTTTAATCCTAAACCAATTGTTCTAAGTACTACACTTCTTGAAAGTATTTCTGATAAATAATATTTTTTTGTCCCCCATGAAGCAAATTTTGTAACTGCGTTTGAAACTGTTGTGCCAACAGCTTTTTCGCTTGTTAAGAAACCACCAATACTTTTTGCAGTTGCTTTTCCGCCCACGCCTAAGCCGTGGAAAACAATATAGTATCTTAGATCAGTCATGAAACTTGCTCTATCCAACCAAATTCCTGTGGATGTTCTATAATCAATTGTAGCGTATTGCTCGGCTTTTTGTGAACCTGTTAATTCTTCAGCGAAATTAGTCCTGAACCAATTTTCTATTTTTTCAAATTTTGTAAGATTTGGTTTTATTTGTTCGTAACTTTCTTTAGCTTTTGACAAAGTAATGGCATCTAAATTAGGGTCATTAGAGTAAAGCTCTCCTTTTTGTATTATATCTTCGAGCATTATTCTGGCGATGGGTAATATTTTTTCAGAACCATAACTTAGAGCTACTCCATAAGTTTGTTCTTGTTCTTTTTTCATGAAACCTCTTATTTCTTGTGATGGTGGAGTATTTTGTCTTCCAAAGTCTTGTAGCCCTGTTTCGAGTGTTTTGAATTTTATAAATATTCTTTGTTTTGTGAGAGTATTGAAATTTATTGTTCCTTTTACTTTATTTGCATAACTTTTTTCTAGTGCTGAAAAGAAGTCAAGTTTCATAAAATTTGTGTCTTCGTTTTTTAGATACTTTTCATATTCTTCCAGAACAAGTTTTCTCAAATTTTCTAAAGTTGTTTTCTTTGTTTCTGCATTCTTTAAGTATTCTTTTAGATCTGCTACTTCAGCGTCGTTTAAACCCACTTGTTTTGCGTTTGTTCCTTCATATGCTTTTCTTATATAATCCCCAACCAATACTGGTTTGTAAATATATTCATACCAGTCAGGAACATTTAGTGAAGCATATATTCCTGTGGCGCTCCAGCCCGCAATTGGATTTCCTTCTTTTTCAATAGCTTCTTTTACACTTAACTCAGGGCTTCCTATTAGTCCTGTCAAAAGGTCAATGCTGTTTGATATTTCTTCGTCAAAGTGTTTTACTAAGTAATATGCAAGCCTATTGTTTTTTCTTTTTTCAGCCATTACAAGTATCTG
>Ga0268276_1002474_pt1 | contig 15767 bp, 16 predicted proteins | sample saktaG_4_FD_190145 | JGI IMG/M metagenome (GOLD analysis project Ga0268276, IMG submission 190145) | Saline water microbial communities from Sakinaw Lake, British Columbia, Canada - sak_2010_1_5_45m | ecosystem: Environmental > Aquatic > Non-marine Saline and Alkaline > Saline ...
CGGGCGATAAATACAGGCACGCAGTTGATAAAGGCGCATCCGGCATTTAATACCTGCTCCACATACCATTTGGTTGCCTCTTCCGAACCGACAGGAAGATAGTTAATGACCACATCCGTCTTTGTCTTCTTCAATATTCCGCATACATCATCGGTCTTCCCGGGGGCTTTTGTTATGACCTTCGACAGATATTTACCGAGGCTGTCGTGAGTCATGCCGCGGTGGACTTTTACGCCTAGGCGCGGGACTTTAGCAAAAACTTTTGTATTATTTGGTTTCGTATAAATAGCTTCACTTAAGTCTTTTCCTACCTTATTTTTATCAATATCAAAGGCGGCTGAAAACTCAATATCGCTGATATGATATCCACCCAGATTAACGTGCATCAATCCGGGAATAAAATCTTTATCCTTTGCGTTCTTATAATACTCCCTTCCCTGAACCAGCGAAGAGGCGCAATTGCCGACTCCTATGATAGCAACTCTGATCTTACCCATGAATTGATACTCCTTTTTAAAATATCGATATTATACACAGTTATCCGTCGGTAAATAGGTTACAACTTTACCGCTTGTTTGTCAACCTATTAGGCGGTAAAAAAGTGAGAGCCGCCGCGCTGTTGCAACCAGTCATCATAGCCGCCAGGATATTCATTAATTATCCCTTTACCCTCAAGAACGATCGTAGAGGTTACGACATTATTAAGAAACGCCCGATCGTGGCTGACCAGAAGGAGAGTCCCTGAATATTTAAGCAGTACCTCCTCCAGAAGCTCCAGAGTCTCTATGTCCAGGTCGTTTGTAGGCTCATCCATCACAAGCACATTTGATGGCCTGGTAAACAACCGGGCGAGCAAAAGACGGTTACGCTCGCCCCCAGAAAGGACCTTTACCGGTGTCCGGGCGCGGCTCGGGGAAAAAAGAAATTCCTGAAGATACCCTATGATATGTCTGGGCTCGCCGTTTATCGTGAGTGTTTCACTGTCCCCGCATATATTTTGCGCGATAGTTCTATCTTCATCCAGCTGTTCACGAAGCTGATCATAATACGCGACCTCAATATTGGTTCCCAGCTTCGTTTTCCCTTTTTGCGGAGGAAGCTGCCCTAAAAGGAGCCTTATCAGCGTCGTCTTGCCGCTTCCATTTGGACCAATTATGCCTATTTTATCGCCGCGCATGATCTGGGTAGAATAATCCCGGACGATACAATTATCCCCATAGCTAAATCCCAGGCCGAATGTCTTTATTACCTGATGTCCTGAGATAGCCGCTTTCTGTGAATGCATTCTGACCTGGCCGACTTCCCTTCGCTCAGCCTTCTTCTCCTCACGTAAACGTTCCAGCGCCTTGACCCGGCCTTCGCTCCGGCAGCGCCTGGCCTCAACGCCTCTTCTTATCCAGATTTCCTCTTGGGCTAATTTTTTTTCAAATTCTTCTCTTCGCGCAGCCTCATTATCGCGCATAGCCTGTCTGCGCTCCAAGAATGTCTTGTAATCACACGCCCAGCTATATATCTGCCCTCTATCAAGCTCGATGATCCTCGTCGCCAGATTGGACATAAAGACTCTATCATGAGTAATAAAAAATACGGCGCCCGGATAGTCCGCTAAAAATCCTTCGAGCCAAATCATCGAATCGACATCCAGGTGATTTGTCGGTTCATCCAGAAGAAGAAGTTCAGGCTTAAGAACGAGCGCCCTGGCTAATAAGACTCGCCGTTTTTGCCCGCCTGATAGCGTCGCAAAGTCACTATCCGGATCGAGCTTCATCCGGGTAATAACATTATCCACCTCGTGGCTCATGTCCCAGCCGCCTGTATGGTCAAGCTCCGATTGAAGAACGCCGAGCTTGCGTATCAATTTTGGACTTTGATCTGTCTGCAGGAGATGCGCAAGATGGTGATAGTCACTTAATAGCTTCGCGCGCTGGCCAAGCCCTGACAGGATGATATCAAATACGCTTCCTTTTATATCCAGCGGCACCTCCTGGGGAAGATAAGCCACAGCGATACCATTCTGAACAAACACTATGCCCTCGTCGACACTTTGTTGTTTGGCCATGACCTTTAATAGAGTCGTCTTACCCGCGCCGTTACGGCCGAGTAAAGCTATCCGCTCGCCCGGCTCCACCTGAAGGCTCAGCCGGTCAAATATGCGAGGCCCACCAAATGCAAGCGTGATCTCCTGTAAACTTACTAGCGGCATAAATTCCTTTTATCAGTAATTGAAAAGGTCTTTGATCTGATACTCTTTCCCGGTAGCCTTATTGAGAGCCTTAAGGATCTTGGATTGGACGTTTGGCGTCAACCGTCTGCCCTTAAGGGCGCGACTCGCCATCTTATGAGTGATCTGCTCGGTTGAGCCCACCACAAGATCGTGAGCTTTTAATCCACAGACAGCCATAATCTTCGCTATCGGCTGTTCGCCTAAATCTCTTTTTATTATACTATTCATTAATATCTCAAAAGTTATACTGCCGCAGATACTTTGTTTCTTCCGGATGCTTTTGCTTTATAAAGTTCGGCGTCCGCGGCCTTTACAAGATCCTTACCCATTGATCCGGGAGAACATTTTGTCGTCACAACGCCGGCGCTCACGGTGATCACCGCGCCTTTAGGCAGCCACACGAAAGCAAGGCTCCGCGACGCCCTGATGATTTCGGACGCGATAGCGTACGCCTCATCGGAACTGATATCAGGTATAACAGCCACAAACTCATCGCCTCCAAATCTGGCAACGACGCCCGGCGAGGGAATACGGTCTTTTATGGCTGCCGCTACGCCGCGAAGGACATCATTACCTGCGCGATGGCCGTAGGTATCGTTTATCGTTTTAAAGTGATCTATATCGAAAATAGCCAGCGAAAGCCGGGCGCTCTTACCTCGAGCCGAAGCCGCTTCCCTTTTAAGTATCAGCTCAAAATAACGATACGTAAATGCGCCGGTCAGTCCATCCGTCATGGCCAGGCTGCTTAATCGCGTATTTTCGATAAGCGCTGAGAGACTCATCCAGATAGAAACACCGATATAAGATAATATAACTATAAGCGCAAAACCGAAAAGATCGAATATCCGGTCATGCTGTATACATGCTAAAGCTAAAACAAAAGCTCCTCCTATAAGGCACGTGCTTATAGCGGCGCCTTTCAACATTCCAAAGCGATATGTAGCGCCGCTCACCGCGAGAGCCCCAGCCAAAAGTATCGGAAAGATGATCCAGAATGGCAATAAAATGAGCCATCTCTTTGACATCAGATTCAATATTATATTGGCGTTAATAGCGACTCCCGGCATTATGCCAAGCGGCGTCGAATAGACATCATGATGTATCTCGACTATGGTGCCTACGAGCACGATCTTATTTTTAAAGAGATTTTCTGCCGCGGGCGTTATTAGCGCCTCCCATAGCGGGATCGTCTTAAAATCCTCCATCTTTGCGAAATAGTTTATTCTCATAGTCCCGCTGACAGGGCTAAGAGGCATCTCCCGCATGTAATCGCGCCCGTCTATACCGCGGCTTTTGGCATATGTCAGGAGCGGAAAAGAATAAATAGCGCTGCCACTGGTCATAGGCATAATGGGATACGTTTCACGGACAACCAGATCATGACCGCGGGGAGCGCTCACAAAACCTGCGCCGACAGCTGATTTGACTAATATATCTTCCGGCTCAATTATCGCGCCTGCTTCACTAATATAACTCGCGATTACTGAATTTCCTGAATTTCTCATGGCTTCCGCCAAAAGAGCATCATCTTCCGGGATCTCGCTGGGCCCGGAAAAAAATAGATCCATACCTATCGTAAGCGGCCTCATTTCTTTGGATGAAAGCCTTTTAAGAAGAGCAGCATATATCCCGCGGCTCATAGGCCACCGTTGACGAAGCCTTTTGAGGGATTCCTCATCAATAGTAACTATCGTGATATCATTTATTGCCTTAGGTAAAGGCGAAATATGGCGTCTCTCTCGTATAAGAAAATCTACTGCGCTCTCCCGAAGAATCTGGATAAACGGAATTTTTGCTGCGGCAAATGTATAACCGGTAGTTAATAGGATAGCCAGCCCTATAACAATATATGCTTTTTTGATGACAATCTTTGAGTTTGTTATGCTAGTCATTTTTGATATAAGATATCACATATTTCGAGTTATTATCATAAAAATCGCACGCTTCTTGTTTTTTATGGAATATATGCTATACTTTAGTTAGGATATGATAAAGTTAATTAACTTATAGGTGCCGCATGAAACTAATACTCAGTGTATTATTTATGTTCATATTGGGCGCAATGTTACTGTCTCCTGTAATCGCTGAGGTTTCATCTGTCTCGGTAGAAAAAAGGGAAGCGGAGATTGATGGACTTATTAAGGATAGTTTGGTTCAGAAAGATATGAGGCCTGAAGTAACGATACAACTTCAAAAGCCCGCCGCCTCTTCTCTAGCCCAGCCAACTGTTTCTACGTTGGCTCAGCCTCGCGAAATTCTCACTATGACTGCTATTCTCGATATTATAAAAAATACCCCAAATATAGCGACTCCCGACAAAAAAGTAAAATCCGAGTAATACAATTCCAGCGATTACATATAAAACAAAATAGACCCCTTAACTTCAGAGGTCTTTTTGTAGGTGATAGGCCTGATGGCTTTCGCTATCTTTGGCATCTCCTCCTATTTCTACAATAAGTATACACTACGATTTCGGTTTTGACAAGGGCTGGAGCTTATATATTCTCCTATACTCACGTTTTATTATTACTCGATCCATTCTACCGCACCGGAAGCCATGTCGTATACGGCGGTCAATATCCTAATTTTCCCGTCTGCAGCCATGTGAGTTATCTCTGGACTAGAGGTAAGGAGATCCTGCTTTGTCTGTAGCACATTGGCCTTTACCACAGCGGTCGTCAGCGCATCGCCTTCTAGGTCCGGACGTTCCTTTTTCACCAGAGAGACGACCGGCTCTATTTTCTTCTGGATATCGCGCATACTTCCTTCGAGCGGCGGACCAGATATCGCAGCCTTGACCGCGCCGCAACCCGTATGCCCCAACACAACGATCACCGGGGCGCCCAGGTGTACGGCCGCATACTCGGCTGAACCGATAACTACCGAATCCATCCCGACATTGCCAGCTACGCGTATGACAAATATATCCCCGATGCCGCGATCGAAGACCTCTTCTACCGGTACGCGCGAATCCGAACACCCGAGGACGATAGCAAATGGCTGCTGAGCCTCTATCGCGGCAACCTCTCTTCTGGCCACGGTCAGGTTCGGGTGTTCAAGCTTCATCGCGATAAAGCGCTTATTGCCTTCTTTTAAAAACCTAACCGCATCATCTGCGGTCACTGGCTGCTGATTTTTGGCAAAAAGAGCGCTCCCTGCCAATACGCAAATGGCGGTAAGTACTATTAGTATCTGTTTACTTTGTCTCATTATTCTCTTTCTGACTTGATAAAATCTTGATCGGTAAGGTTAGACTTGCTGCTTATAAGAATACACCAGCGCATATATTAAAAAAAGCCCGCCTGTTGATATATTTATAAAGTGCATATCGTTTATGAATGGAATAAAATTGGTAAGATCCGTGCCCATTATCACACTCAGCATAAAGAACCCTGTAAGGGCAATATATAGAGGCATCTTATTCCGACTGGTCGATAGAAATAGCGCCATCACGCCGGCAGGTATTATAAGGCATATAAAATTGGCTACCCAAATTAACGGCGAAAAAAGAAGCGTCACTATGATGAGGACCGATATCTCCAGATATCTAAACTTTTTATCTTCCGCCGCCTTCGATAGTTTTCTAAATAACAATAACGCTATGTATGCGGATGTCGTCAGTATCGCGCTTATTATATAGAATAGCCGATCTATTTGAACTGACGCCTTCAGGGCGCTTATGCCTAAAAGAGATTTCCCGATAAAATATGTTATAGACTGATTCTTATAATTTAAGAGCTGGGATGATATGGACAAGCTCAATATTTCTTTCCAATCTTTCAGTAATACCATAGTTTTACCAAAACCAATTAACACGGCTGGAGCAAATAGAAACGCCAAAAAGCCGAGCAAGGCCGATAATACCAGCTTCTTTTTTCCGGAAAGCAAAAAATAGAGCAATATAGGAATAAATTGCGGCTTGAACTGCGCTATAAAGGCCAATATGATACCGCATATGATCTCCCTGCCCTGGGTATACGCCATTAAAAATAACACAAATAATAAAGCTATAATGACATCGGATTGCCCATTAGATATATTCATAAAATAGAACTTTAGAGATACAATAAAAGCGCTCCACAGGATGAGATACCGGACGTTGCGCGATATATTAAAATCTAAATAGATCTGTCGAGTCAGGAGTAACAGCGCAGCCAGCAGCGAAATATTAAGCAAGATAAGCCATACTGTGAGAGCGTTAACAGGATAGGCTATCATCGAAAAAGGGATCATAAAAAATGCCGCTAGAGGAGAATATCTGAAGTGGTAGAACGGCTCGGACTTGTCATAGACTTGACTCCTGTCAAAATCTATGTACCCTTCAAGGTCTTTTTCATATTCGGGGTACCCCGGATATACAGCTCTGGCGGTCAATCCGCCGGCGAGCGCTCCCGGCGCGGAGAAGGCATAATTATTTATCCTGTATCCGGCAGTCCAGAAAACCCTGAAGTCGCACCGGCATGTCCACACTTGTTTTCCGGAATCATCACTTATGAGCCTGTAACGGTAATAGACATCGGCTATTGCCGAAATAACGGTAAATACCAATATGAAAAATATTATACTCGTAAATACTTTTTTTATCATTTCTTCAATCCTGCTAATATTTTTATCCGCCCTGTAAAACAGTGGCGGAGAGGGAGAGATTTGAACTCTCGATACCTTTCGGTATACGCGCTTTCCAAGCGCGCGCCATAAACCGGACTAGGCGACCTCTCCGCAAAAATTTTAATTAAAAATGATTCTCTAATACCGAATAAAGGCCATCGTTACATACAAAATTTTCCGTCTTCCAGGAATTAATTATGGCTCTTCTATCGCTCTTCCAAAGCTGAATATACGTTTCCCATCCCGAGACCGGGCCTTTTCTGTTAACCCACGGCGAATTTTTAATATATCTATATATTCCATCGGGGAATATCGCGTTTGCAACGGTCTTATAAGTCCAATAAGTCCAGTGCAGGTTATTCTTCGTGAACATATACAGCATGTCCTTAACCCACTTCAGCTCGCCATAATGCCCGTCGCGCCAATTTACCCCAAACTCTCCGACATATATCGGCACCTCGTTACTATCCATAAAATGACGATAGGGCTTTGCCAGCATCTCGAGAGTGCTCTTATTCCACATTATATTATGGATCTTGCCTGGATATGTAGAGCCGACCTCCCAGTTAAATGTAAATTCCGGAGGCGGATATGTGTGGATGCTGTACGCCGTGTTCTTATCCTGGGGACGACCCAAAAAACTTATCCTTGCGCCCCATTCGGTGCCCTCTAAGAATATTATATGCTTTTTATCGGCGTCTCTTATCTCCTTAGTGACCCGTTCGTATATACCCTTTAAAATATTCTCCTGTAAAAGCGGCAATACGGGCTCGTTTAGCACATCGTAACCCGCGACCGCGCTTACTCCCTTATAGCGGTCCGCAAGGAAGTGCCAGAGCCTGAAATATCTATCCTGATTAAATGTATCGCTGAAAAATTTAACCTCGCCGGTGCAGTCGGAATGCCAGTCCGGGTTCTGGGCGCCGGGCGCGGCATGCATATCGAGAATGCAGTATAGCCCGTACTTCTCGCACCACTCTACAGCCCTGTCGAGATACTTTATTCCCTCTTCGTTAAAACTGAAAGGCCTGTCCTCAAACTCGGCTATCCTATAATTAAAAGGTATACGTATGCAATTCGCGCCCCAGGCCTTTATATTCTTTATATCCGACTCGCGGATGAACGTATCGCGGAATGAGCGCGTGAAATCCTCGACCGCTTCACGGCCGAGCTCTTTCTCGAATGACTCCTTGAACGTCTTCTCTGCGATGTTGCGGCCATTAAGCATATAGCCTTCCATCATGAGCCATCCGCCTAAGGCTACGCCCTTTAATAAGACCGGCCTTCCGGACTCATCGACTATATTTGCGCCTTTTACTCTTAGAAACGGCAATTTTCCGCTCATAAATTTTCCTTAAGTAGTCCGGCGCGCGGCACGAGCAAACGCCAGGAAGTATTTGCGCCAGGAATTCTCCGTGGAACCGAATTGATTCGAACCGGCAAAAAAATCCACGATTGCTTCGCGCATACGGGCAACCTCTTTTAAGCGAGCCATACCCTTAGCATTATCCAGGGTCAAGTCAATAAGCTCAAGCGCCCTTTCAAGGGCCCTGCGGCTATAATCGTGGTTATCCTTACTCTTCCAGTTCAACGCACGATTAACTTCACTTCCAACATTAGCCATCTGCTCGATGAAAGACATCTGGGCCCATCTTCCGGCGGCAAGCTCTTTATGCTGTCCACTCATCGATTGATCCTTTTTTCTATAATCCCTAATATCTTTATACGGATATTTTCATTATCAACACCGCGACTTTTATTCCCCTGAGATGGGCGCATATTTATCATGGAGTCAAATTCTATCCATTCGTCACCCTTTATTTCAGGGTAAATATTTATTCCCCAAAGGTTTTTTTGTTTTGATCCTTTTTCCAAAAGCAATGCCTCAAGATCTGAATGAAGCTCGGCGTCAAGCGCAATGATATTTTTATCAATATCCACCACCGCTTTTACCATATCTCCAAAAATAATCGCGGCCATCTTTTTAAGCTCGTCTGCAGTAATTGATTTTGTTATTATCTTCACCTATCCAATACTCCTTTACTAAAACATCATTATACCAAAAGTCATATCGAAAGACACAAAAATTCCTGGCTATTTAAAATAGCCAGGAGGCCGATGTTGTTAAGGCTGTTTCGCTAAAAAATCTTCCCTCAACACTGACCCTCGCCTTCCTGTCAAACAAGTATATCTCCGCGCCGGTAATAAGGCCTATGTACGAGTCGGAAGAGACTCTCTTCTTACGGCCGTCGTTCACCTTATAAATGAGCTGACAATCCGATCCGCTGATCCCGGCATATAGAGTGCCGGAATTAAAATCTTTGGCAATAAGGGCGCTCCCCTGCCAATCGTCGAGAATAGCTTCATATTTATCGTTATCAATACTCCTGGGCTGGGGATGTACGCAGATGTGCTGTCCGCCCAAAATAGCGCGCAGGCCCCACTGTTTGTTCTCAAAAACCCTCATACGAAAACCATATCCACCGGCAAATCCGGTATTATAATCCAGCGCCGGCAGCTTGCCGCTCTTCTGGCTCACGTCGCCCAATCCCGCCTTACCATCCAGCGACAACCAGTCAAATATGCCCAAAGAAAGCGTGCCAAAATGGTCCTGCGTCTTCAGGTTTCCAAACGACCGGCAAAGCGGCCGTTTAAACATTATATTATATTCATAGCCTGCCTCGATCTTCGCCTTTGGCGGAAATCTTGTGCCATTAGACGGCGCCGCCCATAAAGCCTCCAGAGAACCTATGGCTATCGCAACGCACAATATCGATATTTTAATTATTTTCATAGTTAATGGTTTCCATGTCTATTTATGTATTAACTCTCTGAAGCATTATATCAAAAGCCGGCTCAAAAGGTGAAGGAAATATCGGCCCTCAACATTTCATCTATAAAAAAACAAGGCGAAATATAGTATCTTCCGCCTTGTCTAAAAAAATCAACCCTGCGATTTTTATTGTCTTTTATTATTTGCAGCAGCCGCCTTTTATGATTTTTTCCGCCTTCACCCAATTATCAAGGTCATGTCCCGCTTTACATCCGCTCTTAACATACAGCTCATACGCTTTTTTGGATATCAGGTCTGTCATATCTTTTTTGGAGCATGCAGCAGACGAAGTGCTTGTCTTAGTGGATACCTTTGCCATTTTGGTTCCTCCTTTCTATGTATTTATACCTAATTTACAGCTTAACCGCCACCTTGTCAATCTTTTGTTTAAAAAATGCCTTTTTCTTAATATTAGCCTTCATTTCAGGGCTTAATTGTTTGATAAGCTCTGCATTGTACAAACCGGCAGTCATAGGCTTTATGGTTGTATCATTAGTTGGATTATAACCATTCATATTAAAGCCTACTATCTGATTTGCGGCAATAGCATATGAACGCGATTTTGCGGCAGGCGTTCCTTCTGTTACTGCCGGATCAATATTGGTCGTAACGATTGAAATTGTATAGTCGCTATTTAGATAAACCTCAAAAGTACGTAACTGCTGAGGAAAATCCCTTAACGATGAAGTTTCAACCTGCCAAAAGCCTTTTTCGGGGGCATTTACCGGATCGGGAGATATAAACGCTTTTATAGTATTTAAATGCCGATGCCCCGCGATCCACATGATCAGATTAGGATGGCTTTGAAGCAGAGAAACCAGATCCGGCAGGGTTACGGCATTTTTAGGATCGGTCCACCAGCCCATCTCGGACGTAGGCGCGGTCACTTCTACGCCTATCGGTATGTGCGCGGCGATGATCATGAGCTGACCGGCGCGATCACCGTCCGCAAGCTCCTTTTTAAGCCAGTCCCAACGCTCCTGGTCAAGAAAGCCATGTCCATGGATGTCGATAGAACCATCGTCTTCCCTCTGAGTATCGTCTAGTACAATAATCTTTATCGGTATAGTCGACTTCTGCACAAAACTATAACAGGCAAAGCCCCTATCGGCGTCGACAAGGCTGAAACCATGGCCGACCGGGCTTGTTGATGTTTTAAAAAACTCCTTCATCCACTCCGTCCTTAAAATAGACCGGCGCTCCGGATCAGGCACAATCTTCGGAGGGCTTTTAAAGTCTGCGACAGGCCCGGCGTATTTGATATCGCCATAAGGAGTCGAGCCGTCAATTACCCCCATATAGTAATCGGTTTTGGTTAAATTGGCAGGATTGGCTAGGACGTCCCCCATGGCGATCACAGTATCGCCCTGGTATGACTGTCGAAGATCCTTTCGGCGGCCATCGTCCACAGGGATCGAACCCATCCAAAAATGATCGTGGTTGCCGAGAACCTGATACCAGGGGATTGTTTTATCAAGCCCTGCCGCCTGATAAGGTTTTTGATAATCGATAGTGTCGGCTCCGATATGAGCGCCGGAGCTTGGGGTAATGGCCTTGCCGTCAAGAACATCGATATACCACCTCAGCTCGTTATACTGCGTGCTGTTGCAGGTATCCCCCAAAGATATGCCGAAATCAAATGGATTTTTTTTATTAATGGCGTTTATAGTCTGGATGGCCGCATCCAGAACATGGGTTGTGCCCAGCATACTCGCAGAATATATCGAAATTCCGGTCGGCGATGTTTCGTGCAAGCTCTGAATATAGATCAGCTGATTAGGGGACTCTTTGTCTGTGATATGGATATCGGTTATGGTAAAAAAATTCAAAAGTTTTTCTTTTTTAGTGACTGCCGTTCCATCATAAAGAGCCGGCATGATATCGGTTCGCGTTACGGATTTAAGAGGTTCTTCGAATGTCCAGTCACCATAGCCATAAAGTTTGTACTTTGAAACCTCGTTGAGATGAATCATCTCCGAAGGCTTCGGGCCTGGCACGACCGTCCTCTGAAGCGTCGTAAAAATGTCGGCCTCAATCGGATATTTTTCGAGCTGACTTTTTTCTCCGGCGCCGCTTTCTGCCCATCCCGATAAAGGAGAAATCAGTACGCCCGCTAAAAAGACTAAATAAAACTTTTTAAATAAATAAGATGGTTTCATATCACCTTTTTTTAATATTCTACTCCACCCCGGCGTCTTCTTCCATCTCCTCTAACCTGTCATAATAATCAGGGATTTCGTTTAGATGAGCCAGCGCGATCTTGCCGGTAATCACAGGGTCATCATTAGTAACGTTGGTCGATGGATCACGAAGACCGTGCTCCAACTCCACATCCATGCCCATCCGGAACTGCTCAATATCGAACTTATCCCACCTGATACCCAAGCTATCTCCGGTCTTTTTAGCTTCTTCCGCCGTAAAATTTTTTCGGATCCCCATATTTTCTATCCTTTCGTTGTAATCCACTCGCCGCCAAGCTAATATTATACCAAAATTTGGATCAAAAAACATATATACATGATATAATATTGCATGAGGTGTACAGCATGATCGATTCCATGGTAAAGACTGTCCTTAAGAATGTGACTATCGGGGACATCCTGGAGACGATAAACAAAAAATACGGCAATAAGACGGCGCTGCGAATAAAGAATGAAGATGGCTCCTTCAGAGAGATCTCCTACGTAAAGCTCGGCCGCAGAGCAGTCAGCCTTTCCTCCGTCCTTATAAACCTCGGTATAATAAAAGGCGACAGGGTCGCGATATTGTCGGAGAACAGGCCCGAATGGGCAGCCGCTTATTTTGGAATAATGTCCTGCGGCGGCACCATACTGCCCATAGACGTCAAGCTCACCGACACCGAAATTAAATTTATCCTAAACGATAGTCAGGCAAAATGCATATTCTTAAGCGGAAAATATCTAGACACGATAGACCGACTAAGGGGCGAACTGCCGCACCTTCAGAATATAATACTCTTAGATAAAAGTCCTCGCTCAGACATAATACAGCTAAATAAGCTCAGGCCTCATCGCGGAAAAGAGAGGGCCAGACAGATATATCCGGAAGATACAGCCATCATAGTCTACACTTCCGGCACGACAGGGCTTTCTAAAGGCGTCGAAATAACCTACACGAACATCCTGTTCCAGGCGCTGAGATTTAGCGAAATACTCCGCTGCACGCCAAAGGAGAGGCTTCTCTCCGTTCTGCCGCTAAACCATATGCTGGAAATAACCGGAGGCCTCATAGCGCCGCTATACGCCGGATCGTGCGTGACGTATTGTGACACCCTTAAAACAAATGCCCTCCTGCCTCTTATGAGAGAGACCGGGACCACAGTCATCATAGCGGTGCCGCTGGTCCTTAAATTGATCCATTCCGGCATAATGAAAAAAGTTGCGAAGCTGCCCCCTTTTAAACAGAAGATGTTCAGGGCATTAATGTCCTTTTCGAGATTTTTACTCAAATTTAAGATAAGGGCCGGCAGATTACTGTTTGGTTCTGTGCATAAGGAGTTCGGGCGTCGTCTGCATACTTTTATAAGCGGAGGCGCGCCCCTTAACGCAGATATCGAGATCGACCTTAGCGCTCTGGGCTTCATAGTCCTTCAGGGATACGGCTTGACCGAAACAGCGCCTGTCATATCCGTCAATACTTTCACAGAAAATAAGCCCGGCTCGGTCGGTAAGCCAATGCCAGGCATAGAAGTCATGATATTAAAAGAGAACGCCTCCGACACTGAGGGAGAGATCCTGACCCGCGGACCTCATGTAATGAAGGGCTACTTCAATAATCCCGGGAAGACCGCAGAGGTTTTAAAAAACGGGTGGTTTTATACAGGCGACCTGGGGTATATAGATAAGGACGGATTTTTATACATCTCCGGCAGAAAAAAGAACCTGATAATATTGGGCAGCGGTAAGAAGGTATTTCCTGAAGAGGTTGAGGAGGTTATAGGCAAAAGCCCATATATAAAGGAGCTGTGCGTAATGGCCAGGACCGCCGAACGCGGGCTGCGTACGGGACACGAGGAAGTCTACGCTATCGTCGTGCCTAATATTGAACTATTTGATCAGGAGAATATTACTGAAAAAAAATCCGTAAAGGACAAGATCTATTTTGAGATCGCGCGCTTATCAAAAGATCTGGCCCCTTATAAAAGAATAATGAGCTTCGACATATCATATGAGGGTCTGCCCAAAACGGTCACTGCCAAAATAAAACGCGACGCCGTATCCAAAATGGCAGGCCTGTAACCCCGCCGCCGTTTCTTGTAAAAATAAATTAAAAAACGACTGCTTCTTTTAGGATTTTCAGATATAGATCTCGATAATCCATAAATTTTTCACGGGGAGCGGAAAATATAATATTCAGAAGGGTATCATTCTTAAATCCTACCACAAAGAACACGCCTATATCGTCGCCATACCGATCTTTAAAGTACAATTCCGCCAAATAACACTCATCTTTACCGAGCATCATCGGCGAAATGGGAGATGATATGACGATCGACTTCATATCGGTTATTTGTTCTGTATATCTTTCAAAAAATTCTTTTGCTACATTTTTAGGCCTATAAGATCCAAATGCAGCCACATTTTTCTTCGCGTTATATACTTTAGCTAAAATATATGAGGTACGAGAACGCTCCGCCCCCTCGACCTTTTCTTTCGTTACAAATAAATAATACACATCATTATCAGCATTATTTTCTACCACATACCAACCATCCGGATATTTCATCGATATATTATATGCGCTGTTTACATGATCTTTTAAATTCAATTCTTCATTTTCTGCAAAAATAGCGCTTGCAAAAAATAGCAGTACTAGAAGTAGCAGTATTATTTTTCTCATAAGATTTCCTATGCTCGCCTAGCCGCCGGCGCGAAGCATATTTAAAACATCTATCAGTGACTTTGGCTCTATCCTGATCCACCCATTCGGGCGGTCAAGGGATACGATCACGATCAAAACTGAAGAGAACGCCAATGCCAAAGTTATCTCCATAAAAGTACTGCGCAAGCCGCTTAAGCCTATGCGGTAACCCATCATAGCCATCGTGATGAACGTTAAAAGATATAGCACGCTCCAAACAATTATGGAAATACGGCTTTGAAATATGGCGTTTACGCGTTTGACATGCAAGTCAAATACTTCATTCAATGATTGCGTAAAAAGTACGAGCATCGGCGCATTCGGCTCCTTCTGCTGAAGAGTAAGAACCACTGACCATAGGTCGTCTTGAATGGCTAGTGTCCTGGCGAGCGCCCGGCTTAGATCCGCCTTTCGGAATCCTCGCACTTTTAAACGTATATCTACATACTCCTCTAAAAGATCTCGAACCTTAGCGCGGTAAGGGGCCGGCAGCTGCAAGGACCGCTGATACGTCGTTCGGACGGCATTGGCCTCTTCGATAACTAACTCCTTTCGCAAATCATAATGCGATGAAGCGCCGTTAAATGTAAACGCCAGTAGAAAAGCCAGCAGGCCTATCACTGTTCCGGATATTGTGCCCGCGGATGTTTCGGGGTTATCCCCAGGTTTTAACCTTCTCCTGGTTCCGATCCTAAAACCCACTTCATGAGAAAACTGCACAAATATCAGCGTAGCTATAAAACATGCCCATTCGGGCAACCTGGAAAATATTGTCATTTATTTACTCCTTCTAAGAATCGTATAGCCTTAGACGTAAACACGTCCGGGCTTTCAACATGAATACAATGGCCCGCATCCTTTATCTCCTCAAAGACGCTGCCCTTGACGCTCCTTACGAGCCTCATAGATTCTGCCGGTAAAATAAGTATATCGTCACTACCCATAATAACAAAAGTTTTGGCTTTAATATTTTTGATCCGAGCGCATGCGTTAAATGACGCTATGGTGTCGATCTGACCTTTAAAACCTTCCGCTGATTGTAAATATGGATAAGCCGACGCATTTTTAATAAATGACGCTATAAAATTTTTACGCTCAAATGTTTTCGGAGAAAATGACCAGTATGTCCATAGCCGCATCAGAGCTTCATTATCGTGATCTTTTTCAAAGCGTCTTAAAAAATCATTGAATAATGTATTATTGCGGGTCGATGAGACAGAA
>Ga0268276_1002476_pt1 | contig 15755 bp, 11 predicted proteins | sample saktaG_4_FD_190145 | JGI IMG/M metagenome (GOLD analysis project Ga0268276, IMG submission 190145) | Saline water microbial communities from Sakinaw Lake, British Columbia, Canada - sak_2010_1_5_45m | ecosystem: Environmental > Aquatic > Non-marine Saline and Alkaline > Saline ...
GACATCGGGTTGCCGCTCGCGTATGTCGAGAGTCTCGTGGCCTTCAGTCGCACGCCGCTTTGCCAGACGGAAGACCGGGTGCGGGGCGAAGCGAAAGGTCGGGTGGATGCGCAGGGCTAATCCGCCATACTTCGATCAATCAAAACTCGTGTTGCTCAACCGGGGCTTTGTGTATGCCATGGCGCATATTCGAGGGGGTGGCGAATACGGCCGTGCATGGCATGATGCCGGGCGGCGCGGCTGCAAGATGAACACGATGACAGACTTCATCGCCTGCGCTGAATTTCTTATCGACGCCGGCATTGCGAGGCGGGATGCGATTGTCGCCGAGAGTTTGAGTGCCGGTGGTCTGATGATCGGGGCGATTGTGAACATGCGGCCGGACCTCTTCAAGGGCGTGGTGGCGGAGGTATGCTTCTTTGACCTGCTGAATGCGATGTCGGATCCCGATTTGCCGTGGACTCTTTTTGAACGTGGCGAGTGGGGGGATCCGGATGTGCAGCGGGACTGGGACTACATGAAGGGGTATGCCCCATACGAGAACATCCGGGATGGCGCACACCCCGATGTGCTCGCGACAGCGGGATTCAATGACGCGCAAGTGCCATTCTGGGAGCCTGCAAAATGGGTGGCACGACTCCGCGATGCCGATACGGGAGAGGCGCGAATCCTGTTGCTTACGAATATGAAGACGGGTCACGCCGGCATCTCCGGGCGGATCCGCAAGTTGAATCAGTTCGCGTTCACCTATGCGTTCATGCTCGATCTTGTCGGGCTCGGGTGATCCTGAAAAGGGGAGAAGACTGTGAGGCTGTGAGGCTGTAAGGTTGTGAAGCTGTAAGGCTGTGAGGCTGTGAGGCTGGAAGAGGAACATCGGGGACGGCGCCCCGCACTTGTTGTCAGCAATGACTTGTTCAACCAAAAAACGGGACTTGCCATTGTCTGTTCGATCACGAACACCCGTCGCGGCTATCCCTTCCATGTTCTGATCGAAGATGATGCGAACGCGTCACTGTTTCGCTGATGGGTTGTCTTCTTCCCCTTAAAGCATCGAACAGGCACTATTTTCACAAGGTTCTGAAAATCTGTGATACTATTTCCCTGTGTCCCGTTTTGTTCCAGGTTTTGCCGATGGTGATCGATTTGGTGTTATGAGAGAGAAAGCACGGACATACCTACAAACTGCGCTTGGCCGGCCGGATGCTGATTTTCGGGCTGGGCAGTGGGAGAGTATCGAGGGGTTGCTTTCCCGTCGCAGGCTCTTGGTCGTGGAACGTACCGGCTGGGGAAAGAGCATGGTGTACTTCCTTGCCACCCGTCTATTACGCGATGGCGGGGCTGGGGCGAGTTTGTTGATTTCCCCCCTGCTGTCTCTGATGCGGAACCAGTTGGAGGCGGCGCGGCGGATCGGAGTGCGGGCGGAGACGATCAACAGCACCAACTCTGATGACTGGAACCGTATAGCGGCGGAGTTGCTGGCGAACCGTGTCGATATCCTGTTGGTGTCGCCCGAACGGTTGGCTAACGACAAGTTTCGTTCCACCGTTCTTGAGCCCATCTCCGGTCGGATCGGTTTGTTTGTGGTGGATGAAGCGCACTGCATTTCGGACTGGGGGCACGACTTCCGGCCAGATTATCGGCGCATTGTGCGTGTGCTCCAGTTGTTTCCTAGCAACGTGCCGGTTCTGGCCACCACGGCCACGGCGAATGACCGTGTCGTTGCTGACGTGATCTCGCAACTTGGGGAAGACATCCATTTGGTTCGCGGTCCACTGGTGCGCGAGAGTCTGAAGTTGCAAAACATCGTGATGCCAAGCCCGGCGGCCCGGATGGCATGGTTGGCGAAAACGATCCCAACCCTGCCGGGCAGCGGAATTGTCTATACGTTAACGCAACGGGACGCAGAACGAGTCGCAGAATGGTTGCGGATCAACGAGATTTCTGCAAAGGCCTACCATGCCGACGTTGCCGATGGCGAGGATGGTGCGTCTGGACGGGAAGGTCTTGAACAGGACTTGCTCAAGAACAACGTCAAGGTGCTGGTCGCAACCGTGGCACTGGGGATGGGGTTTGATAAACCGGACATCGGGTTTGTGATTCACTTCCAGCGGCCGGGGTCGGTGGTGCATTACTACCAGCAGGTTGGACGTGCCGGGCGCGCCGTCGATGAGGCCTTCGGCATCCTTCTGCACGGCGAAGAGGACGATCCGATTGCTGACTTCTTTATCCGAAATGCATTTCCGCCACAACGGCACGTAGACTCGATTCTTGGCGAGTTGGAAAAGGCGGATGGCGGCTTATCCGTGCCGCAATTGGAATCGCGGTTGAACCTGAAACGGTCACAATTGGACAAGGCATTGAAGTACCTGTCAGTCGAGAACCCTTCACCGATCACCAAAATCGGCACAAAATGGAACGCCACGGCGGCAGCCAAGAGTTACAAGATTGACCAAGCGTATGTGGAGATGATTTCAGGTGTTCGCCGGCACGAACAGGCCCAGATGCAGATGTACATGAAGCACACCGGGTGTCTCATGGAATTCCTGTCGCGCGCCTTGGACGACCCGCACGCAAAGCCATGCGGCAAATGTGCCAGTTGCCGGGGCGCTCCATTGCTCGATCCGGCCTACGATCACGATCTTGCCAACCGTGCGGCAATCTTCCTGAAACGCAGCCATCAACCGTTGACGCCGCGGAAACAGTGGCCGAGTGACAATCCCCTGCCTACATACGGGTTTACTGGCCGCATCGGCGATGCTATTGGCGCACAGGAAGGCCGGGCGCTTTGCCTTTGGCGCGATGCCGGGTGGGGCGGAATGGTGGCAGCCGGCAAGTACGAGAGGAACCATTTTGATGATGAACTCGTGAGCGCCTGCGTCGAAATGATCCGGCAATGGAACCCAGCACCCGCACCGCAGTGGATGGCGTGCATCCCGTCTTTGAATCGGCCGGAGTTGGTCCCTGACTTTGCCCGCCGATTGGCGGCGGCGTTGAAACTGCCGTTCCATGCCTGCATCAAGAAGGCAAAGGCGAATCCGGCGCAGAAAGAGATGCAGAACAGTTTCCAGCAGGCTCATAACCTGGATGGGGTCTTTCTGGTCGAGCCCGGTAGCGTGCCAGTTGGCCCCTGTCTGTTGGTGGATGACATGACCGATTCCGGATGGACTTTCACTGTGGCGGCGGCTGTATTGAGGCAGGCGGGTTGTGCGGCGGTGTTTCCGCTCGCGCTGGCATTGAACTCCCCTCGAATGGATTGAGGTGCGGCATGAAACCGATGAGCGAAGATACCAAGGCGATCCTTTTGCTGTGCGGCCACCTCGGCAGCGGGTGTAACTTTGAGCCATTGAGCCTGGGCGATTACAACCAGATCGTCCGATGGTTGCTGGCGAAGACGATGCGGCCGGCGGATCTTCTGGCGGGTACTGCCATCCACGATGTGGCACTCGACACGGGCATTTCCGAGGAACGATTGAACGCCTTGGTGCAGCGCGGGGTCAAGTTGGGATTTGCCGTCGAACAGTGGAATCAAAGTGGCCTGTGGGTAGTCAGCCGAAGCGATGCGGAATACCCCCGGCGTTATAAGGAACACCTCAAGGAGAAGGCGCCGCCGTTGTTGTTCGGCGCGGGCGATCCGGCGTTATTGCAAGGGGGCGGTCTGGCCATCGTTGGTTCTCGCGATGTGGATGAAGCCGGACAGGCTTTTGCCGGCGATGTTGCGGCCTGGTGTGCGCGTGGTGGCATGCCGGTTGTGTCTGGCGGTGCACGCGGTGTTGATCAGATTGCCATGGCGAGCGCGTTGGAGGCAGGCGGAATCGTCATCGGGGTTCTTGCCGATACACTTCTGCGGCGAAGCGTGACACGCGAAGCGCGCAACGCACTGGCCGACGGCCGTTTGTTGCTTGTTTCTCCGCATCATCCCGAGGCCGGGTTCACCGTCGGGAATGCCATGGGACGAAACAAGTTGATTTACGCCCTGGCCGACTATGGGCTGGTTGTCAGCGCCGAGCACAAAAAGGGCGGGACCTGGGAGGGAGCCTTTGAGGAGTTGAAGCGGAGGCCGGGGCGCCCCGTGTTTGTACGGTTGACCGGACATGTGCCAGTCGGCAACCGCAAATTGATCGAACTGGGCGGGGTTGCCTTTCCTGGCACGGCTGGTTACGAATTCCCGGCCGGCCTCTTAAAGAAAGCGTCGGCCGGAACAGCGGTTCCACCAGAAGCAGGCGATCTGCCGTTGTTCACTCAAGCCGTGATCGGTCGCGGCATGCCGGCAATGGTGCGAGAAACGTCGCCACAAGAGGAAAAGAAACCAGTGGAACCCCCGGTTGCATGTGGCGTGTTGCCTGCCACAATTTACGAGGCTGTGTTGCCTGTGATCGAGGCGGCCTTGTCGAAGCCGGCGGCGGCGGCAGAGTTGGCGACACGGCTTGCGGTTTCCAAGGCGCAGTTGGAGATCTGGCTCAAGCAGGCGGTGAGCGAGAAGAAGCTGAAGAAGCTGACGAAACCAGTGCGGTATGCACGGAGAACCTGATAGCCATGCCGGTGCCAGCCAATAAGCGCAACACTATTTTCTCCGTTTTCCATGGGTGGGTGTCTTTCACGCTGGCTTCTCCGCTCTCCTGAGGCGCTTGCAAAGCCCTGTGAAGCGCCGGAAAACAGGACTAAGGATGCCCCAGTGTTCAGGCCGTAAACGCCTCCTGAACCCCGAACCCTGAACCCTTCGCTTGCACAAACCGGAGGTTTTGCAAGCGCCTCTCCTATCCTCTGAATCTTGTAATCATGTCAAACATGCATGTCTGTCAGCCACGCAATTTCAGACAGGATTACATAATTTGCATGATTGGGATGGGGGACGAAAGGCCCGTCCCTTGCGGCCTCTCTGACTTCGCACTGCAACAACTTTCTAGATTCTGACCCGGATACCAAGGATTGTAATTTTTGAAAAAATCGGAGAAAAAATCGGGAACAGTGAATCAGTGATACGATTTCCCTGTCCCCCGCTTTTGCATGAACAAGGACTGCCTCCCTGACACCCGAAACCGGACACCTGGCTCGAATGGCGCTAAGTTAAGAGATGCTTCCGATCCTAATCCTAATCCTAATCGTAATCGTAATCCTAATCGTAATCCATTCTCCACCAGTCGATTAAGATCAAAATTAGGATTACGATTAAGATGGCAATAGCCCTTTAACTTAGCGCCATTCCCACCTGACACCAAGTCTCACGCTCTGATCTCTCTGGCGGCACCGCGCCAGAGGCCTGCCTGAACCCTGAACCCTGCCCCTTCTTTGGCCCGGGTTTCTGAGCGCGTCACAGCAGCGGCAGAGGAGCGGGGATGGTCTCCAGCGGCGGCAGGGGCGGGAGGCGGAGCCAGCGACAGGCGGCTTCGGAGGGTCCGTCCTCGGCTTCGAACAGGTGCCGCCACCGATTCTGAAAAGCGAGGCCGTTGCGGATGACCGTGGCGGCGTTGTTCCGACCGGGTGAGCCTTGGGTGGTGGTGCTCTCGAAATGATACATCTCGGCTGCAGGGGAGTAGACGGCCCGCCAGCCCGCTTCGCGAAGACGGTAGCAGAGATCGAAATCCTCAAACTGAACGGGATGAAAGATCGGGTCGAAGCCTCCATGCTGTCGTGTCAAATCGGCGCGGAGCATGAGGCAGGCGCTGATCAGGCACTGCACGTCGGTGTCGGTGGCGAAGGCGGGGGCGTCATGGGGCTGACCGCGGCCGCGAAAGCAGACGTGGCCGCGGCGGGAGATTCCGACCCCCGCGCACTGGATCGTGGCGTCGGGCGTCGGATAAACCAGTTTCGGCCCGGCCATGCCGATATCCGGGGCGCGTTCGACCGCCTCGCGCAGGCGGGGCAGCCAGGCACGGGTGCGCGGCGCGACATCGTTGTCCATGAAGATCAGGAAGGTCCCCGCCGCCGCCGCGATTCCCTGGTTGCGGGCGGTTGAGCATCCGACGTTTTCGGCATTGCGGAGCAGCCTCACGGGCACCCCGCGTGTGGCGGCATGGGGGACGAGCTCGTCCACAATCCAGTGCGGCGTGCCGTCCGAAGACCCGTTGTCGACCACCAGCAGTTCCCAAGGCGCGTCGCTGACGGTGTCGCGCAGCAGTGCGGTCAGACAGCGCCGGGTGACGGCGAGTTTATTGAAGGTGAGGGTGATGACGGAATAGCGCATGGGATCAGCCCGCCAGTTCCCGCGCCGCGGCGACGATGGCCGCGACGTCGGGAATGCATGCCGCTTCCAGAACCTTGGAGGCGGGGATGGGGCAATCGGGGCCGGCGAGGCGGCGGATGGGCGCGTCGAGCGAGTCGTAGGCGGCTTCAAAGATGCGGGTGGCGACCTCGGCGCCGAACCCGCCGGTGACCGGCCCTTCCTCGACGATCAGCACGCGGCCGGTCTTGCGCGCCGCCGCTATGATGGTCTCGGTGTCGAGCGGGGCGAGGGTGCGCAGATCGACCACTTCGGCGGTGATGCCGTCGGCGGCCAACTGGCGGGCTGCGGCCAGGCAGAGGTGGGCCATGTAGGACCAGGCGATCAGGGTGACACGGTCTCCGGAGTGTGTGATGCGGGCCTTGCCGAACGGGGTCGGCGGCGGGAGGGTCTCGCCGATCGGCCAGCGGAGCGGATAGAGGAGTTTGTGTTCCAACATGAGCACCGGATTGGAGCCGCGGATGGCGGTTTGCAGCAGACCCGACGCATCGGCGGCGTCTGACGGGGCGGCGATCCGGATGCCCGGGATGCCGGTGAACAGGCGTTCGAGCGTCTGCGAGTGGGTGGCGCCATAGCCGCGGCCGCCACCGGTTGGCGCGCGCACAACGAGAGGGCAGGGGATTTGGTAGATGTAGTGAAGCTTGGCCGCAAGATTGGCAAGCTGATCCACCGCCAGCGTGATGAAGTCCATGAACATGATCTCAATCACGGGGCGGAGTCCGGCGGCGGCGGCGCCGATGGCGGTGCCGACCAGCGCCTGTTCCGAGATCGGCGTGTCGCGGACGCGGTCGGGACCGAAGGTGGCGAGTAGTCCCTTGGTCACACCGAACGCGCCGCCATACGCGCCGATATCCTCGCCCATCAGAAAGACGGCGGGGTCGCGCCGCATTTCGGCGGCGAGCGTATCGCGGAGGGTGACAGTGAAGGTTTTCATGGGGGAGTCCTGGGCGCAGAACAGAGAACACGGGTTCAGTCTGGGGCGAAGACGCCATCGGCAACGGTGGCGGGGTCCGGATCCGGACTGGTCTCTGCAAAGCGGATGGCGTCGGCAATGGTTTGTTCGGCGCGGGCACGGCAGGCGGCGATGCGTGCGGGGGCTGGTCCGTGAGCGTTTTGCAGCAGCGTCTCCAGTCGGCTGATCGGTTCGCGTCGCCAGGCGTCGGCCTCCTCGGTTTGGGTGCGGTATTCGCGGGGGTCGCCTTTGGAATGGCCCGAAAGGCGATACGTTTCGCATTCGACGAGCGAGGGCCCTGAACCGGCGCGGGCGCGGGACAGGGCGGTTTCGACGGCCAGGCGGACATCGGCCACGGTGTTGCCGTCGACGGCGTAACCGGGGATGCCGTAGGCGGCTCCCCGGTCGGCCACCCGGGTGTTGGCGAGACCGGCGGCGACGGGTGTGGACATGGCATAACGGTTGTTTTCGCAGACCACGACGAGGGGGAGGCGCCAGAGCGCAGCCAGATTGAGCGCCTCATGGAAGAGCCCCTCATTGGCGGCGCCGTCACCGATGATGCAGACCACGACACGACCGGTGCGGCGCTGTTGCGCTTCGAGTGCCAGTCCGCAGGCGAAAGCCATGCTTCCGGCGGTGATGCCGTTGGCGCCGTAAAAGCCGAGGGTGGTGTCAATCATCATCTGGCTGCCGCCGCGGCCGCGCGAATAGCCGGTCGCTTTGCCGAACATTTCGGCCATCATGCGCCCGGGATCGGCGCCGACGGCGAGGAAATGGCCGTGGCCGCGGTGTGTGCTGGTGAGCGCATCTCCGGGTTGCAATGCGGAGGCTATGCCTACGGCGACCGCCTCCTGGCCAATGCAGACATGGGCCGTACCCATGATGCGTCCTTCGGAGAACAACCGTTCCACCGCCTCTTCAAAGCAGCGGATCACCACCATCCGTTCATAACACGCCCACACATCCATAAGAATTCTCCACAGGTGGGTACAGTGTAGCGACTTTTATGCCAACGTGCCAGCGGTCTGTTTGGTTTCCCTGAGAAGAAGTGCTTGCAAAGCTCATCGGAATCGCCGATACTGCTGCCTCACTTTTACCCAAGAGGCCGATTTAAGGAGGATGAAATGGGAACAGGTCGCACACTCAATAAGAAGCCCCGCACGCGCCCCGTGAAGAGCGAAGGCGAGCGCCGGCGTCGTCAGAAGGTCCAGAAGAAGCGCTTGATCGGATTGGGCGTCGATGTGGCCGAGGCCCAGAAATTGGCCCCGGAGACGGTTCGCATCATGCTGAAGCGTCCGGCCAAGGTCACGCGGGCTGTCGCGAACAAGGCGGCCAGGGCCGCTGCTGCGACAGCCTGAGGCATGCGCGAGTGACGGGAAGAGCGACGCCGCCGGAACGCACGTTGCGTTCGGGCGGCGTTTTGTTTTATTGGAGAGACGGTATGATCACAGGGTTTGCATCTAATCGGTGCGAAGCGGTGCTGGCGGCGTGGTTGGGACAGGCGTTTAACGCGGCGTTTGGGGCGGAGGCGGCGGGTTTGACGATCCGCGTGCAGCCGACGGCCGACGCGCAGTTCGGCGATTTTCAGTGCAACGACGCGATGTCGCTGGCCAAACGGCTCAAGCAGGCGCCGCGTGTGGTCGCCGAAACGGCCATCCGGGCGCTGCCCTTTCCGGAATGCATCGAGAAGGCCGAGGTGGCCGGCCCGGGGTTCATCAATATGTCCGTCCATCCCGCCTGGCTGGCCGGCGAGGTGACGGCCCTTCTGGCCGCGCCGCGCGGCGGCATCCCGACCGTCGGCACGGGCCAGACGATCATCATTGACTACTCCAGCCCCAATGTCGCCAAGCCGATGCACATCGGCCACATTCGTTCCACGGTGATCGGCAATGCTCTGGATCGGATGTTCCGCGCCCTGGGATACACCGTCATCGCCGACAACCATCTGGGCGACTGGGGGACGCAGTTTGGCATTCTGATCATGGGATACCGCGCGTTCCTGGATCCGGCACGCCTCGAGCAGTCGCCGATCGAGGAGCTGGAGCGGGTCTATGTCGCCAGCTACAATCGGACAAAAGAGGATCCCGCCTGGCTCGACACCTGCCGCGCCGAGCTGGTCAAGTTGCAGCAGGGCGATCCAGACAATCTGGCCATCTGGAAGCGCTTCATCGGCCTCAGCATGAGCGAATTCGAGCGGATCTATGCCCGTCTCGGCGTGACGTTCGACCTGTGCCGGGGTGAGAGTTATTACAATAATCGGTTGGAAGAAACCTTGGCGTTGCTGGAAGCCCGTGGGGTTTCGTGCGAGAGCGAGGGCGCGCGTGTCGTCCCGTTGGAGGATGAGGGACTTCCGGTTTGCATCGTGCGCAAGAGCGACGGGGGGTTCAACTACGCGACGACCGACATCGCCACCGTGCGTAGCCGGGTGGAGGAGTTCGCCCCGAGCCGCATCATTTACGTCACCGACGAACGGCAGCAGTTGCATTTCAAGCAGTTTTTCACCGTTTGCCGTAAGCTGGGCTACACGACGGATTTGCAGCATGTCTGGTTTGGCCTGATGCGGCTGCCTGAGGGGACGTTCTCAACGCGCCAGGGTAATGTGATCCGTCTCGATGCGCTGTTGGATGAGGCGGAGCGCCGTGCGCGGGCGATCATTGACGCCTCGGAATCGGCCATGTCCGAGGCGGAGAAGCGCGCATTGGCGGCAGCGATCGGCATCGGTGCGGTCAAGTACGCCGATCTGAGTCATGATCCGCAGAACATGATCGTGTTCACCTGGGAGAAAGCACTGGCGCTCGAGGGAAACTCGGGGCCGTATCTCCAATATGCCTACGCCCGCATTTGCAGCCTGATCGACAAATATGCCGACCAGGTGCCCGGTCGTGAGCCGCGCGCCAATGCCCTGATCCTGGGAGACGCCATCGAAAAGGCGCTGGCCCTGCAACTGATGCAATTTCCGGGCGCGGTTGTCCGTGCGGCCAATGCCTGCAAGCCGAGCATCTTGGCCGACTACCTGTTTGCCCTGTCGCAGTCCTATAGCAGCTTCTACCAGCGCTCGCCCGTACTCAAGGCCGAAACAGCCGTACGCGACAGCCGCGTCTGTTTGTGCGCCCATGTGGCGGACGTGTTACGCGAAGGGCTGGGGTTGCTCGGCATCGACACGCCGCGAAGGATTTAACCTTGATCAGCGTCAAACAAGCGGTGTTGGGATTTGGGGGTCATCCGGTGCTGGATGGCGTGGAGCTGCACATCGAACGGGGAGACCGTTTGTGCCTGCTGGGGGCCAACGGCGCGGGTAAAAGCTCGCTGCTGCGGGCGCTGGCCGGTGAGATTCCACTCGACGACGGCGAGGTGGTCCGGCAGTCCGGCATCCGTGTAGCGAGCATGCCGCAGATGATTCCCGCGGGGCTCTCCGGATCGGTGCTCGACATTGTCCATCCCGGACACGCGCACGATGCGGATGGCGCGCTGACGCTGGAATCGGAACAGCTCATTAGCCGACTCGGGCTCGCCGCCGCCGCGTCCTTTGAGACGTTATCGGGTGGAACTCGACGGCGCGTGCTGCTCGCACGGGCCCTGCTGGGCAGTCCGGATCTGGTGATGCTCGACGAGCCGACCAATCATCTGGATATCGAGTCGATCCTCTGGCTCGAAAGCTTTCTCACCAAAATGTGCAAAACGATTCTTTTCGTGACCCACGACCGTGCCTTTCTCAGGCGCCTGGCAACGCGGATCATCGAGCTGGATCGGGGGCGGATCATCGACTGGGCGTGCGACTACGACACCTTTCTCACGCGTAAAGAGGAGGTGCTTGCGGCAGAGGACAAGGCGTGGGAGCGGTTGGACAAAAAGTTGGGGAAGGAGGAGGTGTGGTTGCGCCGCGGGGTCAAAGCGCGCACCACCCGCAACCAGGGGCGCGTGCGCGCACTGGAAGCACTCCGGGGTGAACGGGCGAAGCGCCGGGATCGCGCGGGCGCGGTGACCCTCTCCATCCAGGAGGCATCGCGTACCGGCCGGCTGGTGGTGCGTGCGCAGGATATCGCCTTTGGCTATGGGGACAAACCCTTGATCCGGCGCTGCACGACCGATGTGCTGCGCGGTGACAAGATCGGCGTGATCGGCCCCAACGGCTGCGGTAAAACCACCCTGCTCCGGCTTCTGCTGGAGGGTGAGCGTGCGAGTGGGCTGCGTGCCGTTGCGGGGACAGTCCGATTGGGCACCAATGTGCAGGTGGCCTATTCCGACCAGCTTCGGGAAACGCTGGACGACAGCCAATCGGTGTTGTCCGCGCTTGCGCAAGACCAGGAATTTGTGACGGTTGACGGCGTGCGGCGGCATGTGCTGGGGTATTTGGGCGATTTTCTGTTCACCCCGGATCGGGCGCGTCAGCCGGTGCGCGCCCTCTCGGGCGGGGAACGCAACCGGTTGCTGCTCGCCCGGCTGTTCGCCCAACCCTCGAACGTGCTGGTGCTCGACGAGCCGACCAATGACCTCGACCTGGACACCCTCGATCTGCTGGAGGAACGTGTTTCCCTCTATAGCGGAACGGTGCTGATGGTCAGCCATGACCGTGCTTTCCTCAACGCGGTTGTTGACCGGACGCTGGTTTTCGAGAAGTTCGATAATACCGAGCCGGAGGGCCTGTGGCTGGGTCCGGATGACGGCTGGTTTGTCAACGAATACGCGGGCGGGTATGACGATTGGGTGTCCACACGACGGCGGCCTCCGACGCCTGTGCCGACCAAACCGGGAAAGGCCGTCCGTGCCACTCCGGTCCGGACGCGTCGCTTGACCTTTGCCGAACGGACGGAACTGGCCTCGTGGCCGGAGCGGATTGAAGCGCTGGAATCCGAACAGAAGGCGCTGCATGTCCGGTTGGCGGATCCGACGTTCTATCGGTCGGGAGATGCGGCGGAGATCACGGCGGCCGAGAGCCGGAGCCGCGAACTGGATTCGGCCGTAGAATCCGCTTACCAACGGTGGACGGCGCTGGATTTGATCCGACACGAGTCGGAATGACGGCCCTTTTGGGGGTCATTCGGGCGAGGGCGGGTTGATGTACTGGTGGATGTTGGCCAGGCGTGCCGTGGCGAGGCTGCCAGGAATTTGTGAGGAGACGGTGAACCCGATCAAATTGTCGGCTGGCAGATTGAGTTCACACGTGGCGAACAGGTTCCAGGTTGTACCGTTGGCCGAGACCCACGCATCGAACTCCTGATCTCGTCTTTCGATCTTGAGATGACAGGGGAGTCGGATCGGCGAGGCGGAACGTCGGATGATCGCGGCAGTATTGTCAGCATGCCGGATTTGGAGAAACAGCTCGCCCGTGCCCAGAAATCCGAAACACAGGCCCGGTCCCGTGGCCGGATTGTCACCCTTGACCAACAGGCAGGTGACGTCGAACGTGTTGTTTCGGGCGATGGAGACAAATTGTGCAGAAAGGGCATAATTTCCGGAGGCGCCCGTCCAGACGAACATGCAGCGGTCGTAGCCCCTCCACATGTCCGTTCCCGTCCCCTGAATAATCATGCCTCCTCCCATTTGGATAATGCCCCCGCGCTGGGTTTGGTCGCCCAGAACCCTGCTGTTCCAAACGGGCTTTCGCTCCGTGGTCAAGAACGCCTCGGGGGGTGTCACGCGATCTCCGGGGGGTGTTTCCACCGGCAGACGCATGACGTTCACGGGGGCTGCATCCGCTTTCATCGTCCCGGCGGGATCGAGAAGACCGTCGGATGACGCGGATTTAAGGAACGCGACGACCGTCTGGCTGAGACCATTCCATGCGTGCCGAATGGATTGTCCGCCTGTGCCAAAGAGCAGGATTATGACCGTGGCAAACACGCCGATGATTCCGGCAACGACGAGTATGCGCCGTACCTGCGGCCCCGATGGTCGACGCCACGAAGGGAATCTGACGCGCGCGAGGAGCCGTTTCCGCCCGCCTGGCTCGCTGATGATTTTCGCGGCGCGTGCGTCCAGCAGGGCCAAAAGCCTGCGGATCTCAACGGCGACGGCATCACTGTTGACGGGGCGATCCTCTGGATTGAACGCGATCAACTGCATCACCAGCCGCCGCGTCGCAGACGATACGTGCTTGGCAACCGTTTCGAGAGGCGTGGGCTTACGGATCAGCCTCGCTTTGACGACGTCGGCGGCGGTATCCCCGTCGAACGGGGTTCGCCCGGCGAGCAGATGGTAGAGCATCGCACCGAGGCTGTAGAGGTCGCTGAGATGGGAGTCCGGGGCACCGCGAAGCAGTTCGGGGGCGATATAATGCGGTGTGCCCAGGAGTCGGCCCTGGTTGTCGCGCCGCATCATGCCGGAAAGCCCGAAATCCACCAGTTTGGCATTGTTGTCCCGATCCAGCACGACGTTTCCCGGTTTGATGTCGCCGTGCGCCAAGCCCTCGCGATCCAGGGCCGACAGCCCTTCGGCCACATCCAATGCCATGCGCAACGCCTCACGTTCGTCGATGTGCCCCTCACGCTTCAACTTCGCGTCGAAATCCTCTCCGGTCACGAGTTCCATCACGAGGTAAGGCTGCTCGTCTGAAAAATTGAGCGCATACACCTGGGCCACACGGGGATGATTCAATTTTCCGGCCGCACACGCTTCCTGGCGCAGGCGTTCGCGGGATTCCGGGTCATTGGCGTGACAGTCGCGAACCAATTTGATCGCCACTTCGCGCTGCAACGATTCGTCTGTCGCGCGGTAGACGGTCCCCATTTCGCCTTCACCGATGCGGCCATGCAGCAGAAAGCCGCCCACCCGCCCCGGCACAAAGGCCTTGCAGCCGCAGCTTGGACAGCTCGCATGTGAGAGGGGCTGGGTGCCCGTCAGGGGAATGACGGTCTTGCAATGCGGGCATGTTCGCTCGGCCACGCATTCGAATCGAATGCCGAACTCAGGGACAGGCACGGCCGGCGCGACAGGTTCGCGTTTGACCAGGCGCAGGCCGCCGGGATGTTTGGGTTCGTTTACCACGGGGTGAGTCCTGAAGAGGTGTTCAGTTCCCCGTACAGCGTCTGGGGTGTTGCGCGGGTGAGGGTCACGGAAACCAGATCACCGGGGGTGACGTGGCGGCCGGCAGGGATTTCAAAGATGACGATTGTGTTGCCGGTGGTGCGGCCAGACCAGCGTGAGGCGTTTCGCAGGCTGGGGCCATCGGCGAGAACCTCGACGGTCCGGCCGATGCGGGCTTTGTTGAGCGCCTGGCCGCGTCGGTCGAGGTCGGCGAGGAGGATTTGGTTACGGCGCATTTTTTCGGCGGCGTCGACCGTTTCCGCGAGGGCGGCGGCGGGTGTGCCCGGCCGGGGGGAATATTTGAAGACGAAGGCATTGTCAAATGCCGCCTCGTCCATCAGCGTCCGCGTGGCCGTGAAATCCTCCTCCGTTTCGCCGGGGAACCCGACGATGACATCGGAGGTGAGCGCGAAACCGGGGCGGGCGGCACGCAGGCGGGCGACCGCGTCGAGGTAATCGGCTCTTGTGTAGCCGCGCCGCATGCGCGCCAGGATACGGTCGGATCCCGACTGCACCGGGAGGTGGAGATGGGCGCAGATCTGCGGGATGTCGCGCACGGCTCGCACCAGTTCGTCGGTGCAGCCGGAGGGGTGGCCGGACGTGAAGCGAATGCGGTGGATCCCGGGGATGGCCGCGACGGCTTCGAGCAAACGCGGGAAGGGCTCCGAGAAAGACGAGGGCGCGGGGGAGGCGGGCCAGACGGCATGCGCGCGTCCGTAATTCATGACCGACTGGCCGAGCAGGGTGACTTCGCGGACGCCGCGCGCGGCAAGCTCCCGGATCTCCGCGACAATCTCGGCGGCGGGTCGGCTGTGTTCGGGGCCGCGCACATCGGGGACGATGCAATAGGCGCAGCGCCGGTTGCAGCCGAGGAGAATCGTGACGAATGCGGCGTGCGAGCCGTCCAGATGGACATGCGGGGGATCGGTCACTTCCCCGGCATCACCCAGATCGGAAATCTGCGTCTCGCCGGCCGCCACCCGCGCGAGCAATCGCGGCACCGAGCCGTAACGCCGGGTGCCGACACTAAAATCGAGTCCGCGAACCGTCTTGAAAATCGATTCTCCCAGCCGTTGCGCCATGCAGCCCATGATGCCGACGATCAGCGGGCGATCGCGTTTCTCGGCACATAACAGCCCCGCTTTGCCCAGCGCCTTGTCTTCGGCCTTGCCCCGGACACTGCAGGTGTTGATGATGACGGCATCCGCCTCCGCCTCGCTGCGGACCTGAATATGGCCGACAGCCTCCAGCAGGGCGGCGACCGTTTCGGAATCGCGCACATTCATCTGGCAGCCGTAGGTATGGAGCAAGAATTTCACGGGGAATCCGGTTTCTGAGGGCTGTCGTCCGGGGGCGGTTCGGCATCCGAGCCGGACACGCTCGAGACAATGCGTTGAATGATGCCCCGGTAATGCCACTGCGGACAGGCTGGCGAACCGGTGACGAGAAACTCAAGCAAAAGGCGTTCGAAGGGGAGCGCAATGATTCGGGCCACATGGCCTGCGATCGTGTTTTTGCGAAAAATGTTCGCGCGCACGGCGACGTTCAGCTCCTGTGGGATCA
>Ga0268276_1002477_pt1 | contig 15746 bp, 24 predicted proteins | sample saktaG_4_FD_190145 | JGI IMG/M metagenome (GOLD analysis project Ga0268276, IMG submission 190145) | Saline water microbial communities from Sakinaw Lake, British Columbia, Canada - sak_2010_1_5_45m | ecosystem: Environmental > Aquatic > Non-marine Saline and Alkaline > Saline ...
GCTTGTCGGTGTATGCAGAGCCGCCCACGACCGCCTTGCCCTTTTTCCGCAGGTCGTCTGCAGCCGCACCAAAGCCAACGTCGTCAAAGATTATGGTGTCTGCCCAGTCAACATGCTCCTTCCAGTCGCTGCACTTTTCCACAAACCCGTCGCACACGTCGCGCTCCGTCTTGTCGTAGATGTGGTAGCGCACCTCGTTGCCCTCCTTTTTTATCTGGTAGGCAAGGTCGCCTATGAGAGCCTCTATTGAGACGAATAGGAATTTTCTGGGTTTTTTCTCCTCGGTTGTTGCCCCGTTGCCGTTGGGCGCGGTGCTCATGCGCATTTTTCTCGGCTAGAAAATATAAAGTGAGCGTGCTAATAAGCGTTATAAACAATGGCGCGCAAATTCCGGCACCGGTTTTTGCTGGGCGGCTGATGGAATGAAAGATATTCGGAAATGCTGGAGAATACTCCCCAATGTATCCAGGAGCTTTGCGCTTTGCATAAGGATACTGCCAAAGCCCTTAAACGAGCAGATGATGGTCTCCTACCTTGTTTTTCGCGTGATTGACACTGTGGAGGACTCGAGCGCGTCGCTTGCGCTGAAAAAGGAATTGTTCTCCGAATTTTTGTCGCTTCTTTCAAGAAGGAAGGCAAATGATGTCGCTGCAGAGACATGCGCAAGGAAAATGCTTGCAAGCCTCAATTACACTTACGAAAAGGAATTGCTGGCATCATTGCCTGCGCTTGTGCGCGCGTGTTTCTCGCTGCCTGCAGGCGCGCGCAAGGCGATAGCAAAGCGCGCGCGCGTGATGGCGCGCGGCATGTGCGAATTCCAGAGAAAGCCCATTGAGACTTTTTCTGACCAGGACAGGTACAGCTACTACGTCGCAGGCATCATAGGGCATCTTTTCAACGACCTGCTGCACTTCAACAGGATAATCACCGCGCGGCTCAAGCGCCAGCTCGCAAAATACGCGCGCGAGTTCGGCCTGGCACTTCAGAAGGTGAACATACTGCGCGACATTGCAGACGACGTGGCATCTCACAGGTATTACTGGCCCAAGAAGCTTCTTGCAAAGTACGGTCTATGCTACTCAAACATCTGCTCTGCTGAGAACAGGGAAAAGGCGCTCTCCGTGCTGCGCGAGCAGATAGACGACGCGCGCAGGTACATTGACGCGGCAATGCAGTACATTTTGCTCCTTCCGAAAAAAGCGCTTCGCGTGAGGATGTTTTGCCTCATACCGCTGTTCATGGCAATAGAGAGCTACGTGAAGTGCATGGACAACGCTGATGTTTTCGACTCTGGCAAGAAGGTGAAGATAACGCGCGACCGCGTGCACGACATCGTGGCAAAGTCGGGAATGTGGGGCACGAACAACGAGAGGCTGGTGAAGTGGTTTGTCGCCTCCATGGGAAGCGTGCCTGGCGACGTGTCCGATTTTGCGGTTGTGCGGCCCGGGTAGCTACTTCTTCTCCCCCTTTGAGAACGAGAGGATTTCTCGGTTCACAATTCCGCTTATTTTGCCGGCATGCTGATAGCCCTTCACCCAGAATGAGAATGATACCCCTAGGGAGGCGGGCTTTACGGCGTCTATGGAAAGCTCGTAGCCGCGCTCAGGCATGAGCCCGTTGGGCTTTTCGCGCGAAAGGGAGGCGACGATGCGCTTCTTGAGTGCGGCAAGGTCGGCTGAGAGCGGAAGCTCGGCTGTTACAGGGATTATGCTCATCCCGTCGGGCATGGACAGGTTCACCACGCGCAGTTTGGCAAACTCTGAGTTTGACACTATTATTGTGTTGTGCAGCATGTCTGTCAGGCGCGTTGTCCTCATGCCGATCTTCTCAAGCCTGGCGGTTCCGCCTCCGAACGGAAGCGAGAGGTAGTCTCCGTAATGGTAGGGCCTGTCAAGCTGCAGCGCGAGCCCTGCGAATATGTTGGCAAGCGTTTCCTGCGAGGCAAGCCCGAGTATCAAGCCGGCCACGCTGGTGACTGCTATTATGCCTGTGACGTCAAAGCCCGTGGTGGAAAGCGCAATCGTGATGCCAATCAGGTAGATTGCCACCTTGGTCACCTTGCGCAACAGCGGGAGCAGCGAAAGGTCCATTTTCACCAGGCGCGCGCCCTTGTATCCCTCGTCATAGTACCAGCGTATCGCAGCGCCTGATGCCTCGGAGGCCATGAAAGCTGCTATCAGGATGATTATGGCTGCTGTGTACTCGTCAAGGAAGCTTGCCGCGGCCTCAAGCACTGGGAAGCTGTTGAGGAGCAGGTAGAACACCACCAGGAAGAAAAAGGACTCGAGCGGCACCTTCACCGCCGCAATCACCCTGTCGTCAAGCGTGCTTTTTGTCTTGCGCGTGAGGTATTCGAGCAATGCCACCACTATCGGGCCTGCAATGCGGCCCACGACAACTGAGGCTGCAAAAGCCGCTGCAAGGTAGCCATAGTATATCATGTCCATGCCCCTAAAATCCACGAAAAGGAATATAAGCGGCATCCTTGATGTTAGTGGTGGTGGGAAGATGAAGTTTCACACAGAATATGTATGGTTCAATACCAAGAAGAGAAAGGAAATAGTCCCCATGACTGATGCCGTGCAGTCCGCGGTTTTGGAGTCTGGCGTGCGCGAGGGGTTTGCGTTCGTCTCCGCAATGCACATCACTGCCTCTGTTTTTGTCAATGATTATGAGCCTGGATTGTGGGAAGACATAATGGGATGGCTGGAAAAGGTGGCGCCAGAAGGGGATTACCGCCACCACCACACCGGCGAGTCCAATGCTGATGCGCACCTGAAGAGGCTGGTGATGGGCCACCAGGTGATGCTGCCGATAACTGATGGCAAGCTTGACTTGGGGTCCTGGGAGCAGGTGTTCTACGGCGAGTGGGACGGGCAGCGCAGGAAGAGGGTGATTGTAAAAGTGTTCGGAGAGTAGGCACAGGGGAGCAGCTATAAAAAGCTAAAGCTGGAATTACGGAGTGCCTATCAATTGATAGCGCGGAGGGACTGTATGAATACGGTCAAGATAACGGTGACAAGCGCAGAGAAGGCCAGCAGGCTTGAGCTTTTCGTAAGGTGGATTTGGGGCACGATTGTTGGAATTATCCTGTGCATTATCGGGATATTTGCCTACATCGCGCTGATGGTGCAGTGGCTACACATTCTCATACTCGGCAAGAGGCACCCTGCGCTTGCGAAGTTCGTGACCAACTGGTACAAGGGCATGACGCAGCTGTACTTCTACTGCCTGCTCTCCACTGACGAGAGGCCGCCGCTGATTCCAGAGCTGTAGGTTTCCTTCTTTTTCTTTCTTTTTTTCAGCATCGAGCGAACGTCGCTCGGTGTCTGATGCTTTTTGCACAGCAAAAAGCACATCTTCTTTTCCTAGCTTAACCTCCCACCTTACCCCCTAACTTATAAACCATTGCATTTCGAATATATCCACCAGGGGGCTTTCGGCAATGAAAGGCCGGCTTGCACGCAAAAGTGGGCGGCGCTTCCTGGAAAAAAATAGGTGAATATAAATGGGATTTGGAGATGACGACAGCGGCGGATACGGCGGAAGAGGCGGCGGACGCGGTGGCGGACGCGGTGGCTTTGGTCGCGGAGGCGGCGGCGGATACGGCGGACCTCGCGACATGCACAAGGCAGTCTGCTCAGACTGCGGGCAGGAGTGCGAAGTGCCGTTCAAGCCAACAGAAGGAAGGCCTGTTTACTGCAGGGACTGCTTCCCCAAGCACAAAAAATTCTAACAGGAATTTTTTGGACGGTTGGCGCCCATTTTTTGCTCCGCAAAAAAGGGCACCTTTTTCGCTCTGGCGAAAAAGCGTGAAGCCAACCAAGGCAATAAGTTCTAGTTGTTTCTAGACTTACGCTTGACAGCTTTGTTTTTCTTTTTTCTTTTTCTTCAGCGCGAGCCAAGACCGATTGCTTTTTATTAAGGCTTGGGAAAAATATTCCCATGAAGACTGCATTGTTTGTTTTGTCAATATCGCTCCTTCTCTGCCTTGCGCATTCTTACCAGATAGAGCAGAGCCGCGAGCAGCTGCTTGCCAAGTATTACGCCTACGTGGACCAGAAAATACCGAAAAGCGCGCGCATGCTGGTGGGAGACGAGCGCGTGAACGCCTACATTGGCCAGTCGGTGATTGGCCTTGGGGTGAAAAGGGGCGAGCTGAGCTCGTTTGAGTATGAGCCGCTTTCAAGCCCGAGCATTGTGATAATCGTGAGCGACGATGCCGCTGAAAGGATTGAGAACAGGTCAATGGGCATACTTGAAGCCATTGACAAGGGTGGCATAAGGATAATTACAAACAACTGGTTTTCCATGTTCAAGGTGGAGGCGCTCAAGAGGGCGTATGCGATTTCCGGGATTGACAGCAGGCTCACGGACAAGAACGTAAGGGAAAGCGACATTTACAACACCAACTCGCTTTTCATGACCCGCACGCGCGTGACAGTGTGGAACTAGTTTTGGTGCTTTGATGGCAAAGGGAAAGCCACTTTTTAGCCGCAAGGACGCCCTGGCACTCGCCGGCGCAATATGCATCAGCCTGCTTGCCATTTACCTGTTTTCGCAAGTGCAGGGGTTGCAGGACTGGGGCTATGCGGGCGTGTTTGTCATCTCGCTTCTCTCCTCGGCCACCATTTTCGTGCCGCTTCCGGGCTTTGCGGTTGTTTTTGCCATGGGCGCTTTTTTGAATCCGCTTTTGGTGGGCATGGCGGCGGGCTTGGGCTCGGGCATTGGCGAAATATCGGGCTATTTGGCAGGCTTTGCAGGCCATGACGCGGTTTCGCGCACGCGCCTCTTCAGGCAGCACAAGGAGGGCATTGGGAAGTATGGGCCGCTTGCCATTTTCGCGCTTGCCTTTGTGCCCAATCCTGTTTTTGACGTGGCAGGCATTGCGGCTGGCGCGATAAGGATGCCTCTTTGGAAGTTCGCGCTTGCCACGATTGCAGGAAAGACGCTGCGCTATGTGCTCCTTGCTTATGCCGGCGAGGTTGCGTACGGATGGTGGCACTGGGCTTAGCCGTCTATCTGGCGCCGCCTCCGCCGCCCCCTCCTCCGCCACCGCCGCCAAACCCGCCTCCGCTGCTGCCGCCGGATGCGGCTGCCACGGACGAGAACGATGAGTGGAATGCTGCGTAGCTTCCTATGAAAGCGGCGTTTTTGGCCTGCTCTGATGGGAAGCGCACCTTGAGGGATTTTATCACCTCTGATGCGATTCCGAACGCGGTTGCGTAGATGAGGTATTCTTCCCAGAGGATGAGCGAGGGGACTTCCTTTTCCTGAAGCCTTCCAAAGTCCTGCATGTATTTCTTGAAGGCAGCCCATTTTTTCTCTGCCAGCCTGCCCTCAGGCGTCCATCTGCCAAGTATCTGGGGCTGGGCGGCTGTGAGGATGAGCAGCGCTGCCAGGACGAGCGTGGAAAGCAGTGCCATGCCGATCTCGAGCATGACAAAGGAAACGGTGCAAACGAAGAGAGAGAAAACGAGGTAAATGTTCATGATGTTGTTGGCTTTCTTGTCCATGAAGCGCGCGTAAAAGCCGTCATCGAGCTGCTTGGAAAAAGCGGCAAGGAACTTTCTGAGTGCGTACCTGTGCGACTGCAGGGAGGAGAGGCGAAGCTCGTTGTTTGTCGCGATGGACCAGACGAACCCCATAAGCTTTCGCTGGTGGGGCGCAAGGGATATGCATTCGTCCATCTTCTTGAGAAGGATGATGAACCATGCTTTTGTCTTGCGCTTGATTATCAGCAGGTCGTCGATTACCTCGCGCTCCTCGAGTTTTACGTAGCCCTTGTGCGAAAGCCATAGCATCTCCGCGCTGACAAAGTCAGTGCGCATGCCTTTTGTGAGAAGGTAGCCTGCCTCGGATGGCGTCAGTGGAGAGGGCGGCTCGCGCTCGTATGTGCCTGCATAGTCAAGAGGCAGCTCGCGGCCGTGCGTGTAGTACAAGTAGATGAAAAGCGCAATGCCTGCAAGCGGGAAGATAAGGACGGCGTACGAGAGCAGTGCCATGAGCTGCTCGTTTGACTTCTGCTGCTCGGCATAATTCTTCTCGCCCTGGATTATTTCCTGGCTGAAGAGGTATTTTGGCGCCTGGCGCAAGCCGGAAAAGCCTGATTGCGGAAGGAGCATGTTCACTTCCAGGTAGGTTTTTGCCGGGTGGTTCTGCGAGATTATGGAGATGCCGTCGGCTGTCGTGATTTCCTGGCTGCCCGCAGGGGCGTGGATGAAATATTCTGTCGGAGACATGCCCGCTGGAAGGTGCACGCTTGCCTTCAATGTTCCTACTTCTTTTTCCCAGGTGTCGCCCCAAAGCTTGTAGAAGAACTGCGCTGTGTCTTTTTGCGACAGTATTTCGCCGTTAAGGGTGTAGTCGAATACCACCGCCACTGTGCCTGAGTTGTAGCTGTCCGCAAGCACCAGCTCCTGGTAGCCCTCGTTGTTCTGCATGCTAAAAGTGCAGCTTTCCCGCCCCACGCAATAGCCCGACGCATTGCTGATGGAGAGGCCCATTGGCTTTTGCAGGTAAAGCTCGCGAAAGCTGCCGGACAGTGAGTATGTCAGCCTTTCCTGCACGCCAACTGTGCCGTCCGAATGGAGATAGTAGTCCACCTGCGCGCTTGTGATGGAATAATCGCGCGCGGATGCAAGAGGGAGGATGAGCAGAAGGGTTAGAATCGCAAGTAAACGGATGTTCATGGGATGGAAACGGGATTAAGGTAAATAAAGATGACGGAACTGGAAAAAGAAGTGCTATTCAAAATCTAGTTTCCATGCAGCGCGCCACTTGCAAAAACAGTTTGGTATTTTGGGCCGCTAAAGTGGTAATGAACAAACGGCAGCCCGAATATCCCATAGGCTTTTTCTTGAAGCCCATCCGCGTATTCCTTCATCACGCTCTCTTTCAGAAGTGAAAGCCCCCTGCTGCCTTTGAAGTTTCCAATCGTTCCCTCCAATTCGTTCATTTCAACCCCATAGTAGGTTATGCTGTCATAAACGCCCATAAGATAGCCCAAAGCCGTTTCATAAACAGGATGAGTGCGCGGGTACTTTTCCGCCACAGCTTTCAGTTCGTCGCATGCTGCACTAAGATGCTTTCCGTATTGAGCTATCAGTTTCCTGGATGTGGAAATTGCTTTAGAATAATACGCCTCGGCAATGATGCGCTCGATCTTTCCAGAAGTGCCGCCATTGCCCCCGGCAAGCTTTGCGTGATGATCGGCCAGTTTCATGTAAAGATGATGCATTTCGAGAAGATTGTCTTCTATGCCGTAATTTGGAAGCTTGCCGCTTCGGAGCCGTTCCGACCTAATGTCCGGAGACCACCTTTTGTTGCTCTTAAGATAGGCCATCGAATGTTTGTCCTCGAGCCTTCCTGCCAGGCCGATTTTTTTGGCGAGTTTCACGGTCTTTTTCAGATGGCGCATTATCCTAAGGTCGGTGCGCTCGGCACCAGCCCTTTCTATCTTTTCCTCAAGCAGTTTCGACCCTATGAACTTGTTGGCTGTTGCAAGCAAGCCCTGTTTTGCCGCAAGCATTGCACCCCTCTTAGCAACCATGATGTCAGGGTAAATGTGCATGCATATCGCCTATATTCGCCTGTGTTATTATGTTGTATAATGTGTTTAAAAAGGTATGGTTGGAAAAAGCCTGCATAGAGATTAAGGCTTTTGGAAAAAATGAGTGGGCCGGAAGAGATTTGAACTCTCGACCTTTCGATGTCGAAACCACCGGCGGGTTTCGACGCATCCTGCGCCCTTTCCACCGACAGTCTATCAGTCGAACGCTCCAACCAGGCTAAGCTTCCGTTGGCAATTGAACGAGGTTCAGGTGCCATTACCGGCCCACATTCTGATTGGACTGTGTGTAATTGCTGCGACGCATTAAAAAGGCTTTTTATTGGATTGGAAATCGCCATGCGCTCGTTCCAATGCTGAAAAAGTTGCAGGCAACTTTTTCATTCTGCCTTCGCAGGCTCGGCTTTAGGCTCAGGCGTTACCGCGCTGCCGCCGCAGGCTTTGAGCTTTTCCTTTGCCTTTTCGGAGAAAGCAAGTGCGCGCACCGTGATGGGCACCGTGATTGAGCCGGAGCCCAGCACCTTGCCCTTAAAGTCGAATGCAAGCTTGCCCTCGCGCGTCTCGATTTTGCCTGCGCGCGCGAGCTGGTCGATTTCGTAGAGGTTGATGGTGGGCATGACCTTGGTTGCGTTTTGGTTGGAAAATCCGTGCCTGCCGCCGTGGCGCATCCAGTGCCTTTCATAGCGCGTGATGTAGGAGAATCGGTGCTTGTGCATGCCTGCACGGCCCCAGCCGCCCTTGCCGCCCTTGCCTCGGCGGTTCTTGGTATTGCCCTTGCCGTGGTTGCGGCTTCCGTTGAATTTGCGGTTCCTTTTTCCTTTGCGGTTTGCCATGTGAAACACCATCAATTTACGCCATCTGGGCTATCAGCTTGCAGATTTTCGGATTCTTGCCCAGCGGCCCAAAGGGCGAGGGGGCCTTCTTGTTGCCGTCAAACCCGCCGCGCGGGGGGGCCAGGAAGAATATCGGGAGTATTCCGTACTGGGAGAGGGGCTTGTCGCCTGTCGCAATCTCCTTGGCAAGCGTTGCAATCTCCTCTGGCTTTTTTATATCGCGCAGTTTCTTGCCGTCGCGAGTGCTGCCGCGGAGCAGCAGGAGCTTTTCAATTGTAGGCTCGTCCACTGTGCCGAACGACGACCAGTCCTTGCAAACCCGCAGCATGCCGCGGGACACCTCATTGTCGGGAATGAGCGTGCAGGTGTAAAGCCTGTTGAGGTTGAGCGACACGAAAGTGGAAACTACCCTGGGCGCAAGCCCGAGCTTTCCCTTGAGGCGTATTACTGCTATCATCATGAAGACACCTGCTGTTTGTCTGCGTCAGCAGACTCCTTCTCCTCTTCCTTTGGCTCCTGCTTTCCGGACGATGGCGCTGAGCTTTCAAAGCCATGGGGCAGCTTCATGTTGGAGAGATGATCCAGCGCATCGGCGGTTGCCATTGCGGTGTTGTAGATGTTGCGCGTGTGCCCTCGCGAAAAGCTCCATATGTCCTTGACGCCTGCAGCCGCGAGCACTTTTTTCACCACGTCGTTTGCCGCCAGGCCCACTCCGCGAGGCGCAGGCTTTAGGAGCACGCGCACGCTTCCTGCGCGGCCATGGACGGCGATTGGAATGGAATTCTTGAAGCCAGGTCCAGACTCCCATGAGCCGCAGCCCAGCGGAACGGAAATTATGTTGCGCTTTGCGTTCTTGATGGCTGATTCTATGGCCGGCTTTACCTCCTCTGACTTGCCCGCGCCAATGCCAAAGTGGCCCTTCTTGTCGCCCACCAGCACCACTGCGCGGAACTGCATCTTCCTGCCGTTGTCAGTCATGCGCTGGGTGCTTTTCACCTCGAGCGTCTCATCCACCATGTCGGGGTAGAGGTGGTCCACTATGCCGTGCTCCAGGATTTTCTTGCCCATGGAGAATATTTCCTCGACTGACGTTACCTGGCCGGATTTCACCAGCCTGCCGATGTCCGACTTTGGCACCCACTCAGGCTTTTGCTCGTCATCGCGCCTTGAGCGGCGCCTGCCCCTGTTAAATCTTGCCATCCATCCACCATCAAGTTCGTTATTCGCTTTCTATCTTCCCCTTTGCGGCCTTGAATGCAGCCACCATGTTCTCGGGCGCAAAGCCCTGCTTGGCGTACGAGGAAAAAAGCTTGCCGTATTTTGCGGCATCCTCGCTTTTCAGCTTCTTGGCGTACGCCTCAATGGCAGCGCCGGTCAGCCTTTCCTCGGAAATCATCTCGTGTGTATAGTTCGTGGCCAGCTTGGCGTCCTGCGCGCCGCGCAGTGCCGCGAAAATGGTCGAGCCCTTGGAGGGCGTCTGCATTCCCACGTCAAGTATGAAGCTGGTGGCTCCTTTCTTGCCTGCCGCCTTGCCCGCCAGAAGCCCGCAAAGGTATGCTGTCGGGGCATTGCAGCGCGGCGCCCAGCCGTATTTCGCAAGCGCGCGCGAGTGGACGGATGCAAGCACGCGATCGCCCTTGTCCGTGAACTCCATGAACTGCACGAGTATGCCTTTTGAGGACTTGCGCACCACCAGGCGCGGCACGTTGCCTTTCACAAGCGCCAGGCGCTTTGCGTAGTTGGTCAGGTTCTTGCGCCTGCGGCGGAATGCCACCTTGTATACCGGTCCTGTTGCTTTGCTCACAATATCACATCGCAAATGCTTACTTTATCAGAAGCTTGTTGTCGCGGAGGTAAATCTCCAGGATCTTCACGCTCTTGAAAGCGTTGCCTTTTATCATGAGGTAAATCTTGCGCACGGATTCGGGCGCAATCCTCTTGCCCTCCACGAGCATTGAGAGGAAGCGGCGCTGCGCGCGCACTTTTGCTATCCAGGCCTCCTTGCTGTCAAGCCTGGCGGATGGCGTGCCCCTGCGGCTTCCCATGCCTCCGCGCCTGCCCTTTTTGAGCTTGTGGCGCTTGAGCTTGCCGCGTACGCGAGAGACTCCGCGCCTGGCAATTGCGTAGATCGTTCCTTCCTTTATGAGCGAGCGCACATCCTCGCGAGTAAGCGCGTCCTTGATTTTCTTTATCGAGTCCGTCTTGAAGCGAACCTTGCATTTGCCCACTTTGAGGACTTCGGATGCAATTCTTCTCACTGTGTTGGTTGCCATCAATATCACATCAAATCTGCTTGTCATGCCTGTGCTGCTGCGCTGATTGCGATTGCGAGGCGGCCTGTGAAGAGAGCTTGGCGGAAGACCGCACGGTCGGGGAGCCTACGTCCTTTTTCTCCTCGGCGGGCTCTGACTTCTTCTCGTCGGCAGGCTTCTTTTCATCAGGCTTCGCCTGCTCGGCAGGCGATTTGTTGCCGTCAGGCAACACCTTTGGCACGGATTTTCTTGACTTGTCCTTTTTCACCCTCTTGACTTTCTCCGGGTACTTCTTGACAAAAAGCACATGAAGCCCCTTTGAGGCTGCAAGCTTCTCTATTGCAGCGCGCTTGAGGCGGCCCACGCCGCCTGCTATGCGGATGACCACGTCTTTCAGCCCTTCGAGGTCGGCTGGCGTCTGCACCAGCACCTCGGGCTTGCCGCGAGGGTGGAAGCCCCTGATTGCTGCAGGCTGGCCATAGCCGATTGACGGCGAGGCGCCCATGTACTTTATCTTGAGGCGCTTCTTGTTGTCAATGCCGCGCGGGCGGCGCCAGTTCTTCTTTATCCTGCTCCTGCTGCTTCTCCCGTAGTTCGGGCGCAGGAATTTGGGGTGCTTTCTCTTTTTGATTGCCATAATAATCACTCAACCTGGTAAAAGCCGTCCTGGAACACGCGCGAGTCGCGGTTCCTTATTTTGGTTGCCGACCTGATGTTTGCAAACGTCTGGCCCACGTCGTCCTTGGACGGGCCGGATAGGTTGACTTCCGTGCCTTTTGCCTCAACCTTGGTCACACCCATTATCTTTGCGTGGCGGGGCTGCTTTTCGCCAAGGAAGTTCTTGATGAGCATCTCCCTGTCCTTTACCTCCACTGCGACCGGGAAGTGGGAAAACAGGATTTTGAGCTTCTTGGTGTAGCCCTCGGTTGTGCCCTTAGCCATGTTGCGCAGGTGCGACTCGATGGTGTTGACCATTTCAAGCGGCCCGCTCACCTCGACCTCGTCGCCCTTCACCGTGATTTTCACGTCCGGGTGGCTAAAGTCGCGCACTATTGTGCCCTTGGCGCCGCTCACTGTGAGCTTGTTGGCCTCTGCTGAAATTTTCGCTCCTTGTGGCATTTTCATTCCATCAACCTTGCAACTAATACACGAATGCGATGAGCCGTCCGCCCAAGCCGCGCTCCTTTGCCTCCTCGTTCGTCATGAGGCCGGAGGGCGTGGAAACTATGAACATTCCGAAGCCCGCGCCCGGCAGGTACTTCTGCTCCCACTCGTTCCATTCCGCGTTCTTCACGGCAAAGCGGGGCTTGACCGCGCCGCACTGGTTCACGCGGCCCAGGAGCTTTACGCGGAAGTATCCGTTCCTGTCGTCGTCCACGAATTCAAAGTCGCCGATGAAGCCCTTGCGCTGGAGAATCCTAAGAGTCTCGCGCACGAGCTTGCTGGGCTTGACTTCGCACGACTGTTTGCTGAACATCTCGTGTGTCTTGATTGAATTCAGCGCGTCTGCGAGTGGGTCGTTAGCCATAAATATCCCTCAGTATTTCCTGAAGCCGACCTCTTCGCCGACTTCGCGGAAGCAGCGCCTGCAGATGCGCAGGCCAAATGAGCGTATGAGCGCGCGCGCTGAGCCGCAGAAGCGGCACTTGCGCATACCCTTGCCCTGGAACTTGTGCTCCAGCGGCATGCCCTTCTTCCCTTTCTTTTTCTCTTTTTCAGCCAATTCATTACCTCTTTATCGCGTTATTCCACGTTCATTGAGAATGTTTCCTTTGCGAATGCAATCCCTTCCTCTTTTTTCAGGCGGTGGCGGGGGCTGAGCCTTGCCCTTGCGCGGCGGCGCCTTGCCACGCGGAAGCCGCGGCGGCGCAGAGTTACGCACACGTCAAAGCCAAGCATGCCTATCTGCGGGTCGTATTTTGCGCCCGGGAACTCGATGTACTCCGGCACGCCGAAGGAGAAATTGCCCTCCTTGTCAAACGACTTTGCAGGAAGCGTGAAGCCCTTCACCTTGAGCGCTTTTTTCACAAACTCTATTGCGGATGGGCCGCGAAGCGTTGCCTTGGTGCCGATAGTGTCCCCCTTCCTTATGCGGAAAACTGGGTTTCTCACCTTGGCATGCGTTGGCACTGCCTTTGCGCCTGACAGGCGCTGCAGCAGCGTCTTGGCATTCTCCAGCTCCTGGCCTGCCTTGCCGACGCCGATGTTGAGCGTGACCTTGTCGACCACGATTTCCTTCATCTTGTTTTCTTCCATTCCTTTTCACCTAGTCAAATATGATGTCAGTAATTGCCGTCTATTGCGAACAGGTATTTCACCACTGTGATGAATTCACCCTGGGGCCCTGAAAGCATCGCCTCGGTGTCGTGCGACCCGGGGCGGGCTATTATCTTGTCAAGCTTTGCCACCTCGCCCTTGTGCTTGCCTTTCACCACAATGCACTGGACGCCTGGCGCGAGCTTTATGTGCGAGATGAGCTTGAAGCCAGGGACGCTAAACACGCAGGTGTCCCCTGTGCTGATGTGCTTGTCGCCCAGGTAGTTCCTGCCATCGTGGAATGCGATTGATGTCTTTCCGCCCTTCACAGTGCTCTTGCCGGTCACCTTGAGGTACTTGAGGGATGCTGCCTCTGCTTTTACCTCGCGCGGCACAAGCCGGGGGCCGGAAAGCGACATGCGGTATGTTTTCTTTTCCGCAGGCTCTGAAACGATGTCCATGAGGCCGATTGGGTACTTTGTCTCGGTGATTTTCTTGCCGTCAACTATCAATCCGCCGCTGTTGAGGATTTTCTTGGCCTCGTGCATTGAGCCTGCCTGGCCAAGCACGTCGCGCAGGAGCACGCCTGCCGAAATGCTCTCCTCCTTCTTGTGCGTGCCTGGCTCCGGTGAGAGCAGCCACGTTACCTTCTTTCTGCTGACCACGCCGACGTCCTTGCTTGCGCGCATGCGGACGAAATGCCTTGAGCCACCCTTTTTGGACATAATATCAACTCATTTGTTTCTTCTGCTGCAATGCCTTGCCCTTTGGCGACCTGTTGAGCGCCGCGAGCCTGTCTTTCACGAATTCCCCGTCCAGAATCACGATGTTGGAGGGGTCGAGCGGCACCAGCTTTTCCACTCCTTTTGCAGTGCGCGTGTGCGCGCCCTCAACGTAAACTTTGAGCGTTGGGAGATCCACCTCGAAAATTTTTCCGGTGTGGCCCTTGTGGTCTCCGCGCACCACCTTTACCTTGTCGCCCTTGTGGGGCTGGGTGCTGCGCCTGGCAGTGCCAAGCTTTGCGCGAAGCTCCTTGGAAAGGTGCACGAACACCATCTTGCGGCGCGCATGATTGGGCGCATTGTAGCGGAACTTGCGCTGGCGCCTTGCTTGCACGGATTTGCTGTATGTTGCCATAAATATCACGTTTTCAGACCACTGATGATGCAATTGCCGCCACTTTTGGGAAGCGGGTTGCCACTTCGCGGGCTATCACGCCCTTGATTTCCGTTCCGACCGGCAGGCCGGCGTCGTCAATTATCACGCATGCATTGTCCTCAAAGCCTATGCGCACCCCGCTCGGGCGGCGGAATACATGCCTCTGGCGCACTATCACAGCCTTGAGTATCTTCTTCTTCATTGCTGCGCTGCCCTTCTTCACTGAGACCGTGATGATGTCGGAAATGCCTGCCTTGGGATTCATGGCGCGCTTTCCCTTTGCGCCCTTCACGCCTATCATCTGCACTATCTTTGCGCCAGAATTGTCATTGCAGACCATGCGCGAGCCAACCTGCAGCCCCTTTGTTATGCTTCCACCAAGTCCCTTCATGTTATCATCCGTTTACTCTTTTTCCTCTGACTTCGGAGGCGTCTTTGGCGGGAGCGCTGCGCGCTTCACCTCGGCCTTCTTGAGGCGGTCAGCCTCCACGTCAAGCGCGCGGCCGCCCTTGCTCTCTATCACGACCGTGCCCGTTGCCTTTGTGATTATCTTGGTCACTATCCACGCCTTTGTCTTGGAGATCTTGCGGCATTCCGCAACCTCCACGATGTCACCTGCCTTTGCCCCCATTGATTCCGGGTTGTGGGCTTGCAGGCGGCTTTTGCTTCTTGCAGAGCGGCGGTATTTCGGGAAGTAATCCAGCGTGTCAAACTCGACCACCACTGTCTTTTTCGAGCGGTCAGAGACCACGAGGCCTTGCTTGATGTGGCCGCGGGCTGAAATCGCGCCTTTCCTTCCTGTTTCGATAGCCATAATCATTACCTCAGTTTCTTCGGCCTGTCATAGGGGCGGAACGCGATTTTGTCGCCTTCCAGCCTTGCCTTTTTTCCGCCTGGAAGCGTGAAGAGGAAAACGCGCCCTTTTTTCGGCACCGTCTTTTCCCCTTGCCCCGTGCGAAGCACCAGCGTGTTCTTGGTTTCGTCGACTACGAGCCCGCTCAGTCCCTTGTGGGGACGAGACGTGCTCTCTGCCACTTTTGCGTGAAGCCCGATAAGCTCGTGGAGCATCAGGTTCTGCGCGGTTATCATGCGAATCTACCTTACTGGATTCCGTCCAGCACGGTGATGCTTCCAGACGGGTACCCGATGTTGGACAGAAGCTTTCTCATCTTCCGCCTGTGGTCCCCCTGAAGGATTATCACGCCTTCCTTCACCGTCCCGCCGCAGGCAAGCTTCTGCTTCAGCTCGCGGCCGGTCCCATCAAGCTTGCCCTTGTCGATTCCCTCGACAACGGTCATGAGCTTGCGGAATTTTTTCTTGGTGACATAGACGCGTATGCGCTGTGTTTCCTCCTTTTCAAGGATGTCGCACGCGCACAGTTCCTTCATCAATCCGCATTTTTGGCATATTTCGACCAACCAATTTCACCTCACTTTTTTTCTTCCTTCTTTGCCTCTTTTTTGGGAGGCTTGACAGCGCGAATTCCAAGTTTCCTTTCATGCTGTATGGTAAGCGTGCGCGCAAGCGTGCGGCGCAGCTCCCTTATCTTCCCGGGGTTCGACGTCCTGCCGCCTGATGCGAGCATGCCGCGCTCGGTGTTGAGTTCCTTCTGGTACTCAAACAGCTTGGCTGAAAGCTCCGTATCGGACAATTCCCTCAGCTTGCTTTTCTTTGATT
>Ga0268276_1002479_pt1 | contig 15742 bp, 18 predicted proteins | sample saktaG_4_FD_190145 | JGI IMG/M metagenome (GOLD analysis project Ga0268276, IMG submission 190145) | Saline water microbial communities from Sakinaw Lake, British Columbia, Canada - sak_2010_1_5_45m | ecosystem: Environmental > Aquatic > Non-marine Saline and Alkaline > Saline ...
TATTCGGTGGAAGAGGTTATCTTTATCGTCCCGAGGTCAAAATTGAACTTAGTAGAAAATTCATTTTATATTTGCGAGACGCAAGGCGTGAAAGCGACTCTTGCCGCGGATATCTTTGAACTGAAGATGGCGAAGATGCGCCAGGCGGAGCTGGACGGCATGCCGCTCATAACCTTCGAGACGACGCCCGCGAAGGAGGGGCAGCTTTTTATTAAGAGGGCTTTGGATATAATAGCGTCGGGGTTCGGCGTTCTGATGCTAAGCCCGCTATTTTTACTGGCGGCGAGCCTGATAAAGCTCACTTCGCCGGGGCCTGTATTCTTTCCGCAGAAGAGAGTCGGCCTGAACGGCAGGAAGTTTATCCTATACAAATTCCGTTCGATGCATCAGGGTGCGCAGTTAAAACTATCCGAACTTATGGAGTCGAACGAAATGAATGGGCCGGTATTTAAAATGAAGAACGACCCCCGAATAACACCGGTGGGAAAATTCCTAAGAAAATTCAGCATAGATGAGCTGCCGCAGCTATTTAATGTCTTCGCCGGCCAGATGAGCCTCGTCGGGCCAAGGCCGCCGTTGTCGAAAGAAGTGCTGCAATATGAGCCGTGGCAGAGGAGGCGGCTTTCAATGCGGCCCGGCATAACATGCCTGTGGCAGATAAGCAACAGGGGTAAGAAGATAGATTTTGACGAATGGATGAAGCTGGACCTGCAGTATATCGACAACTGGTCAATGGGATTGGATTTCAAGATACTTTTAAAAACGATACCGACGGTTATGTTTGGGATTGGGGCGTATTGATAAAAGGAGGCTTTAAGTGAGGTATAAATCGAAAAATATTTTATTGCCATTAGCGATCTTTTTGATATTGCTATCGGCCGGCGGATGCGGGAAGGGTGAAGCCAAGCCAAAAGAGAACAAGGTCCTGGCGACGATCCATAATTATAAGTTGACGACGGAAGACTTCCGGGACGAGACAAGGCTGACCGCGCCTAACAAGGAACTTTCCGCAGATCTTCAAAAAGCGAAAGAAGAATTGCTCGATGAAATAATAATGAAGAAAATTATTCTGCAGGAAGCGGTGAGACATAATTTCGACAAAGACAGGGCGTTTATGAAGGAGATCGAAAGATACTGGGAGCAGGCGCTTTTCAAGCTGCTTACGAAGAAGAAAATGGATGAGCTGTCGCGCGATATCGTTGTGGAGAAGAGCGAGGTGCGCGAAGCTTACGAGCGGATGTCGGAGGACGCGGGCGGTAATATAGAACGGTTTGAAGAGAAGGCATCCGAGATAAGGGACGATATATATAACACTAAGATGCAGTCATCCCTCGACAAATGGTTTCGCGAATTAAGGAAGAAGGCGGACGTGAAGATCTATAAGGAGAACCTATGAGCACAAATTTTCCCAACAGAAGAAAGAATTTTTATATCAAGAAAGAGTTCCAGAGGAATTTCATACTCAAGTTCTGCGCCCTGATAGTGGCCGGCTCCGTCATATCCGGAGTGATCATGTACGCGATGTCGATATCCACTGTGACGACGACTTTTGAAAACCTGCGCCTTACCATAAAAAGCACGGCCGATTATATACTTCCGATGGTGCTTTTTAGCAGTATCATCGTCGTGATGATGGTAGGGATAGCGGCCATCATCGTCACACTTTTTACGTCCCACAAGATAGCCGGCCCCCTGTACGCGATAGAGAAGCGCGTAGACGAGGTCGCCGCACTCAACCTGAAGACAGAGTTCCACCTGCGCGCCGGCGACGAAATCAAGCCTCTGGCGGTAGGCCTGGGTGTAATGGTCTGTAACTTAAGGAAAGGCGTGAAAGATGTCGGCGAGGCGCTGTCAGAGCTTGAGACAGCCATGGGAAAGCCCGACTATGCCAACATGCAGCCTGAGGCCAGAGATAAGCTGGAACAGCTGAAAAAAGCGATCGAGAAATTCACTACATGAGTATGTTTTTTGATCCGGCAGGCAGGGTGGGCGGCTTATGGCTTTTCATTGCCGCGCTCTTTGCCGCGCCGTTTTGCCTATGCATCATGCAATCGAATCCGCTATTAAGCGTTTATGCCGCCCCTGCGCCGGATAGCATCTCGGCAGGCGAGTCGGCCTACAGCGCCGCCAATATCGGAGAAGGATGGGAGGAGATAGATACCAAGAATTTCACGGTATATCATGAGGAAGGGGTCGATCTGAATAGTGTGGCGCGGCGGCTGAGGAGGAAGATATTTTTTTTCGGAAGGGTCCCCTCATATGATGAAAGCGCTGAGAAAAACGTGTCATGCAGGCTCGACTCCCTGTTTGGGCGGGCAAGGGAGATCCTGGACATGTATCCCGAGATACCGAAGATCAAGATCAAAATTTTCAACGACGAAGGTAACCTGTACAAAGAATACCGGAAACTGACCGGCAGCAGCGGATGGCCAAAAGCGTTTTATGTGCACTTCTACAGGACGATATTTACCTCCAAAGACACAATAACGGATTCCGTAATGGCACATGAGATGGCACACGCCATTATCGACCATTACTATAAATACACCCCACCACCGCAAGTCGGTGAAGCCCTCGCGTCATACGTCGACATGCATATATCCGACTAACGCTAGGCAAAATAAAGCTATGCGATAAGGTGTCCGAATACATAAATGCGGAGTTTACCAACACTAATGAATATAATACAATAGTTATGAGTGATTGCCGAGTGATTGCGAGTGATTGCGAATTACCTTGACACATACGCTACCTAGTGATATAGTGCTACAACAAAAACCTCAGGAGGTGTTTCATGAATACAGCCAGATTATCGGCGGTAATTTTAGGGATATCGGTGATGCTCTTTGCGGCAACCTTATTCGCTGAAGACAGCGTCATCGCATTAGCAGGGTTAGAAGGAAATGTCCTCGTCAAGATCGCCCCGTCTACCAAATGGGCGAACGCGGCTGTCGATCAGAAGCTGAAAGCGAAGGATGCCATAAAGACGGGTGACGACGGAAAAGTGCTGCTTGAATTTTCCGACAAGAGTTCCGTTGCTTTGAAGAAGAATACAGAGGTTACGATAAAGGATCTGGTATGGACCGACGCGACTAGAAAAGCGGACCTGAACATGACCATAGGGGATCTCAGAGCCGTGATAAATAAGGCCGGAAGCCCCTCGCAGTTTAAGGTAAGAACGCCTACGGCGATCTGCGAAGCGCGCGGGACAGTTTTCTACCTCATAGTCACCGGTACCGAGACCAGGGTATTCGTGACGGAGGGCGCCGTCAATTTCTCAAATGCGGCGGGCGGAAATACCTATGTCGTAGTCCAGAACATGACGGCAGTATCGAATCTGAGCGGGACCGTTTCAGAGCCTCGAGAATTGACCGGCGCTGAGAAAGAACAGGCCCTCGCGGGATGGGATGGCGTCATAACCGAGCCATATAGCGCGCCGGAGGTTCAAGTCGGCAACGAGGCATTCAATGATGATTCACAAGTGACGCCGGAAAACCCCGGCGAAAAACCGGCAAGTCAGATCTAAAGGGGGAGTAAGTGATGACTAAACCTATGAAGCAGTTGTTTCGCTTAGGTGTTGTTGTAACCGCGATCGCGGTCTTCGCGACGCCCGCGTTTTCCCAGCTCAAAGTTGAGGATCTTCCCGAAAAATATGGCGTGAAAACCGGCCTTATCAATAGTGACTTGCCGCGCAGAGAAGGCGCGAAGATGGGACCGTTAGTTATCCACTCAGCCGGCAAAGTCACCGAACAGTTCGAAAGCAACATATATCTGAACAATACCGACAGGAAAGCCGACATCATCAGCATTCTAAGCCCTTCCGTCGGCTTTGAACTGCCCGTACCTCTGGGCGATGAGAGCGGCATATGCGGCGATTACGAATACAGCCCTTACATTTATGGCACTTGGGGCAGTGAAAACCACACAGACCAGCGCGTGCGTGCCCTTATAGAGATGAATTTCGCGAACGTCATCTTAACTGCAACCGACACATACAGGATATTTACGAACAGGGCGGATAATGAAAATTCCCTGAAGCTGAAGATGGATACGAATAATTTCAGGGTAGGCGCCGCCAATCAGTTTGAGCGTCTCGGTTATGACGTTGGCTATAATAATAAACTGACTATCTACGATTCAAACGACCTCTATTACAACCAGCTGACCTATAAAGATAAGAACTACATGGATCAGATGCTAGATCTAACGGCAAGCTATCGCATCATGCCGAAGACGCTGCTTTTATTGGAGAATGACCTCGGCCTGGTCCGTTATATCAACAGTTCACAACCGGTGGGCTCGTTCTATGACGAGGTGGTTATGGGCCTCAGGGGCGAATGGACGTCAAAGTTCAATATCAATCTGAGAGCGGGCTTGCGTGGCCAGTTTTATGATAAGTCCTCCGTCATGCCGGACAAAAGCTTTGTAAGCCTCGTCGTGAGAGGCGGATTTGACTATTCCCCGACCGATAGCGATAAAATAACGGTGGCTCTCGAAAGGGCGCCGCGCGAATCCACATTTAGCAACATGAACTATTATGTGGCTAACGTAGCCAATATAGCGTACGATCATCAATTCAATGATAAGCTGACCGCGGGTGTCTCCGTCAACGGTCAGTATCACCAGTATCCTTCGCAGGCTACTGTGAACAATCAGACCGCAACGCGATATGACGGTTATATCGGCGGATCCGCGAACGTGCGCTACGATATCCGGAAATGGCTCTCGGTGGGCGCGAAGTACACGTATGTTAATAGGACATCGAAGTTCGATGTCTACGACTATTTTAACAACGTCCTTACCGCGAACGTAACGGTAGGGTTCTGATTTGATGAGCCGGTCGATTGCGCTTATTTTGATCCTGCTTCTTTGTTCGTCAGCGGCAATGGCTGCCAACGATGCTTCGCAAGGTTCAGAATACAGGCTCCAGTCCTCTGATGTCATCGGCATAACCGTCCACGGCCAGCCCGATTTGACTACTAAGACCCGGCTGACGTCGGACGGTTTCATTACTTTCCCTCTCCTCGGAAAAGTCCACGCGCAGGGTCTAGCCGTTCAGGAGCTTGAGCAGAAGCTCAAGGAACTCCTCGAGAAGGATTATCTCGTAAAGGCGGAAGTCATCGTCTTCATAGAGGAATACCATCCCAGGCAGGTTTCAGTAATGGGCGAGGTCAAAAAGCCCGGCAAGTTTGAAATAACAGGCGAGAAAAACCTTACCCTCATGCAGGCCATCGCGATGGCTGAAGGCTTCTCAAAGCACGCCGATATCACAAAGACGAAGATCATGCGCGTTGAAAACGGCGAAAAGAAGACGATAGTCATAAACGTCAAAGAGATAACCGAAAAAGGCCGGAAAGATAAGGACATCGTTTTACAGCCCGAGGACGTAGTCTACGTCTCGGAGAGTTTCTTCTAGAAGGCATTATGGACATAACGAAATTACAGGAAGATCTCCACCTTAAAGATTATATCGACGTTCTGCGGCGCAGCCGCAGTACGGTGATCCTCTTTTTTGTCATGACGGTCCTGGTCGTTACCATCGGCAGCTTTATCATGACGCCGATATACCGCGCGACCACCACCATCCTCATTGATCCGGAAAGCCCGAACGTCCTTACCACCACAGGCGCGGTAGAACTGCAGTCGCAAAATTATTATTCCTACAGGGAGTATTATCAGAGCCAGGCCGAGATACTGACGTCATATACGCTCATCAAGAAGGTTTTCGACGAATTTGGCCTCGATAAAACGCGGGAATACGCGAAAGCGAAAGAGCCCATCAAAGAATTCCTGAAGACCATCAAGGTGGAGCCGATCCGCGATACGCGCCTCCTGAAACTGAATGTCGACAATAAGGATCCTGAGGTTGCCGCGAAGATCGCCAACAGGATCGCCGAGCTCTACGTCATGCGCAACCTTTACTATATAAGTAAGAATGAACTGGCCAACCTATTCAAGAACGAATATCTTAAGCTTGAGTCGAAATTGTCCGAATATGCCAAGATCTACAAGGAAGGCCATCCCGAGATGGTAAAGCTGAGAACAGAGCTGTCCGAGATGATAGACAGGATAGGGCAGGAAAAAAAGTCCGTGTATGACTACGGTAAGATAGAAGAGTACCTTCAGTACGGCACCAGCTATCCGCTTTCAGGTTTTAAGGCAAATAATATAAGCATACAGGATGCCGCCGTAAAGCCGGTGATCCACCTGAAGCCGAAGAAGACGCTCAACATACTTCTGGCGATAATCTTCGGGCTCTTCGGCGGGGTAGGGTTGGTGTTCTTCTTAGAGTATCTTGACGACAGCGTCAAGGCCGTCGAGGATGTCGAGAGGATAACGAAGTGGCCGTTCCTCGCCAGCGTTCCGGAGATAGACAAGGACGGAACGCTCAAAGAGGCGGAAAAAGACGTCTTTGTGGATATTAAGCCTAAAGATCCTATCTCCGAAATATACCGGACCATCAGGACGAGGATGCTCTTCACGGCCGTGGACGGGAAGCCGGTAAAGGCCGTGATGATAACGAGCCCGGGCCCGCAGGAGGGTAAGACCACCACTTTATGCAATCTCGGCATAGCGATAGCGCAAAACAGGCAGCGCGTTCTCCTGGTGGACGCGGATATGAGAAGGCCGCGCCTGCATGAAACGTTCGGGGCAGAAAATAATAAGGGGCTTAGCAGTTTTATCTCGGGACAGGTCCCGTTTGACGATGTAGCGCAGAAGACAAAGATAGAGAATCTCTCTATTGTGTCCGGCGGCGTAGTTCCGCCAAATCCGTCGGAACTCCTGGCCAGCCATAAGATGAAAGAGTTCGTCGCTAAAGCCGGTGAAAAATTCGATTTTATAATGATAGATACTCCGCCTATAGGGCTGCTTACCGACGCGGTAATCGTAGCTGGTCTGACCGAAGGCGTAATAATGGTCATCGAGAACGGGAAGACGTCGAAGAGAATACTGGCGAGAGTGAATCAGCTTCTGGAGCACGCAAAAGTGAAGATCATAGGGATGGTCTTCAATAAGGCGCTCATTGACGATAGCAGCCACTATTATTATTCTTATTATTATGGAAGGGACAATGTACCACCCAGGCCTAAGTCCATATCGGTACAAAGCAGACTTTATAGTGATATGATAATTAAAAAAACGAGAGAGAAGTTCAACATTCTTATTGATAAACTATCATCTATTCTGAAGAAGCGCGGACCAAGAAAATAGTCCGCTTTTAAAAATAGAGACTGTCCCAATGCGTCTATGTATTAATGCATTGGGACAGTTCTGTTTTATGCCTAATACAGTTGACAACTGGGCGCAATGCTTTTCTTGGTTGAAATTCCCCATGGCTCTAACTCTAACTTAAAAATACCTAGAAGCGCCAGTGCCGCTCACTATAAATAGCCCTAAATTTAGACAGTTTTGGAGGTTTTGTGCCTTGTTCTGGCGGCTAAAACGGGCATGGGATAGGTAGATAGCCATTGTTACGCATTTATCCAAAATAAGGCACGCCGGCGCGGAGATCATAGGCTATATTAGAGGCGGGCAGACTACATAGATAAGGCGTGCTTCGCCTTTTCCAATGTTCTTGAAATAATATGGCGACGTTGTTTCAAGATAAATAGCGTCACCCTTTTTAAGAATATGTGTTTTCTCTCCGATAACTACCTCGACTTTACCGTGCGTTATGTAGATAAATTTTTCGGTGCCTGGACTTGATGTTTCTTTTTGTGTTTCGCCGCCTTTATGCATTGATATACTAAGAGGCATCATTTTCTTATCCGTGACATTCGTTACTAGCTTTTCAAGTGATACGGATTTATTAGAAAAAGAGACATCGGCACCTGCCCTATGATGTTCAATGGTCAGTTTAGCAAGATTCTTATAAAGCTTTACCAGTGGTATCTCAAGCGCTTTACATATACTCATATGGGATCGCAGGGTGCCAGTCATCTTCCCATTTTCGATGCGGCTTAATGTTGCCAGCGCTACCCCTGATTTCCGTGACAGTTCCAGAAGGGTCATTTTCTTTTCTATGCGGAAGTTATGTATAATCTCGCCTGCGTGCATAGTCAATTCCTCTCCAATAATTAATATACTTGTATTATCAGATATGCCAATCTAGCACTAATACTCTGTTGTTTTGCCCTGGCCGGTACTACTGTATTGCAGGAAGATTTATTTATACTTCTTCCAAAGCCGTATTAGTTTCTGCTTTTCGTCTTCTGGCAGGTTTCTGAAGTGCACGCCTATAATGAAATATTTCTTGTATTTACCTTTAATCTGCTTAAACCATTTTATGGTGCCAGTAGCCCTTATAAGGTTCAGGCTCGCCTCGTCGGGTATCAGCATCTTCATTTGAATTTTGGATTCTTCAGGCAGGGGCTTGGAGCACATTATCTTTATGCCTGCAGGCGTGAAATCAAGCCCAGACTCATCATAGAACTTGGGATTTGACTTGATGCTGTCAAACTGCAGATGCTTCCCGTCGATATCGCATGCTACTATGTTGATGGCAAAATATCTCTTTGCTCTCTTGTATTTGCGTCTATCTTTCATCTATTCACCTATCAGGTATTTCAATGTATTGAGAACCGCCTGTAGACTTATCGGCTTTTCTATAAAGCCCTCTATCTCTAAATCCGCAAGGTGGATTTCACATACGTCCTGTGGATGCCCGGTAATAATCACAACAGGAGTTTTGCTTACTTTACGGATTATCTTTAAAACCTCAACCCCGTCTATATCCGGCATCTTCAGGTCTAATAACACTATGTCCGGCTTTATCTCCTCAAAGTATTCCAACCCCATCTGTCCGTTAAATGCGAGAAAGACTTTATAATTGTGTGGTATTAGGAAAGAGTAGAGCATTTCACATATCTCTTGTTCATCGTCTATAATCAGCACCTTTTTGGCGGCTGAACCCATTTTAGGCGGAGGGGTCCGGGGGAGAACGCCTTTCTTTTTCTTTATAGCGTTAATATACTCAACTATTCCATCAACATCTGTCGCATCCAAATCGCTTATTTTCTCGCCTTCTATGTATATTTCATTTTTAACGATTTCTAATTTTCGGTCTTTTGGCTGTCCGAGAAGGCGGTTAACAGTAATATTTAGGATCCGCGCGAGGCGGTTGAGCTCGCCGAGTTTAGGCGTGCGCTGGCTCGCCTCCCACATAGCGATGGTTGACTGGGCAACCTCTAACTTCTTGGCGAGTTCCTGCTGAGAGAGGCTCTTTTCTTCGCGTATCCGTTTTAAGGTTTCGCCGAAATTCATACACGTCAATTATATCATGGGTTTTGGGAAAGTCAACACAAAGTGTGATATTTTTAATAATAAGCTTGACAATATCACAATTTGTGATACACTCATTATGCTGCAAAAAGGCGGTGATGTGCGATGAAAGTACTGATTGTAGTTGAGCATAGCCCCAAGCAGAGGTTTCTTGTAAGCTTTTATATTAAAAAAATGGCAAAAGAGGTTAGGTGCGGATTCATAGGTTATACGGCGTTTCCTGAGCGTGTCTAATTGCGTGTCTGTTACGGCGGCAGGCATAGGGTAATAATTGGAAAATATGAAGATGGGAAAATCATTAAGCGATTCGGGGTATTATCCTTACTAAGCTTGGCAAGAGGATAATATCTTGATGCCGGGTTACGATAATATTAAAGTCGTGACCCGGCACTACTCTCTAAAAAAAGGCGATAGATATGATTCGGATAGAAAAAGTCGCTTTCAATGGGCAGTATAGTTATAAGGATTTTAATTTTATTATTAAGATTATTCAAAAAAAATGGGGTTTAGAGGGCGAGGGTTATGACAATGACCTTAGCATTACCAGCTCCAAAGTATTCATTGACACTGCGAATATTCAATCTCAATTAATCAGCGATTTCCTTAAAAATATGGTCGAAAACATAAAAGAGTCTTTACGAGTTTACGCGGATTATAAAAAACGGGTTTGTCCTAATATGACATTTGCTTTTAATCAAGAGATTTTTAAATCAAAATAACCTCTCTGCTGATAATAAGCAATGTAATGCTTGGCAGAAAAAATATCGAAAATGACAATATGAGTAAAGATGCGAAAGAAATGCCCCTTTATTTGATACCTGCGCAGAAAAGAAAGCGAGTATCTCAAGGGCGGCTTTATGAGATGTTAACACACCTTTGCAATAATCAATTACCTGATGGGGATGCTAAGCATGTCAGTGATATTGTTACCGGTGTAGCAATGTATGAAGCGCCAATGAATTCCATTTGCTTTGCTAATAAAGAAGACATAAAAGCCCTTTCTTTGACCACCATTAATTTCAATCAAATAAGTTCATATTTTTTTCATAAATATGGATACATAAACGGTAGTGTAATGATGTGGATTATATGGGCAGCCGCTAAAGTCCGTGGAGATATGAAAAAACTGAAGGCAGAATTAAAAATAAACGCAAAACAATTGTCACGAACGCGTGTTAAGGATATGCAAAAACAAGGTCAACTAATTATTCAGCTGATAGAGAAGTTATAATCTATTACTGCCCTTCCACGTTTTAATTCATTTCAATTCTCGTATTAATATAACGCAATAGAGACGTAAAATTTAAGATCGTCGCTTTCATGCGCCAAGCTGTGAAAACGATCCACCTTGCCATTTAGGTAAGATAACAGGACAGTTCTCACGGTGCGCCATCTTTTTTTATTAATATCTTATACTCTCTTTCCATTTTTTTCTCAATTAACAAATAAAAAAAATCCTATATCTCCTTGCTCGAAGGGCAGGGAGATTTTTATTTCCTCTTATTTACGTTTCATCTCCCACCTCAACGCCCTTTTTGGCTTTGGCTGATTCCTTTCTGGTTTTTCGTTTATTGATTTTTCACAAACCAGAAAGGAGCACCACATGGTTCTTTGTAAAATATGCAAGAAAAGGAAAAATTGTAGCGAAATATGCCCACAGCTAAAGAAAGAGGTTACTGCCCGGGGTATTTCGCCCCGTATGAAAGATAAAACCTACACCGTAGATTTTAATATTTTTGAAAGTAGTCAAAATCTTAACCCCTTCCAGTTAGAAATAAAACACAGACTTACCCAGGATGCATTCCTCAAAGAAATCTCAAGAATAGATCTCCAAAATATAGTGCGAAAACACCTAACCGAAAGAGAAAGGGATGCTATCAATTTTTTCTTGGAAGGTTATCGTCAGCAGGAGATCGCTGACAGGATGAAAATTTCCCAAAGGAGGGTAGGTGCCTTGCTTAGGCAGTCTATTGGTAAATTAAAACTATTTTTTAGAGGGGGGTTCTAAAAAGGGCTGAAACTCGGTACTATCTATGAGGGGAGTAAAACAACAATAAAATGCTAAAAATAGGGCCCTTTAACATCAAACTGCAAAGCCGGATTCACGAGCTCGGATTTAAGAACTACGAAGTTGCCTTTGCCTGTCAGATACACGAGGCAGATCTCAGCCGGATAGTAAATGGCCGCAAAAGGCCAACCGAGGAACAAAAGAAAAAGATTCGCGAATTTCTTAAATCTTCATCTGCGGAATTAGATTTATGAATAAGATGAATCATTTGGAAAAACTAATTCTTCGCATCTTAGAAAGACATAGAGGAAGGAATGCTCCGGTTACTTGCCGGCAATTAGAGAAAATCACTGGTTTCAGTTCTCGTAATATACGAAAGACAATCGCTAATCTGGTAATACGGCATCGCATTACCATCGCTTCATCCGTGTGCCACCCTTACGGATTCTTTTTAATTACCAATAAACAAGAAGCAGAAACTTGCATTAAGCAGTACTGCTCAAGGGCAAGAGAGGTGGTTAACAGGGCAAGAATTTTAAATGAAGTGGTTAAAGAAAAATTTGGCGTGAGCTATCAGGAGGAATTCGACTTTGTCAGGAAGCGCAAGCCCTCAACTTGAGAATGGCCATACCAGGATCTCCAACGAACTGTTGGAGGTAATCATAAAATGCCATTTTAGCGCTACCGAACTAGATATAATTTGGTTTATCGTCAGAAATACCTATGGTTGGAATAGGAAGGCGGCAATCATCAGTTACGGCATGATGGCTAAAGGGATAGATGGGGATATTCGTTACGTGAAGAGAATGGTGAGCAGACTTATAAAAAATGGGGTAATCTTTAAAGCAAAAATAAATAACCAAAATTTGTTTGGTTTGAATAAAAACTATAAGGCATGGGGGCTGTGGACAACTAAGAATGTCGATGTAGAAAAAACCACTAGTTCAGTGGTTTCCTGACCACTAAGATGGTGTCCGATTAGCCACCAAAACTAGCGGTCAGTTGACCACCCCATAAAAGAAATAAAGAAATATTAAATATAGTAGTAAAGAAAGGCCTGTGGATTCTGTGGATAAGTCATTAAAGTTGTTTAGAGAGAAATTAACAATTTGTCATCAGAAATTTATTTTCTCATACAATATGTTTTTAATTTTTTCGGTAAAGAACCAGAAAGTGAACGACCTGTAATATCAAAGTTAAGAGACTTCTTTAAGTTAACCAGTTTATTATTAAAGAATAAAAAAATACAAAAGTGCGTGAATAATGAAAATCAAAATAAAGAGTATATCAAGCTGTCGGCCAACTAAAGAGACAGAGAGAAGATTCGATAGGCTCGCTTCTTTGATTTTGAAAAATACTAACAAGGAAAGTATTGTCGATCAAAAAGATGAAAGGTCGCATAAAACGGTTTCAAGGGATATTTTTCCTTGACAAAATATGCTCTTAATGACAAATGCTAAACATTAGTAATGTGACAAATGAAAATGGGGAAGATTGTAGGATAAAAACTACCCAGACTATAAAATAAGCAGGATTTAGAATAAAAATTTTCAGCTCTCTTAAATATATTGCTATTTTACTAAACTATGGTATAATATCTACGCCTTAACAAAGAAGAAGATAATTATGAAAAACTATAGAGTTTCAGAGGTAATAAAGGCGGTAGGTATTTGTAGGAAGACTTATTACGTTTGGGAAAGCGCAGGAAAAATTCCAAAGCCCAGGAGAGAACCGATATCAGGATATCGGTTTTGGACGGAGGAAGATTTGAAGAGACTGAAGAAGATAGTAGGAAGACTGGGTAAATATAATAGGGAAAGAGTAACATGAACTGTGCAATCTATATAAGAGTATCCACAGAGAAACAAAGAGAAAAGTTTAGTCTTTCTTCCCAGGAGAAAATCCTTATTGAGTTTACTAAGTCTAAGGGGTGGGATTATATTCTTTATAATGAAGGCGCTGGCTCCGGAGAAACTCTTGAAAACAGGCCTCAAATGATGAAGCTTCTGCAGGATGCCAGAGATAAGAAGTTTGAAGTTTGCCTTGTAATAGAATTAGAGCGTCTTTCAAGAGATGAGGATTTATTTGATTGGCTCACCATAAAGAAGACCTTTAGAGACAATAAAATAAAGATAGCTACTCCAAATCAGACTTATGATTTAAGCGATGATGAGGATGATTTTCTCTCAGATTTATTTGGTGCTTTGGCAAAAAGAGAAAAGAAGAAACTGCTTAAGCGTATGAAGAGGGGATCTCTCGAGGCTGTTACTAAGGGTGTTTATATTGGTAGCCACTTTAGACTCGGCTACAGATATGATAAGATCACAAAGAAACTTATTATTGTGCCGGAAGAGGCTGAGGTTATAAGGAAAATCTTTAAACTTTGTAACGAACAGAATTTAGGCACGGTTGCTATTGCCGAACATCTAAACCAGAATAAAATACCTACGTCTTTAGAGTTTGCGGAGAAAAAAGGCTCATACAGGGGCAAAGGTTTTAAGATTGGCTCTTGGACTGGTGGGGTTGTTTGGAGGTTGCTAACCAATCACATATACTACGGAGTTTATCATTTTAACAGGATAGAGCATAAGAATGGAAAGACCATAGGAAAGAGGCCGGAAAGCGAATGGATTAAGCAGGCAGTAGAGCCGATTATTACCTGCGAAGAGTTTAGTAAGGCTCAGGAAAGCATAAAAAACAGAGCTAAATGGGCTGATAGGAATGTTAAAAGCGAATATCTGTTATCCGGATTAATACATTGTGCTGAGTGCGAAAGCAAGTTGCAGGGCGCTACCTTCAAGGCCTATGAGAAACGGGATAAGGAAGGCAATCTAGTACGAGATAAGAGGGGTTATCTAATAAAGCGATGGAAGACAGTTAGTTATTATAAGTGCTATGGTAGAGTTAAAAAGGATTGCATTTTGCCTTATATAAAGGCAGAGGAAATAGACGATAAGGTTTGGAAAGCCATGGATTATTTGGTTAAGCAGCCCCAGAAGGCCTTAGATGAAGCCATACGTATAAAGCAGATTGAGTTAAAAGAAACAAAGGAGACTATTCCAGATAGGCTTAAAGGTTTAGGGAAAGAGCTTGAGAGGTTAATTGATGCAGAGGATAGGCTCTTAGATGCCTTTTCTATGGGGGATTTAACGCAGGAAGATCTCAAGAAGCAGATGCCAAAGATAAAGTTTAGGAAATCTCGTGCTCAAGCGGAGATAGACAGTTTAAGGCTACAGATAGCAGGTAGCAAATTAAAAGAGCAGAAGCTATCTAATTTAGCTGCTGTTAAAGGCAATATTGATGATTATAGCCAAAAGCAAAGACGGGAATTTCTCAGAGACGCCTTGGATAAGGTAATTATTTATAAAAACGGGGATATTGATATAGTTACCATTCTTGATGCACCGGAAAGAGAACAGGATAAACTGTATGAATTGGTTTGCAATGAGTCAGGGGCGCGAAGTATTCGCCGTGCCCGGAAAGATATCTTCCTTAACGAGCGAAGGCACGCACGGGCTTATAAAGGACGGCGCGAAACTGGTGCAGTCTGCCGAAGATATAATGGAGGAGCTTAAGTTGCGCGAGGTCGAGCCCGCAGTTTGCCAGGAGATGGCGTCCAGAGAAGAAGAGATCTCGAAGAAGACGTCAAGATACGTCTATAATTCTCTTACGGACGACGAGAGAAAAATTTATAAGGTACTATCCGACGAACCTCTCTACATAGACGATGTGGTAAGAGGCTCGAGCGTTGAATTGATGAGGGTGTCGAAAGTGCTCTTGACACTGGAGCTGAAGCGCCTCATAAAAGAACTGCCCGGCAAGCAGTTCATAAGAATGGAGACTTAAGCCCTCGCCGCGGCAAGCGTTTATGTGACGGCTTTGCTCGGGACAAATTGTGAATAAAATATTAAGGAGAATTTAGTGGCTAAAAAACTTGTCATAGTGGAATCTCCAGCGAAGAGCAAGACCATAAAGAAGTACCTCGGAGACGATTACGTCGTTGAAGCAAGCATGGGGCACCTCATAGACCTGCCTAAAAAGAGCATCGGAGTCGACGTAGAGAACGATTTCAAGCCCGAATATATAGTTATTCCTGAAAGAAAGAAGAATCTCGCCGCTTTAAAGAAAGAGGCGAAGACCAAAGATGCCGTTTACCTGGCGGCCGACCCTGACAGAGAGGGTGAGGCGATATGCTGGCATCTTAAGAACGCCCTGCAAGACGGCAAGAAGAAGTTCTATAGGGTGTCGTTCGACGAAATAACAAAAGACGCCGTACTCGCGGCCTTCAAGCATCCGCGCGAAATCGATATCAATCTCGTTAACGCTCAGCAGGCGCGCAGGATACTCGACAGGCTTGTCGGATATACGCTGAGCCCGCTGCTTTGGAAGAAGGTCTCCAGAGGCTTAAGCGCGGGCCGGGTGCAGTCGGTGGCGGTTCGCCTCATAGTGGAG
>Ga0268276_1002480_pt1 | contig 15732 bp, 9 predicted proteins | sample saktaG_4_FD_190145 | JGI IMG/M metagenome (GOLD analysis project Ga0268276, IMG submission 190145) | Saline water microbial communities from Sakinaw Lake, British Columbia, Canada - sak_2010_1_5_45m | ecosystem: Environmental > Aquatic > Non-marine Saline and Alkaline > Saline ...
ACACTAACTTCCAGTTTCATGGCGCTTTCTCCTTTTTATTTAGGTTTTGGGTAAAACCCTTTTTAAAGGAAAAGCGCCTTTTTTTCTACACCTTTTAAAATTTACACAAGATATCTTACACTACCTTCATCTCTTTTTGCTTCGACAAATACAAGCTGATTGTCTTTACTGATGAACCATATATCCGGTGCCGTCGGATTCTTTACTTTACCGGATTTTGTTTTACCTAATAACTTCCCACCATCTTTTTCCTTGAGACTTCTGACTTTACTCTGCATAAATTCAACGTCTATTTTCTCACCAGACTTTAAGTATTCATGAATATCTTGACAAAATTTCTTTTCAATTTCTTTCCTGACCTCACACTTTACCCATTTTGATGAGCTTAGCCATTTGAAGGAGCTGTACCAGATAACATTATTTTTTACAGATCGAATGAAATAGTTCAACGCTATTGCCTCTGAGAATAAACGAGATTCCTGATTCGCGATCTTGCGTTTTTTTGCTTTATCAATCAGGAAAGTTGCAACATGAGGAGGTATATGTTTATTAAGCATACTATAATTGCCACCTTCCCATGTATTGAGAAGATCTGGATCATAGGGTATGTTTTTTTCAATCAGTTTAATTATATTCATATTCAGACAATCTTTTTTCATACAGTTTACTCTTCTCTATTGCTCGGCCGCAAAATCCTTACAAAGTACCTCTGCCTGCTCCAGTACAGTTTGCGTTGCTTTTTCCTGCTTATCAGGCGGATAGCCGTATTTACGGAGAATTCTCCTTACAATTACCCTAATGTGTGCCTTTGCATTTTCCCGTACAGTCCAATCGACAGAAACATTTCTGCGAACGGCCGTCACTAATTCGTGGGCAATCGTCTTTAGGATAGCATCACCTAATATCTTTACTGCGCTGTCATTGACGCCCAGTGCATCGTAGAAGGCAATTTCATCCTCGGTTAGCCCAAGGCTTTCACCTCGCTTCTGGGCTTCTCGCATCTCTTTCGCGAGGCCAATCAGTTCCTCAATAACTTGAGCTGCTTCGATGGACCTATTCTGATACTTAATAATTGTCTGTTCGAGCATTTCGGCAAATGATCTTGCCTGAACGACATTCTTCCTGGAACGAACTTTTATTTCGTTGTTGAGGAGTTTTCGTAATACTTCGACGGCAAGGTTTTTGTGTTTGAGTTGTCGAACTTCCTGCAGAAACTCATCCGAAAGAATTGATATATCGGGTTTTTTCAAACCAACCGACGCAAAAATGTCCACGACCTCGTCAGAAATCACGGCCCGTGACACTAACTGTTGTATCGCCGTATCCATTTCCTCCTGCGTTTTACCTTCACCCTCGACGGTCGCTTTTGCCAGGGCGCTTCGTACTACCTGGAAGAAACCCACTTCGTCCCGGATTTTAATTGCTTCTTCATGGGGCACTGCAAGGGCAAAGGCTTTCGATAATGCAGTTACCGATTCGAGATAACGATTTTTACCGTCTTCAAGTTGGAGTATGTGTTCCATGGCGGCGGCGATACCGGCCAGCCGTTCAGCCGAGCTCACTTTAATAAGAGGCAGATAATCAAAGCCGTGATACATGGTCACCACAATATCATATTTTTCAAGCATTATAGCGACGGCTTCTCCCTGATCAATTGTGGTTTCTCCACGCCCGCCCGCTACTGTGTAATCCGCTAATGCACGTTTGAGCTGATAGGCGAGGCCGATGTAATCGACCATAAGCCCGCCCGGCTTATCTTTGAACACACGATTGACCCGTGCAATCGCCTGCATCAATCCATGACCCCGCATCGGCTTATCCACATACATGGTATGCATGGACGGGCAGTCAAATCCCGTAAGCCACATGTCACGAACTATGACCACCGAAAGCGGGTCTTCAGGATTTTTGAACCGTTTGGCCAATGTTTCACGCCGGGCCTTGTTGCGAATATGGGGTTGCCATTCGAGCCTGTCCGATGCCGCCCCGGACATGACGATTTTTATGATGCCCTTGTCGTCATCTGCACCATGCCACTTCGGCCGGAGCTTCACGATCGCGTTATACGCATCCACACAGATACGACGGCTCATACATACAATAAGCACCTTGCCCGTCATCGCTTCCTGTCTCTGTTCCAGATGGCTTACAAGGTCTTCCGCCACAAGGGCAATTCGTTTTTCCGTTCCCACCATTGCCTCAAGGGCGGCCCACTTGGTACGCAAACGCTGTTTTTCTGATTCCTCTTCTCCCTCGGTGATCTCCTCGAATCCCGGATCGATTGCAGGCCGCTCATCCTCATCGAGTTCTATTTTTGCAAGCCTCCCTTCGTAATATATGGGCACAGTTGCTTTATCCTCAATAGCCCGCAGCATATCGTAGGTATCTATATAATCTCCAAATACTGCCGGTGTGCTCCGGTCATCTCGTTCAATTGGTGTAGCGGTAAATCCTATAAACGATGCTTCCGGCAGGGCATCGTGCATGTGACGAGCATAACCGTCAATAAAGTCATACTGGCTTCGATGGGCCTCATCGGCAATTACCACGATATTCTCTCGATCGGATAACATCGGATACTCATCCCCTTTCTCTTCGGGCATGAATTTCTGGATGGTTGTGAACACGACACCACCGGCCGGAACTTCGAGCAATTCTCTGAGGTTTACACGTGTTTCAGCTTGCACGGGGGTCTGACGCATGAGGTCCCGGCACCGCGAAAATGTCCCAAAAAGCTGTTCATCCAGGTCGTTGCGGTCGGTGATGACGACAATTGTCGGATTTGCCATCGCCGGATGTCTTATAATTTTCCCGGCAAGAAAAGCCATGGAGAGGCTTTTACCACTCCCCTGGGTATGCCATATTACCCCTATACGGCGGCCACCAAAGTGAGTCGATGTCTTCCACCGCGGCGCGGCAGATTCCCTTAGCGCAAAAGGATTCATCTCATCTAGGACTGGGAATTTGGCATATAACTGGCTGGGTTCGGCTTTAACCCCGCATGCCGACAGGGTGCATTCGACGGCTTTATTGACCGCGTGATATTGGTGATAGGCTGCAACTTTTTTTACGATCTCCGCGCCATCATCTTCAAAAACGATAAAGTTGAGGATAAGGTCGAGCAAGCGACTCTTTTCAAATATACCTTTAATAAGCACTTCAAGTTCAACTGATCCTTTCGAGGCTACATCCGTACCGTCAATTGTACGCCACGGCATGAAACGATCCCATCCGCTGGTCAGCGTACCGGTCCGTGCTTCAAGACCATCGGAAACGACCAGCAGTTCATTGTATGTAAACAGACCTGGTACGTCCTGTTTATATGTCTGAAGTTGATTGAAGGCTTGTCGGATCGTCGCCTTCTCATCGGCGGGGTTCTTGAGTTCGATTACGGCAAGAGGAAGGCCGTTGACGAAAACCACCACATCTGGCCTACGGTTTTTCTGGTTCTCTATAACGGTAAACTGATTAACAACAAGCCAGTCGTTGTTTTCAAGATTTTCCAGATCGAGAAGCCAGACCTTATCAAAGTTCTCTCGACTGTCTTCCATGTATGACACATCGACACCATCGGTCAGCATTCGATGAAATTTACGGTTGTTTTCGATGAGGCTGGGGCTCTCTGTCAGTATGATTTTTCGAACTGCATCGTCAATTGCGCTTGGCGGAATATCAGGATTAATATCATTAAGCGCAGTCCTCAGGCATCCTTCCAGGATCACATCTGTATAGTTGCCCTTCGCGCTTCGCTCGGGACGTACACCATCGAAGGCGAGATCGGGGCCGAAGGCGATGTCGTAGCCTAAATCTTGAAACCAGTCGAGGGTGGTTTGTTCCAGGGTGATTTCAGTGATGTTGGAGACCTTGTCATTCATTGGACCTCTCCTCGTTCTTGCTGATGTCGTTTCCCTCCTTATGTTCGGCGATAATTCGATCCGCATCATGGTCGTAAGATTCCGACAAGCTCCTGAGCGTGACAGCGAAACGCTGATATCCAGCGTTCTCAACCTCATTGGCCTTTTGTCTATACTGTTCGGCAAGCTCTCGTTCTGGTTTTCCAGTTGGGTCAACCCAGTGAACCCCCCGCGAATTGAAAATTGCAGTACGGAAACCGTTTCGCATTTTCTCGGCATCCTTTGCATTGAGTACATTGGCGACGGTTTGATCTATCCACAATCCTTGCGGATCAGGTGGACAGTAAAAAAGAACCTGTCCTACATGTGCAAGGGCTACTTCAAGATGCCCGGATTCAGCACACGCCTTCTTGGCATGTTCAAGCCACTGTGTAAATTTCTCCCCCGAAAAAACACCATCAGGCTGCATGCTTGGTGGGGTGCGCCATTCCTGAAGGAGTCTCCACGCATTTGTAGCAATGGACTTTTCCTGCTCGCTTGGCTCTTTCTCGGATTTGTCTTTCTTTTTTGAACGATAAACAAGACGTATCACATCACAGAAAAATGCTGTGTCAGAAGCGAGCCGATTTTCCAACAGCTTCGGTGAAGCGCCATGATGTCGATCAAGTAAGGGTAAGTAGGCCCACTCAACCCGGAAAAGATCTTCGGGATCAGTGTCAGGGTCATCTTGTAAGGCCTTTATTATTTCAACAATGTCATATGCGTCCATTGCGTATGAGGGTTCTGCGGAAGATACCGCAGCAAGAAGAGCCTTCACGCTTCGCGACTTATCCAACGGCTGTTTGTCATAGAGCATTCTATTCAGGCAGTTGATTGCAGCATTGGGCCTTCCATTTTCCAGCAGTTTGTCAATGGCATCCTCAAGGTTGCCATCTGACTGATAAGGATCCGCACTTGTTCTACTCCAGTATTCACCTTCAGACCCTCCCAGCCACGCTCCCACACGAAACCAGGCCTCCGCTGTAAAGGGCAGATAGCTTAAAAACTGACCGATCTGTGAGACTGACCAACCCGATCTATCCAGTCCATCGACCCATGCCCAACCATTGCTATATTGGCGACTCCAAATATAGCCGCTTGTGAATTGTGCGAGTTTCTTATTATCTGTTTCCAGTAGCGCTGGAAGTATCCTTTCATCAATTTCTGGCTCGGCGATAACACCAAGGGAATGACCGATATGAAAAGGTAACTCAACAGATTCGGCAAACCGGGTTACTGCATCCGTTCCGCCATAGGCCAGGATATCTTTTATTGCCTGCTGACGGCGTTCCTCGAGCTTCCGTCGCTGTTCTTCCCAGTTTCCTTTTTCTTCGTAGAGATCGAAGTCACGACCGCTAAACAACCTGCGATGAAGGTTTGATGGATTGGTGGGGGCAAGTTTTGCGGCAACAGCCTCGATTTTTGAAATGATTTCAGAGCTCAGAGCCCATTTTGCATCGGAAAAGCGTCTGTGCTTCGAGGTAAACTTAGTCAGTCCAGTCCAAAGCGCCAAGCGTTCGTCTTCTGGTTTGCTGCATACGGATTCCGATGACAGGTGTTCCAGAACTTTTTCGAAAGAAGGTTGGGGCAAGTTGTCGAGATGACCAACAAGCTCATTCAGCTTCTCCATGTCATGACTTGCCATTGAAGCCGCCAGTTCAGCGTAAAAGGTAACCTGCTCCCAATACTCCTTTTGAGTCACGCCCTTCCCCCAATCATCGGGAATGGTATTACGCCATGAAGGCTTATGAGCACCCATTGACATCTGGTGCTGGTTTGGCAGTAGGCTGAGCAAGAGCTTCCATGCAACTGCCGGAACCTCCTTTTGAAGAGTTTGCAGCGCAACCTTGCGCTTATCGATAGACGCCGTGGTTTGAGGAAGCCACGGAAGCAAAATCGTCGCGAGGGAATTGGCCGGACGGTTGGCCCAATTGCCGCCAGGGTCAAGGGTGGATAGATCACCAAGAATCGCACACACTCTAACCAAGAATTTCTCATCCCATGCTAGCGTTTCCAACGCCCAAAGCAAGCCGGTAAGGTAATTTCTGCCGGTGATGCCATCGCCTTCTTGTGAGAATAGCTCGTCAAACGGGCAGGGAGTTTGCTGCAACGCATTTTCAACCGCGTTCAAAAACTCATCAGGGGATGATTCAGCCAAAACCGAGAGCAGATTATTCAAGCTGCCCCACAATACCCAATCCGCATTCTCAAAGATTTCTCGAATAGCAAGAACGGCAATAGTCTCTGGCTTATTTTGTGAGCAGTTATTCAAATCGTCGGGTTGGGTACCAAGAAGTGCCAGACTTTCAGCCAGACCCTTCCGAAGTTCTGGTGAGTGCTTCAATGCCTTCCCATGAATGATAGCGGCATAGCGTTCTTCGGGAGATAATTCAAACTGGGGATCGCGCTCTGACAAGACGGTGACAACACACTGCTTCAAGTTGTCCAAATTATCATCAAAGAGCCTTGTACCTAAAGCCTGCCATAAGCTTTTCCGGTCACTAACACACCACCTTCCATTTTTTAGGGCCACAGGGCTTGCTGACTGTTGTAGTATCTCCCTGATTTTGGAAATCCAAGAATCAAACTCCTCATTGGCGAGTTGACGAACGACTTCAAGATCTGCTGCATTTTTCTCATTCCATGCGCCAAGAAGATTGGCAATCACCAGATCAGAAGCGTATGCATGCTGATTCCAATCTGGCTTGTCTGACGGCAACTGGCCAGATGAAAACTCGTTGGGGATGACCTCATAGACCCGTTGCTTGAAGGTGGTATATAAATCCTCGGAAAGGCTTTCTGGTGAAATGGTGCCTGCGTTCTTGTTGGCAGATTGCACCTCATCGACGAGTCGAGACCACAACGACTGTGCATTCTCCTGTGAATATTGACCAATCAGAGAATGAAGTAGCGATAAAGTGACTCCAGCCTTGATGTCCAAGTCATAGCCAAGAAAGTGAAAATGTTTCAGGAATTCAAAAAGAATGTCGTCTGAAACAGGATTGCCACCATTGGCATTTTTCAGATTTGTTTTGAAGGCTTGTAACTTGTTTTGTTTTCTCTGGCTGCTGAAATGAGTCAGTTCTACTTTTTTGATAAATTCGTCAGCGTTTTCCGAGTACCTTGCCCATTCAAGAATGGTACGCACATCGTTGACATCCGTTGCGCTCAATGGGCCGGTGATAAGGGCAATGGCATCTTTGCCTCTGGAAAACAGACTGGTATTGTTAAAGTCGTTCCATGCGGCCTGAATGACCTCGCCGAAAACTTTGTCATTTTCAGTGATGCTGATGGAATGCTTGATCTGACCAAGAATCTTCCGCTTCTGGTTACTACCTGGCTTCTCGACAAAAACGACAAGATCATCGGTATCATATCCGGCAAATTTCCCTTGTAGCTTTATCTTGCTGATAGGCCAGCAAGGCATACAAGGTACAAACCCGCCAGTAAGCATGAGCACGACAAAAGACGCCTGCACATGTGCCTCGAATTGTCCGCCGCCGCCACCAGTCGAAAAAGAATTGCTGAGTTGCTTGCCAGTATTGGTCATAGGCCGACCTCCTCTACGAATTTTTCCGCATCTGGAACCCGAAGCTCGCCGGAAATAAGTTTGGGAAGGAGCGTGTCACGGAGAGCGGCAAGAGTAACTGACTCGTCATCATTTACATCGATCTTCTTAAAAAGAGGCACTACTTGTTCGTCAAAAGCTGACAGCACCTTGTCAGATGGCACCAAGATGTTATTCATATACGCCATATTTCGGTTTAGACCGGGAACGGCGGAATCAGCGCTCAGGCTTGGCAAATCTTGATCTTTGAGAGCATAAAAAAGATAGATCAGGCTTGAAATGTTACCTATCTTTTTGACATAGAATGTTGTGTCAATAGGGAAAAAGTCCTTTGATGACCATGTCACGATTCCAGGATTGCCTTTTCTGCCGATAACAATACCGGGACCTTTGACCAAAGCCTCATTGTGTAACCCTACAGGACCATTAGAACCGAAGACAGGGACAGTTCCAGTTTTTCTATTTGATGCCTTCAATGCCTTTCCATACGCAAATTCGACTACTTCACCAATCGTCTTAATCTCCCACCCCTTCGGAATCTGTCCCAGTTCGGAATCTATAAAACTGTCGGGGAAGAGGTTGAGGATTTCGGGCGGCAGATTGGGGGCGAATCCCGATTCGCCCCTACGGGCGCGGACGGGGTCGCGGCCTTCGGCTTTGGCGCGGACGGGATCGAAGTCAACGAACCAGCTCTTGAAGACGGCGCGGGCCATGGCTTCCAGTGTTTCGTTCGTCTTGCGGTTCAGTTCGATCTTGTCGTCCAGCGAACCGAGGATGTGGGCAATGGCGCGTTGTTCGGGGAGGTCGGGATATTCAAACGTGGTACCAAAAATTTGTTTTGGAGATAAATTGGCTTGTCCACCAGAACTTGTCGCAATTGCAATAAACTGCTCTTGATATTTCCAGGAAGAAAGAAGATAGCCCATAAATCGCGCATCAAGAGTACCTTCTTTTTTTAACCGCAGTGCCCCAACTCGCTGGTTAATCAGGTAGTTTTTTGTTTTTTTAAAGTGAGCAACTTTTCCTACCCAAGTTTCAGGTGAACCATCATGTCTGTTCCCTGACATGGAGATCAATAAGTCATTCGACTGGGCAATCTTATCTTCTTGTGATTCAAGAAATTTAGGCAAAACATATGAAAAATGATGTTCACTAAAATACCCGGCTTTAATATTTTTGATTTTTATGACTGGTACACCCTTTTCGGTGAAATCCTTGCTCTTAAAAGCATAACCATTGACCAAATCGAAATGTTCTCCAATAGTTGCAGATGTCCACTCACTCCCCATCTTCCATCCCCGTTCCTCCAAGCTCCGCCTCGATCTCTTCAATCGTCGGCAAACTGGATTTCAGTTCTTCAGGCAAGGACCTGGTGATTTGCCGTTCCCAGTCGGCAACGCCGATGGGTTTTGTGTATCCGGCCAGAGAGTACTCAACCACCATTTTGTTTTTCTCTTTTACCAGCAAAAGACCAATAGATGGTTTATCGTCAGGATGCCTGAGCAGATCATCCACCGCGTTAAGGTACATGTTTAACTGGCTGACATGGCCGGGATTAAACTTGGTCGCTTTGAGTTCCACGATGACATAACACCGAAGTCTCAGGTGGTAAAACAACAGGTCGATATAGAAATCATCATCTCCAACTTCCAGATGCACTTGCCTTCCGACAAACGCAAAGCCCTGGCCAAGCTCCAGAAGGAAGCTCTGAATATGGTCGACTAATTTTTGTTCGAGTTCGGTTTCCCGGCGTGGATCGTCGGTACCCAGAAAATCGAATATGTAGGGATCTTTAAAAATCTGAGCGGCCATATCGGAGTCCGCCGGAGGTAAAGCCGCCGAGAAATTGCTGACTGCTTTGCCTTGCCGCTCATGGAGGCGTGTCTCAATCTGAATGGCGAGAATATTGCGGCTCCACCCGTGCTCGATGGTTTTGTGGGCATACCACAAGCGAACCTCGATATCCTTGCACTTCTCCAGTAAAGCCAGATTGTGATACCAGGTAATTTGTGCAAGCACCTCTTGCACTATTATCCTGTCTGACCAGGATTCGGCGAATTTGCGCATGTATTTGAGATTGCGCGGAGAAAATCCGCTCATATCGGGAAAGGCTTTTTTCAGGTCATGTGAAAGACGGTCGATCACCTTTGCTCCCCAGCCTTTGTCACGTTGCCGTTCCAAAATGGATTGGCCGATGTCCCAGTACATGAGAACCAGAGCTGAATTCGCCGACAGTATAGCCTTGAAACGCTCGCGGCTAATCCTCTCTTTCAACTTAGTCAGGAACTCTCCATATTTTTCCGGCATTTCCTGCAAGGGTGCCGGAGCAGGCATAATAACATCCGGTTTATTTCGTCCTCTGGATTTCCGGTCCGTGCCGGTTGCGCTGGAAAGCACTTTATTGTTTTGTTTTCTCTTCATTTTCCAAACCCTAATACGGCTAAGTTCTTACGAATAACCTTATCGAGTTCTTGAGCTTCGGCGAACTGCTTATATAATGTGGCGGAGAGGTTGGCCATCTTCTCTTCAAAGGGGATACCGTCGTCCTCTACTGCTTCTGCGCCAACATATCGGCCGGGGGTTAGCACATAGCCGTGTTCCTTAATTTCTTTCGTTTCGACTGACTTGCAGAAACCGGGGATGTCTTTGTACCCCTCACCCCCGCCTTCTCCCACAAGGGTAGCGGGAGTTATCGGTTCGCCTCTCCAGGCGTGGTAGGTGTCTGCTATTTTACTGATTTCATCGTCTGATAATTCACGATGAACTCGGTCTATGAGGGTTCCCATCTTGCGGGCATCGATGAAGAGGGTGTGGCCACTTCGGTCCTTAAACTTTCCGTTTTTCTTGTTTCGCGTGACAAACCAGAGACAGACGGGAATCTGTGTCGTGTAAAAAAGCTGGCCGGGGAGGGCGATCATGCAGTCGACAAGGTCGGCCTCGATGATGTTTTTGCGGATTTCCCCTTCGCTTGTCGTATTAGTGGACATGGAACCATTCGCCATAACGAAGCCTGTAATTCCATTCGGCGAAAGATGATGAATGAAATGCTGAATCCAAGCGTAGTTTGCGTTGTTTGCCGGCGGCACGCCGTATTTCCAGCGAACATCGTCCTTGAGGCGTTCGCCGCCCCAGTCGCTCATGTTAAATGGCGGATTGGCAAGTATAAAATCGGCTCGTAAGTCTTTGTGAAGATCGTTGTGAAAACTGTCTGCCTGTTGTGAGCCAAGGTTGGGATCGATGCCACGGATGGCCAGGTTCATTTTGGCAAGCTTCCAGGTCGTCGCGTTCGACTCCTGCCCGTAGATGATAATATCACGATATCTTCCGCCGTGATCTTTGACAAACCGTTCACTCTGTACAAACATGCCTCCCGAACCGCAACAGGGGTCATAAATACGGCCTTTGTAGGGTTCGATCATTTGAACAAGAAGTTTGACGACACATTGGGGAGTATAAAATTCACCGCCCCCCTTACCTTCGGCGGCTGCAAATTTTCCGAGAAAGTATTCGTAGACGCGGCCCAGGATGTCTTGTGAGCGTGACGCATCGTCGCCAAGGCCTATTGTGCTTACGATGTCGATAAGCTCGCCCAGACGATATTTATCAAGAGCGGGGCGTGCATAGTCCTTGGGCAAAACGTTCTTGAGGAAGGGATTTTCTTTTTCGATGGCAACCATAGCGTCATCGATGAGTTTGCCGATGGTAGGCTGCTTCGCCCCCGCCCTAAGGACTTCCCATCGGGCTTCTTTGGGCACCCAAAAGACATTGGCGGCGGCATATTCATCACGATCTTCCGGATCAGTGTATTTTGTTTCTCTGGTCGCCTCCAGTTTTTTATATTTGGCTTGAAAGGTATCGGAGATATACTTCAGAAAGATCAATCCGAGGACAACACGCTTGTATTCCGAGGCATCCATATGTCCCCGGAGTTTATCCGCCGCCGCCCATAATTGACTTTCAAAGCCGAGATTCGCACCGTTGTTGTTTTTTGCCACTTTTCCCTCTTATATTTTAATTGCCCGCATGATTAAGCGAGATTAAGAATACTTTCATAATGACTTCACTGTAAAAACAAAAACCCCGCCTCTATTTGAGAGAAATGGGGTTTTGTGTGGTTGTCTGCCATTTTTAGACCTTTCTTGTGTTAGGAAGAAAAGATCGTTTGTTGTTTAATGCATGATACCTTCTATTATTTCATTAAAGCTTTTGTATAGTCAACAAAAAAGGCTGGGATGTCAAGGAATATCAGTAATTCTTGTTGAGAGGTGAGGAGTTTATGGCACGGACAAACAAGTTTGTCCATGGCACCCTTCTTGTTATTGTCTGTCCATGGCACCCTTTGAGGAGTTTGTTTCCACGGCACGGACAAACAATACCGGATCAAGGTCCGGCACATGGTTTGTTCATGGCACCCTTTAGTTGTCGAGTTCATGTCCCATATGTCTTATTAATGCCCCATACCAAACACGCATAGTCTCCCGAGCATTAGGTACCCTGTCCTGTTTGTCCAGTTTATGTCCAGTTTGCATCGATGCCTGCTTCATGTCCTGTTTGTCCGGTTTGTGTCCAGTTTGCGAGCCAAAACATAATGCGTGCTACGCCCCGTTTTCCCCATTTTCAGCAGCACTCCTTTGCGAACAAGATCTTCAAGATCCCGTGAGGCCGTTCTGATCACGACGCCTGTCAGCTCACGCAATTCTTGATTAGTGATCTTGCCGGTAGTCTTAACATGGTGGACAGCCTTCTGTTGCCTTTCATTTAACCCAAGTTTGCGTAAATATTCCTCTGTGTAAATGTCTTTTCTAAACTCTACCTGAAAGCCTTGCTGGTATTCTTTGAAAACCGGTTCGGGAATTCCCGCGGTTGTGCACAGATTCTGCATTTTGCTGATTCCGCTTCCCCATTGCTCTATCAAACCCATGTCGTATAAAACGGCGCCGATACCTTTGTTTCTGAGAACGGACCCATGAGGTTTTAAAAGCTCTTCCATCGTCATACCCATGGGCAGCCCACCGGGGTTCCAGATGGTCAACCGGTCATCATAGATTCTTACCTCTGTATTTGACGGCATTGTATAGTCCCGGTGACACACAGCATTTATGATGGCTTCCCGTAACGCTTCAAGAGGGTAATCCCATACCTCCTCTCGCTGTGGTCGTCCGGTAATAACAAATTTAACATTGATATTTTTGCGGATGAAATCCATCGCCTCGTCTATCTGCTCAACAATCGTGCCTTCAATCATTCGATCATCGATGACAATGATTTCTTCTTTAAACCTTCCACAATGAATCAATCCCTGAGATCGAAGATGTTTTGAGTCTTTCCGGAAGAGGAAAAGCGCCGCCCATGTCAGTTTCTCTTTTTTGACGAGTTCCAGTTTTTTAAGAATTTCTAAAGGTTTTTCATCATCTCCAACATCTCTTCTCCCCGCATCTTTTGAATGCCTGATGTATCTTTTAATTTTTTCGGGGTCTATGTCGGACATTGTGGCATCCGGCGCCAGTGTTTTGTCCCAGCTTGTACCGGTAGAATGCAGATGCATTTCAGCGATATCCTGAGGGGTCATCAGGTGATTGCTGTTTTCCACCCTTCTGTAACATCTTCCCTTCGTTGATACGGGCTTGATGGGAAATTCTCTGATTTGAATAACAGCAATTGTTTTGCCTTCAATTTCCGATGATTCAACCTTCGGTATGATTCGAGGCTGAGTCCCCTGAGATATTTGATTCGTCCAGCTACTCAGGGTTTCCTTTCCAATCTGAACTCCCTTTTTAACACCTTGATCGGAAACACCAATGAAGATAAGCCCCCCCTTTGTATTTGCAAAGGCAACAGCAGCCTCGACCGTCCTGTTATCAAATGTTTCCTTGAACTCAACGGTTTCGGACTCACCCTTTTTTATTAATTCATTTATCTCCGGTTTGTTCATTATGCTTTCAGCCCTTAGCTTCCCTTTGATATTTTACAATAACAAAACCCCGCTTCTATTTTAAAGAAAACGGGGTATTGTTTGTTTCTCTGCCATTTTTAGGACCTTTTTATTTTAAGGGAAAAAGATCGTTTGTTGTTCAGAACATGATACCTTTTGTTATTTCGTTAAAGCTTTTGTATAGTCGACAAAAACGGCTGGTATGTCAAGGAGTAAAATCCCCCTATTTCCTTTATAACACAGACCAAATGAGTTACCTGATTACTGTGTATGTAAAGCTGTCCCTATTCATTTACAAGCTAATAGATACAGGATTTCTGTACAGTAATATAAAAGTAAAAAGTGCCGTAAGTGAGATCCGGCCTGCCAAACATTAAATATTCCATGAGCAGGCTATTTTTTTATGGCATTCTGACGGCCTTGTCATACATGCCTTCCAGCGTATACATTTTCAGCCCGTCGATCTTCCCGTTTTTGTCGCGGGTGAAAATGTGTGTATATTGGACACGTTCTCTCATCATGTCGATATTATCGACATATAGACAATACGTGTCGATACATAGCGTCTATTTCGACATGTAATTCCGATGCATCAATCTTGTCGACACGTCACTTCGATAGCAGGTCATAGAGTTTTACGTTTAAATAAAGATTTTCTTTCCCTGTTTTCTGAAGTTTGAGCACCTTGATTTTTTCAAGCTCCTTCAGATATTCTGCTGCTGTTTGCCTTTTTGCAATTCCCGCATCTTCCAGAAACTTTCCCTTGGTGTAAGGCTGGTGAAAGAGGAGTTCAATGAGTTCCTTGGAGTAGACCCGTTCTGGAAGCTTTTCCCTGGCTAATCGAAAAGTCTCTTTCATAAGGTCTCTGATGCCGATTATCTTGTCTCTTGTATATATAGCCGTGTTTTCCACCGCATCGAGCATATAAAGGATCCAGGGCTCCCACTTCTGGTGTTCTGTAACACCTCGTATCAGTCGATAATAATCGCTTTTGTTTTCGATGATGTGTTTGCTCAGATAAAGTACGGGTAGTTCGAGGAGGCCTCTGGATACGAGAAAGAGAATATTAACGATTCTGCCGGTTCTTCCGTTTCCGTCTGAAAAGGGGTGGATGGATTCGAACTGGTAATGAATGACGGCGAGCTTGATCAAAGGATCAATGTCATCTTCCGCATGGATGTATTCCTCCAGGTTTTTCAGTTTATCCCGGATAACGGTTTCCCCTTCCGGGGGCGTATAGATGATGTCACCCGTGACGGCATTTGAAACTACGGTTCCAGGTATGTTTCGGATTCCCGCCTGATTTTTCCTGATAGTCTGAACCAGTTTAATGAAGAGATTCGTCGACAAAACCGGCCGTTTTTTCAAACCGGTAAACCCTTCCCATAGAGCCTCCCGGTATCGAAGCACTTCCTTTGTGGCCGGATCGATATTGCCTGTATCCGACGTAAAGGCACGGAACAGGGAATCGTTGGTGGTCACGATGTTTTCAATCTCCGAACTCGATCTGGCTTCCTGAAGGATCAGGGAATTTACCAGAACGGACTGATTCGGTATGGTCGCACCGAGCCCTTTCAGCTCAGCCAATGCCCTTCCGACGGAAATGGCCTTCCTCAATACGGTTCTTGTTTCGATTTCCGCCTTTGGCGGAAGCAATGGGAGATCGTTGTATGGTTTTTTCGGGTTAAATTTCATAACCAAGACCCTTCTTGTGCCTGGGAAGAAAAGATCGTTTGTTGTTTAGGCCATGTTACCTTCTTCTGTTTTGTTAACAGCTTTTGTATAGTTAACAAAAATAGTTGGAATGTCAAGGAATATCAGAAGTTTTTAAACAGGAACATCTGTCCCTATTTATCCCTATTTATCAAAAGAAGTACTTATCAAACCACTTCTGCTCCTCTATCATCTTCCTCCTCTGGTGTGACAGCTTCTGGAGAACATGGGGCTCTCCGGGGAAAACGTACAGCTCGACAGGAGCACTTCCATACTTCTGAATCCCCCGGTAGGTAATCCAGACCTGGCTTGGAGGAACGTTTATGTCCTCGGAACCGATGAACATTATCACGGGAGTCACGACTTTCTTTGCATCGTAGAAAGGCGCCTTCTCCGGATTCTTATAGAGATCGGGATTCTCTATCGGGCTCGCACCCAGGTAGTACTCGCACAGAGAATAGCCCACGTAGGATTTGCCCCAGTACGATACCCACTCGGCTCCTCCCGCCCCGCATGAAGCCACTTTGAACCTCTGGTCATGGGCAATCAGTGCGTTCGATAGAATGGAGCCCTGGGACCAGCCCATGGTGCCGAGCCTGTTTTCGTCAACCAGCCCGAGTTCAACG
>Ga0268276_1002482_pt1 | contig 15723 bp, 15 predicted proteins | sample saktaG_4_FD_190145 | JGI IMG/M metagenome (GOLD analysis project Ga0268276, IMG submission 190145) | Saline water microbial communities from Sakinaw Lake, British Columbia, Canada - sak_2010_1_5_45m | ecosystem: Environmental > Aquatic > Non-marine Saline and Alkaline > Saline ...
GCTCCGGATGATCCGTCTGGGTAACCTGCTGGGCAACTCCTGGGACTACCTGATATACCGCCTGTCCTTCGGTAAGCAGCCGGGATAGGTCCACACATTCCAGCTCAATATTTAACTCCGGTAAGCCGGGCAGTAGTCTGCACTAATATTCTGGAAATTCCGTATACTTACGATGGTGGGCGATACTGGATTTGAACCACCAACCTCCATAGAAGAACAAAGGTTTGCACTGTTTACCGAGAGTATAAGGAGAGCCCAATATGAACGATTGATTTAGCGAAATAATGGTGATACTATGGCAATAGTCTTAGCAGCATAGATGTTACATGGATGATGTTCACCTCATATATCTTGCCCTCTTTGTATTCTGCCTGCTGGCCGCAGCCCTTTTTTGCAGCATTGAGACCGCCTACATCAGCATCCAGAAGCTGCGCCTCAGCCACCTTATAGCAGGCAACAATTCCGATGCCAGGGTAGTAGCCAGGATTATCAGCAAACCAGAGAAGTTCCTGGCAACGGTACTGCTGTGTATCAATTTCTTTGAGACGGCGGTAGCCACATTGGGAGCTTTACTGGCTATATCGCTATGGGGGGAAAATCTCGGCGCCGCCATAGCCACAATAGTGGTAACGATTCTTACCCTGGTGTTTGCCGAGCTTATCCCCAAGAGCCTCGCCACCCGTTATGGAGAACAAATAGCGCTGCGCATGTCCCGCTTCGTCGAACTAACTTCGACCGTATTATCACCGCTTGTATTCGTGCTCAATTACATCGGGCTGCGTTTCACCGGCACGGGAAGAAAAGGGGCCGCTAACAAGCCCACCATCTCCGAAGAGGAATTTTATACAGCCGTCAATATAGCCAGATCTGAAGGCATCTGGGAAAAGGAAGAAGCAGAGATGCTTCACAATGTTTTCAAATTTGCCGACAGGCCGGTCAAAGAAGTCTTCACGCCGCGCGTGGATATTATTTGGATTAAGAAAAGCACAACCCTTAATCAGTTGTTCGATGTATATCGTGATCATCCCCATACAAAATACCCTGTTTTCGACGGCACTCCTGACAATGTAACAGGCATCCTTTTCATGAAGGATATCCTGTTGGCGGAGGCGAATCACAATATCCAGACAGACAGCCGCATAGATGCTTACCTTCGCCCTGCCTATTTCGTGCCTGCAACCAAGCTGCTGGGTGCACTCCTTACAGATCTGAAAAACAACAAGCAGCATATCGCACTGGTAATCGACGAGTTCGGCGGAGTCGCCGGCATGGTGACGATTGATCAACTGATTGAAGAGATTGTGGGTGATATCGGGGCCGGGCCGATAGACGAGGAGGAGGACATAGTTACTGTAGGCGTCAATACCTTCGAGATAGACGGCGGCCTGCGCATCAAGGAGATCAACGAGGAACTGGTGCTTGATTTACCTGAAGGTGGATATGAAACCGTAGCCGGTTTCATAATGAGTCACCTGGGCAGGATCCCCAGGCAGGGCGAACATTTCAAATATAGAGACCTGAAGATTACCATCCTGGAAATCAAAGGATTGAAGATAGAGAGAATCAGGATAGACAGAGGGTATGATCAGGCGATAAAGTTATAGTTGTTTATCGTCAGGGCAATCCGAGTACATATTTAAATTTGAGGTGTAATTTGACAGAGAAGCAGGCCATATGGGATACCATTAAATTGAACCTTTCAAGGATGCCATGGCGCGACTTCCTGCTGTGCATGTTCGCACCCATGATGATCCTTGAGATCTGTTCGATGACAGGAGTCCCCCTTACAGGTGTTTGCATCGCGCTGTCCTGGCTCGTACTGGTCGCCATTATAAGCCTGATAAAGTGGCGCACCGTCAGCATGTTCGCCATCATAACCTTTATTATGATACTCACGCAGACCATAGCCGCATTCCTGGCGCCGCAGCACCCTTTTTTCACCCTGGTGCCCTCGCTGGACAGCACCATACTCGGCCTCATTTTCATCGGCTCCATGCTCAGGCCCAGACCTTTTGTCATGTCCCTGGTCGGCAGGGAGACTATTGAGCGCACGGAGGCGAAGTTCGGCAAGAGCAAGTTTTTTTTTAAGGCCTGGTTCGACATCAACATCGTCTGGGGCATGTTCTATGTACTGCAGGGCTTGCTGATCAGCTATACCATTGCTTTACATGTGGGGACCGGTAAGCTGCTTGATTTCCTGATGGGCTGGCCGGCAGTGCTGGTGCTGCTTTATTTCAGTGTGGACTATCCCCAGAGGTACTGGACCAAACACTGGGACAAGATGAAAATCGAGATCGAGGCGGCGCAGCAGTACGAAATCCGCGAACCACACACCTGAATAGTCAAAAAGGCATCGGTTAGAATCCTTTCATAAACAGCTGGAGTTTGTCAGGTTCCAGTATCTTCGCTGCAATGGCCGGGGATGATATATCAAGACTGCTGGTAGAGTTTTTCCTGCAGGGGACGGTAATGGTCCATAATATCCCGATTGAGCAGCACCGGAGGTTTAACCGCTTCAGGAATCAACGAGGTGTAAGCCCTGCCCTGCAGCCTTTGCGCCAGTTCCTTCCTGGCTTCGTCTACGATCGACGGCTTCAGCAGCAGGTCGATACCCGATGTTGACAGCACTTTGGCGGCGATATTAATCGCCTTTTTCCCGATGTCGGAACCGGCCAGGCTGGCCACCTGCCAGACATGCCAGCCGATCCCCGCCGGCGCTATGGTCAGCCAAAGAGTGCTGATGGGCGCAAACCAGCTGAATTCGGAGTTGTCCGTCACCGCATGGAAACCGCCGCTGAGAGGCATTATGCTTGAGTCCAGTCCGGTCTCAACAGCGCCGTAGTCTCTCTGCATCTTTTTGGCGGAGTTGATCTCATCCCGGGTGAACTGCATAGCTCCGATTTCTTCCAGGTTTTCGTGTAAAAGCTGCGAGATGACCTGATTGGGTAGCCTCTCATGTGTCGCGCTGATCAGCTCGATTTCCACTGTCGTCTCAGTAGCCATGGCGCCGGCCTGAGCGATCTTATACAGCCTGTCGATCACATATTTTGCCTCATCAGAGCTGACGATCCTCCCCACAACCCATAAGGTCGACCTGTCCGGCACGACAACCGGGAAAGCCGGTCCCACATCCGGGAATGAGTAATTGATGGTATTGGCAGCCAGAGGCGGATTGCCAGGGGTTACGTTCTCCCGTAAATACTCAATCATGGTTCCCGACAGAGTAGCTGCATCCAGAGCGCTTCTCCCCTGCCACGGGCTGTTGCCGTGGGCGGTCCTGCCCCTGAAATGAAATCTGATGCTGAAATAGGCATTGCAGCTCGTATAATCGGTATTTGTATTAAAGAAGGGATGCCAGTCGAGAAACGCGTCGACTCCCTTAAACAATCCCGCCCGGGCCATATAAGGTTTACCTATGCAGAGCTCCTCCGCCGGAGTGCCGAACGCTTTGATCGTTCCGCCCGGTTTGAACTCCGCCAGCACCCTGCTGAGGGAGACCGCAGCCAGCGCGGCCGCCGGACCGAGAAGGTTGTGACCGCAGCCGTGCCCGGGGGCCCCCTCTATGACCGGCTTTTTTACATCCAGACTCCTCTCCTGTGATAAACCGGGAAGGGCATCCATTTCCACATTGAAACCGATCACCGGTTTCCCCGAGCCGTACGTTGCCACAAAGGCGGTGGGCATTTCGGCGACGCCCTCCTCCACGCTAAAACCATTGTCTTTGAAATAAGCGATAAGCGCTTTTGATGTATTGTATTCCTGCATGCCGATCTCGGCGTAGCTCCAGACGGCGTCAGAGATATTATTAACAGGGGTTGAGTTAGCATCAATCCAATCTGTAACAAACTTCTTCTCTTTCATCGGACTCTTTGACATATCGTTCCCCCTCATCATACATTCACATAATACCGGCTATAGCGCCCGGCTCAAACATCACCTGTAAAAGACCAGGATTAGCTGTATTATGGCACAGGCATATCAAATAATAAATTCCATTAATCGGATTGGCAGGTCGCCGGTATCCATATTGGTCCGTATTTATGTGAACCCGATGCAACTTGGCGGCCCCGCGTCGCAGAGCTATAATCAATTTTAGATTGGAGTCTGGAAGTATGGGAGGTTCTGTCTAATATGAACTTCAGGTATATTTTGGCATCGCTCTTAATGCTCCTGGCTTTATCCGGCTGTGCCGCAGGCGCCGTTAACTCCACCAGCCCTTCATCCTCGACTCTATCGGATAACACGACAGCGGCGCCTTCGGATTTGGCGCCGCGCATGAGCATCGAAGAGTTATTACAGAAGATCAACAGCGGGGCTGATATCCTTATTGTCGATGCCAGGAGAGACGTGGAAGAACAATTCAGGACAGCGCATGTCAAAGGCGCCATTGCGGTTCCTCCCGATAAAATCACGGCGGGACAATGGGCGCCTCCACCTGATCTGAACAGAGAGATAGTCATCTACTGCTCCTGTCCCAACGATGGTACAAGTGCCAGCGCTACGCTTATACTGATTAGTAAAGGTTACACCAACGTCAGGGCATTGAAGGGGGGCTGGAACGCCTGGAAAGAGGCCGGATACCCTGTGGAATCGAGCGCTGATTAGTGCATTTGAACCGGCGCCTGTCTCATTCAGGAGTTATATCAGAGATATATGAGACGCCGGCGATAGCGCGTTTTATACGAGTGGTATCCAGGAGGTGGCGCATATCCACAAACTCGCCCTGGCGCGCTATTCTCCTGATTTCACTGTCCAGATTTAAGACATACTCCCACTTCATATTTTCAAAGACCACGCCGTGGTTATGCAGCATCGTTTTCTTGTTGACGACATTGGCCGGATGCATATAAAACGCGTTGTCCAGCGCCGGTTTCGACAGATGGGACAGGTCGGCCGTCAGGTCCAGGCCCAGACCAAAGCTCACCATAGTCCGGCCCGGCGACTTCGGTTCATTATTGATATCCATCCACAGAGCGATGTTTTCCGGGTCTGTAATAAGGCCTTTGTTGGCCGGTGCATGTTTTTTTATCGGGGAAATCTTGACACCGGAGCTAAAAAGAGCATCTATATCAGCTATCATGGCCACGCTGATAAGGCTGCGGTTAGCTGTCCGACGCTCCCGGGCGATATCGAAAATGGCTTCATACAGCTCGCCGATGGTAACCGGCTTGCTCCCGGCAGCATCACCCACCAGCATAACATCGTTGAATTCGCCATTTAAAGCCAGATTAAGGCCGGTGTGAATCATAACCTCGCCTGTATCTTTTTGAGGAATAAGAAAATCAGGCGTGTCATTACCATCTGTGGGCAGCCAGACCATGATGCCGCCGCTGGTCATCATTTCACCCAGCAGCGGCAGGCACTCCTCAAGACTGCCGCCGAGAGCTCCCAGGCCGATGGAATATTCGGCTTCAGAAAAACGCCGCTGGCGGATATCGTCCGGTTCCAGGGCAGCATTAATAACCTTCGTCAAATTGCCCACAGTTTTTAGCGTGGCGGCGCGGTCTGTAGCGTGGAAGATGTGAAAGCTGGTATTTTTTCTAAAATAACAGGGAAGATTTCTCCAATCCTTTTCGGAGCGTTTCATATCCTTCAGGGTGGAACTGCGATTAACAGCTTCATCCACCGTATTGTAGGCGGGGAACATACCCTCCATACCGGCCATTTTCAATACCTGAGCCGGGAACTCCGTAATTCCACAAAGAGAGATGTGTCCATTTTTACCCGCCAGCTTTTTCTGCGTGGACAACAGGAGTCTGATGCCGCCGCTGCTTAAATATTGTACCCCGGACATGTCCAGCACCAGATAGTGATCGTCTTCCTTTAAAAGAGTCTCAAGCGCTTTGCCCAAATTGGCAGCCTCGAAGGCGCCCAGCCTGCCTTCCAGGGCCACCACCAGGATGCCGTTTTTGCGTTCCGATTTAATGCTCATAGCAATTCAATGTAATTAATAAGCTGAAGTATGTCAATAACCATAACATAGAACCGGCCATTTTTTGCAATGAATAGGCTGTCTCAACCGTCCATTGTTCCGCGGCTCAAACAAAAACAGTGCCCAACCGGCAATACACTTGACATATTGTATAGTTTACTTTACAATTAGTAAAGGTGACTATAAGGAGGCATTGAAATGCGACTAAGCAAATTCCGTATTTACAGGGCGATTATAGCGGGTGGGTTGGCCATCGCAGTGGCCATTGCGATCGCTACCGACACCCCCTTGATCGCGCTGGCCGCGGTTGTAGCGGCTATAGTGCTTGCGGTCATTCTGGAACGCCGCAACAAAGAGATCGTGCGGGATGAGCGGATCGTGCAGATCAGCGGGAAAGCCGCCACTGCATCCTTCAACAGCATAATTATACTGGCGGCCGTGGCCGCACTGGGCGCCGCCCTTTTCCGCAACCAGTTGCCGGAAAACGTTGTTTTCCTCGGTACCATCATGGGGTATTTCGTCTGCGTCGCCATAATACTGGATATATGTTTTTACGCCTATTTCAGCCGCAAACTATAGGATGCAACAGATGAAAAACAGGCTGAAAGTATTTCGTGCCATGCACGACCTCACACAGGAGGCGCTGGCCGATCAATTACGCGTAACCAGGCAGACGGTCATCTCCCTTGAAAACGGTAAATACGATCCTTCCCTGCCGCTTGCTTTCCGTATCGCCAATCTTTTCAACGTGAAAATCGAGGATGTCTTTTTTTGCGAGGGTGAGCCGGGTGAATTTCACGGTCATCCACCCGCGCCTGAAAAGTGAAGCCTCTGCTATACAGGATATTCGACAATCACTGAAAGCATTAATGAACTTGCATCAACCTTGACAATAAGCTGTAAAAAGAAGTATCTTCATTGTAGATACTTCTCCATGGAGGCTTAAATTGAAAACACGCATACAGAAATGGGGCAACAGCCTTGCTCTACGTATACCTAAATCCTTCGCTTCTGAAGCAGGGCTGCAAAAAGAAACATCTATTGAACTAACTGTATCTGATGGCAAACTTATTATAACGCCTTTGGTTGAACCCAGGTTTACTCTTAAACAACTGCTTCCGAAGATCAATAATAATAATCTGCATCACGAGATCGATACAGGTAAAGCCATGGGGAATGAAATATGGTGAGCGCCTCAACGTACGTTCCGCAATGTGGTGATATAGTATGGATAATTTTAAACCCGCAGGCAGGGCACGAACGGTCAGGACGCCGGCCTGCTGTAGTGCTTTCACCCGCCGGTTATAATAATAAGGCTGGATTGGCAATATTCTGTCCTATCACCAGCCAGATTAAAGGCTACCCTTTCGAAGTCCTGCTGCCAGACGGTTTACCGGTTGAGGGAGCAATCTTATCTGATCAGGCTAAAAGCCTGGATTGGCGTGTTAGAAATGCAGAATTGCTATGTTCGCTGCCCGCAAGCACTATCTCCGAGGTGCTCCAAAAATTAAACACGCTATTATCCCCATAAAACAAACGCTATTTATCATTGGTTTCTTGCATTTTAGAATGGTGGGCGATACTGGACAGTTCCCGAACTCCTGTTTGAGAATAAAAAGCTGATTCCGGCGCTCCAACAATTACTTATAGGATAATAAGATGACCGGAAGACCCTAATTATACAATGGACTAATTTACAGGGGTGAGGTCAATGGCAGACCTTTAATGTTTCGAATGCGACCGCACCATACCGCTGATTCTGCCAAATGTCCGAATTGTGGCCACCAATATGGCGAGCCTAGTCCGTATGCAAAATACAGTTCACATCAACGTGTCAAGCCGGGTTTTGGCCTTTGTCCACGGAATTTGTTTTCCTTCTGTAACCTCTTTTATGCTGCGCCGTAGTTGCTCAACGGCATCATTGTCGCTGAGTATCTCCAAAGTTTCTAAGATGGATAGGTAGTCTTCCCAGGTAATGATTGCCAGAACCGGTTTTCCCCTTCGAGTCACTGCCACGGTGGCTGGGCTAGCTCCTAGTTGCTCTGGAAGTTTTGTCAACTCCCGCCGTGCGTTTACCGTTGTAAGTTCTCTAGTTTCTCTGATCATGGTTATTTCCAGCTCCCTATATTAACCCCCGCTTTACAAGGCGCTCAGCCAGGGCATATACGTCCCGGCGGTTTCCTTCTTTGCGGATACCCACCAAGTACACCAATATTCGTTTCTTTTCGTCATCGACCTTGTATATCACTCGATATCGTTGTCCGGCAGTCCTTAAACTCAAAAATCCTGTCAGCCAACCTCGAAGTGGTTTCCCCAGCTTTTTGGGCTCTTCCGCCATGGCATCGATGCGCCGCACAATAGCACTGCGAGTTCGCCGGTCAGCAACAGCCTCCAGCGCCTCCAATGCTGCAGGGGTAATATCAACTTGGTAGGCCATTAATAGTTCAACTGTAAGTGTACATCTTCCTGTACATATAGTCAAGAGCAAGAGAATTGTCAATAGACAAGAAAGTTCGGGGTCTTTCCAGAATGGGTGCTGTTTTAGCTTCAGCGTTTGAGTGGTGGGGCATTATGGACAGTTCCCGAACTCCTGTTTGAGAGCAAAAAGCAACTCACTACATTATTGCATGAATTTCTGATGACACAGACTTACGGACTCCGCAGGCATTCATCGTGATTATCAACGTTGCGCATTATGAAGGTATCAGCGCGGTGCTCAAAAGTCATGCGGTATTTTCGATCAACGCAGGCTTCAAACACACCAGGAGCACTCTCCACAGGATGACTGCGTAACCCGGGATGACGGAAATCAGTCTCAAGAAGTGTCAGCGCCTTATCAACCTTATATTGTATTGTCTTGGGCAGTTTCGAATATTGCCGCACAAACCGCTCGGTTAGATCAATAGGCATTAACTGCGGCCCTCATCAGAATTGTTCTATCTGCTCTTAGTCTGCCCGTGAAGAAAATCTATTGCTGCCCTGGAATTAGAGAATTTGTGGATACGGCCAGCGCGGATATCTTCTTCAGCTTCATTTTCGCCCCGCTGCCAGCGTTCAGACCAAAACCAGGCCTGTTCCTTATCAATCAGCTTCTTAACCTTGAGCACAATTTCGCCATTTCTCACCTGGACATCCAGGAAATCGCCTTCTTCTATGCCCAGTTTCTCCCTTACTGACTGAGGAAGTGTTAGTTGCGCTTTCTTACGTAACTGAATTTGCTCAGGCATGACTGTTTCCTTCTTTCGAACTATCAGATTTTCCAACTATCTAACTATAGAATATCTCCTTATTGATGGATTGTCAACGTTAAACAAGCTAATGTGGGCTATGACTTATGGAAGCGGTCTACCATTACTAATCTGGAACTTGATTAACCCTTCGCGATAATAGCCAATAGACAAGAATGTTCGGGATCTGTCCTGAATGGGTATTGTTTTAGCTTCGAAAAGTGGTGGGCGATACTGGACGGTTCCCGAACTCCTGTTTGAGAATAAAAAGCTGATTCCGGCGCTCCAACAATTACTTATAGGATAATAAGATGACCGGAAGACCCTAATTATACAATGGACTAATTTACAGGGGTGAGGTCAATGGCAGACCTTTAATGTTTCGAATGCGACCGCACCATACCGCTGATTCTGCCAAATGTCCGAATTGTGGCCACCAATATGGCGAGCCTAGTCCGTATGCAAAATACAGTTCACATCAACGTGTCAAGCCGGGTTTTGGCCTTTGTCCACGGAATTTGTTTTCCTTCTGTAACCTCTTTTATGCTGCGCCGTAGTTGCTCAACGGCATCATTGTCGCTGAGTATCTCCAAAGTTTCTAAGATGGATAGGTAGTCTTCCCAGGTAATGATTGCCAGAACCGGTTTTCCCCTTCGAGTCACTGCCACGGTGGCTGGGCTAGCTCCTAGTTGCTCTGGAAGTTTTGTCAACTCCCGCCGTGCGTTTACCGTTGTAAGTTCTCTAGTTTCTCTGATCATGGTTATTTCCAGCTCCCTATATTAACCCCCGCTTTACAAGGCGCTCAGCCAGGGCATATACGTCCCGGCGGTTTCCTTCTTTGCGGATACCCACCAAGTACACCAATATTCGTTTCTTTTCGTCATCGACCTTGTATATCACTCGATATCGTTGTCCGGCAGTCCTTAAACTCAAAAATCCTGTCAGCCAACCTCGAAGTGGTTTCCCCAGCTTTTTGGGCTCTTCCGCCATGGCATCGATGCGCCGCACAATAGCACTGCGAGTTCGCCGGTCAGCAACAGCCTCCAGCGCCTCCAATGCTGCAGGGGTAATATCAACTTGGTAGGCCATTAATAGTTCAACTGTAAGTGTACATCTTCCTGTACATATAGTCAAGAGCAAGAGAATTGTCAATAGACAAGAAAGTTCGGGGTCTTTCCAGAATGGGTGCTGTTTTAGCTTCAGCGTTTGAGTGGTGGGGCATTATGGACAGTTCCCGAACTCCTGTTTGAGAGCAAAAAGCAACTCACTACATTATTGCATGAATTTCTGATGACACAGACTTACGGACTCCGCAGGCATTCATCGTGATTATCAACGTTGCGCATTATGAAGGTATCAGCGCGGTGCTCAAAAGTCATGCGGTATTTTCGATCAACGCAGGCTTCAAACACACCAGGAGCACTCTCCACAGGATGACTGCGTAACCCGGGATGACGGAAATCAGTCTCAAGAAGTGTCAGCGCCTTATCAACCTTATATTGTATTGTCTTGGGCAGTTTCGAATATTGCCGCACAAACCGCTCGGTTAGATCAATAGGCATTAACTGCGGCCCTCATCAGAATTGTTCTATCTGCTCTTAGTCTGCCCGTGAAGAAAATCTATTGCTGCCCTGGAATTAGAGAATTTGTGGATACGGCCAGCGCGGATATCTTCTTCAGCTTCATTTTCGCCCCGCTGCCAGCGTTCAGACCAAAACCAGGCCTGTTCCTTATCAATCAGCTTCTTAACCTTGAGCACAATTTCGCCATTTCTCACCTGGACATCCAGGAAATCGCCTTCTTCTATGCCCAGTTTCTCCCTTACTGACTGAGGAAGTGTTAGTTGCGCTTTCTTACGTAACTGAATTTGCTCAGGCATGACTGTTTCCTTCTTTCGAACTATCAGATTTTCCAACTATCTAACTATAGAATATCTCCTTATTGATGGATTGTCAACGTTAAACAAGCTAATGTGGGCTATGACTTATGGAAGCGGTCTACCATTACTAATCTGGAACTTGATTAACCCTTCGCGATAATAGCCAATAGACAAGAATGTTCGGGATCTGTCCTTAATGGGTATTGTTTTAGCTTCGTGGTGGGCGATACTGGATTTGAACCAGTGACCCCCTGTGTGTAAGTCTGGATACCAGGCTATTCAAAGGTGTTTTTACGTTCACAATAGTACATTTGTACTATTTTAAGAAAAACACTCCTGATCGCGAATATTGACCCATGTTTGTTAATATTTATTAATCCGTTAGCTAAATGTTAGCTATTTTTGTGGCTTCAAAACAAATGTAGGCAAAAAGTGATTTTGCGCCGAGAACATTTTTCAACCCAACCAATGAAGGGTATTATCTTTGGAATTCACCGCGGTTAAACAGAATGTTATTGATTATACAGATACACATTTGACAATGGTCAACTAGGGATATAGCATTATATATAGCTCATCTGCCACGCGTAGAAAGAGTAACGATGCCGTCCTAAAAGGGCGGCGTCAGTCTTTTTTGGTAGTCTTCATATTCTTTCAACAGCTTTCCTCTGGTGTGCGTTCTATCTACGAAGTAGGCGGTCCATAGCAACATGTAGCGCTTGCGATCAGCCAGTATTACGACAAAGTCGTGATCATATAGCCATAGGACAATCCGCCTCTCACCTCCGTGCTTGTTAGGCCAACATTTAATTTGCTCCGGGTGCTCAATTATGGGACGAGGCCATCTGATCCTTTCACAACGCCGCAAATCCGGCACACGCTCTTCGTCTTCGGGACCTTCCGATGTTACATGCCAGAACGTGTACTCTTTTCCTTTAAAATAAGGAAGCCTTTTAAGACCAACAACTTTCGTTTCAAAGACAGGAGAAGATTCTATAAAATCCTTTTTAAAATACTCATATACGGCTTCTACATAAGTTTCCCAATCGCCCTCATAGTCACTCAGTAAAACCAATGGTGGCAGCCATCCAGGCAACCCGCTCATGCTTGCTTCTCCGAGGGTTGCCATAAGAAGATATTGACTTTCTTTTCGGTCAAAGCAGTTTTTTCGGTTAGCCTATAACCGGAGAGTTGCTGCACATGTTCCACTAGGCGGGCTTTTCCTTTGCTACTATCTAAGCCTCGATTTATATAGGATACAATTCCAATGAGCAAGTCAGTTATCTGTAATAAATCGACTTCATGTGAACGCACATTTTGGACCAAAGGTATTATCCGGTGGTCAAAATCATGCATACTATTACATAGAATATCTTGAAGATTTCTGACTTTATCCCCACTCCTGGTATCCTTAATGTCAAGAAAAATTCTATATGAAGAATTTACATCGAAAATGACTTTTAGCAACTCGAAATACATCTTGTAATACCAGGTATCATGATCCTGACCAAATAATTCATGGTGAAGTTTCTGCTTGTCCTTCGCTACCAGAGCCCGGAAATGAAGGTCTTGTTCATTAAAAAAACAGTCGATTATTTCATGATAGAAATCATATTTGGCAGGAGAGACCTTATTCCACTTTATTTCAAAATTGGGCGATAAACCATGATGAATCTTAATCTCACGGATAAGACTGGAGATATGTTTGATTTTCTCAAGTGGGCACCACACAGCGCCAAGAACCATGATTGGCTGGCCGTCGTGCTCAAGATGACAACTTTCATCGCAATAGATGTTATATGTTATAGACATTAATTAATCCATCATCAAATGCAGTCGGCCTAATAATACATCAGCATAATGTTAGCAAAAACGGACCGACAACTAACATAGGCAGAACATATTATTAAAAAAACAATTCCTACAAGAAGCGGGGCCAGCGTGATCGATTGCATATGCAAATTTAAATATAACATCCTACCATGTCTGCAAGAAGAACCTATTAAAAGCGGCCAAGGAAATCCGCGATAACCTTCATATGGCGAGGGGTCAGATGGTAGAGCTTTGCCACCAATTCATCTACTTCAGATTCGCCATTTTTTACGCGAGAACTGAGACTGACTATAGAGTCCTCCGTGTGAACCAGGGCATCCAGTACCAGGCGGCAGCCGTCTTCAGAGGATGGCAGTTTAAGTGCCATCAGGGCGCTGGAGGGTATTCTATTTCGGCTCTGAAAACTGAGCCATTTTTCCACAATCTGCACATGAGCTTGGGTAGCAAAGAAAAGCGTTGCCCTGCCTAGTCTAAGTCCCCATTGACCGTCCAGCGCCTGACACACACTGTAGTCCCGAGGATCAATAGTCTGGGCACCGGGTTCACCGCTAACCAAGCGATTTAGAGGATAGAGTTCTATTTGGGAGCCAAGAGTGGTGGCCTGAGGAAACGGAAAGGCCGTCATATCGCCCTCTAAATGACGTAAATCTCCCTTTGTCACCGTTAGGTCGTTGGCCAAGAACGCAAGGCGGGTGGCAATTTCCTTCTCCGAACTGGTTCGAGGAAGTTTGATAGGAAGTTGCTTGATGAACTGATCGCCGTACGAATAGCTGCTACCCTCGTATACCGTGCTGACATGCTTCAAATAGAAATCAAAAGCAGAGGAATTCAGAAGTGCTAAAGCAAACCAAGGATCCAGTTTTCTTGGATTTGGCCTGATACCGTAAACACCCGATGTTCCCCCCGCAGTAAATACGAACTTGCCTTTGTCGTCGAAAGCCATATCCGGGGCGGTTGAAGATACCTGAACAAGAATCTTAGAGAGATGATACAGGTCAATGCTTCTAGGATAGGTGGCTCCGTACCAAAGGTTTTCCTCGCGTCTACCCTTAAGAAACCGGCCATTCTCACGACGGCGCAGAGCGTTCTCGTGGCGCGTAAGATATTGCCAAACCCGAGCGAAATCTTCAATAAATGGAACCTTCCGGCCATGCACAGACTGTGATCCATACTCACGACAGGGAATAAGCTTGTATTTGCCTCCGATTTGAACATAGGGAAAGATTACATACCAGCCAGCCCAATCGATATGCCAGCGCTCCACATCTTTGCCAAAAAGCCACGGCCTAAGCAACTCCCGCTCGATGTCAACGGGATCTCCCCCACCACGAGGTAAAAGCCTGACCGTGTCACCTATCTCCCGCTCAGCCCGAAGAACAAGTATATCGTCCAAGCTGGTAGAATATCCCTGGAACCCGCCACTGCTCGTAAGTGTAAGCTCTTCGAGGCGGTGTGAAGCCACCTCTGCCAGTGCATCAAACACCACCCTTTCCGAAGCTGGCATTAGAAGCCATGCGCTTTCGCTAAGGTATCGGCTATCCAGGGCAAAGGCATCAACGTAAGTACCAACCCTGTGTGGATGGCCATCTTCGGTCTTGTCCATCAGTCTTTTAGCTTCTTTAAGAAGAGGCCCCGTAGTTCCACTGGGCGGCGCGGCGAACGCGCGACCTGATGGTACGACATATGGTTCAGACGGAGCTCCCTTCTCCACGACGCAGATAGCGGGGTAGTTCAGAGCTTTTTCGAAGACCTTAGTATCTCGTAGGTCAAGAAGTTTTCTGACCTTCGCCTGGGCCGGAAGGAGTCGTCGAAGAGGAGATGCGTAGTTGGCCAGCAAGAAACGATTTGAGCAGATAAAGCCCAGTTTCCCTCCCAGTTGCAGCCAACCTTCTACCGATCGCTGAATGAAGGGGACAAAGATATCATAATTGCCCTCAGACCAGTTGTACATGCTCTGCCACAGTCGACGGAACATTTCAGGGATTCGTTGTATACGGACATACGGTGGATTCATAACGACAAAATGATACTGAAGCTCATTCTTTAGGACCATGGCAAGAGCGGTATCTTCCAGCGTCTTGTGAAAACGACCGTCACCATATTCCCTGCGAAGATCATTCATGGTATCAACGTTTATAGACACAGCCTCCAATAGGAAAGTGGTAAGCTCACCAACCCCGGCAGAAAGAACAGAACTCAGATGACGCTCAATTTCCTGTCGCGTTGTCTGCCCTTGCTTGATAGCCAAGAACATCTGCCTGAGAACAGCAAAATATTCCTCAACGTTGCTGACTAGCCCTCGTTCGCGCGCCCGGTCAAAACGCGGCACTGCTATGAGAACTTCCTTTCGCTTATCGCCTTCTCTGAGTACCGGAAGAGTAGTCCTTATGTTGGCAAGATCCCCTGCAAACTCCATTCGGAAGCCAATTTGCTGCTGTTTTGTACCTATTATTAATTCCTCTTCCCTTGCCTCCTGACGAAGCGAATCGGTACGTAGCACAGGGATACCAGGAATGAACAGATGAGGATTACGCTGAAGAGCCTGACTATATAGGGGCAGTATTTGTGCAGCATAGTTGACCTGCGCCATTAGGCAAGCAAATGGATTAATGTCAAAACCGACGATCCGAAGACCACCGATCAATCCCCTAAGGACATCCCCGGGCTCCTGGCCCTGGCTGGCAGCAAGATATCTATTTAGCGCATGGACAAGAAATGTGCCTGAGCCACAGGCCGGATCCAAAAGGCGAGAGATAGTTACGGATGGGCCAGCATAACCTACTTCGTCAAGAATGAAGTCAACAACCTCTGGAGGTGTATAGAATTCCCCCAAAGCCAAGCGGGTTTCAGGA
>Ga0268276_1002483_pt1 | contig 15723 bp, 32 predicted proteins | sample saktaG_4_FD_190145 | JGI IMG/M metagenome (GOLD analysis project Ga0268276, IMG submission 190145) | Saline water microbial communities from Sakinaw Lake, British Columbia, Canada - sak_2010_1_5_45m | ecosystem: Environmental > Aquatic > Non-marine Saline and Alkaline > Saline ...
CTACAATAAAATCTTGAGTTGTAGGTAAAATCAATAAAGTGTTAAGTATAAATTATAAAAATATGTACTGAGTCTGGGATGCAGGAACGTGGTCGGACTTAAAACAAAAACACGGTGAGGCGTTCTCGTTGGAGAAGTCGATGAAACGTGAAACTACTAAATCTTTAGTTTAGTGGTAGTTCATTAATTCATCTAAAACAATATTTAATCCATCATATGTTTTCATTAAATTAACAGGTTTATCACCAAGATGTATACTATTGTGTGATAACCACTTATCAAATTTTTCTTCATCACCAAAAATATTTTTCCCATAATTGAGAGTTTGCTTTTCTAATTCTTTATAACTTAATTTTTCCATAATAATTATTTTTTGTAGTTAATAATATTTCTCCTGTTTTTGAACAAACAAAATTTTCTTCAATTATATCAAAACAACAACGATTTGATTTTCTATATTTACACTCAACAGTATAGTAATGATTATCTGTTTTAATAGTTATTAAAATCCCACCTTTGTAAAATTCCACCTTATATGTTTTTCTAGATAATAGATTTATTTTTGTAAAATAATTTCTTGTTAATGTATACATATAAATACTAATAGGGTACATATTTTTGCCCTCAGTGTTTATTCTTTTTGAAAGTATTCTAAATATAGAATTTAATTCTATTCTTAGTTTATTATATTCAACAAACATTTTACTTGTAATCTTTATATAATCATCGTTGGAATTATGAATAAATATAAACTATTTTTTTGAAAATAAAAAAATGTTTTTTAATATATAGAAATATGAAATATTTAAATAGTCTTAATGAGTTTTGGTTTTTAAAAATGGATGAAGAAAGTAAAAAATTAATGAATTTTACTTTTATTATATTAAATTTAATTAAAAATAAAAAATTAAACTTAAAGTATAGATTCTTTAGTGATATAGAACAAGATGATGAAAGTGAATATAGTGAAATCCCAACAGATAAACTCCAAATTTATGATAATGTTTCTTATATTGATCCAGTTGTAAATAAAGATAATATAAAGAAAAATAATAATTTCTTCTTTGAAATAGAAATAGATAGAGATGAAAGATTATTTGAATTGTTTATGTTATCAAAACAAAAGTACCTAGAAGATAATAATTTAAGTATAGATATAGAAAATGATGATGAAGGCACTGAGTTTTTAGAATTCTATTTATCCATACCGATTTCTAGTAAAGTATTACATTTAGTTGACGAATTTAGAAAGTTATCAAAGAGTTATAATATGGAAATGGAATTAGAAAATATTGATATTGATGAAGATGATTTTGAATGGATGGAAGAAATTGAAGATGAACAGTTTGTAATACTTAAAAGTTCCTCATTAACGAATGGTTGTGATAGATTATGTGTAATTAAAAATAAATCATACGATGGGATAAGTGTTAATGAACAAATATGGGATGTTGATAATAGAACTAAGAAATTGAGGTGTTACGCTTCTTATAGAGGTTATATAAAATCACTTATAAGTAAACCAAGTGATGAGTATATCCAGAAACATCTATCAGAAGAAAAATTAGAATATTTAAATAAACATAACGAAAGAAAATATCTAGAGAATTTTTATTCATCAAAAATTAAGGATTAAAATTATAACTCATTACTCTTTTTTAATGTTCTATAATAATTATATTCTTTTAATATCCACAGAATGAATAAGATAGGAGTAATAATTTTGAATATTAATCCACCTAGTAGAAATAATATAACAAGAAATAATGTTACTATAAAAAAATATAGTAAGTTAAAATAATCATTCATAATCCATTTAAACATGTTTGTATTCGCTGCCATAATAAATTTTCCTTTTTCTTTCAATTTTTTTTGTTTTTTGTTCTTTTTGTGGTTTTATAAATACAGACATAATAATACAAATACCTATAAACACCACCACTATACCTATAGCAAATAATTCTGCACTCATTTTTTTTAATATTTATGTTCTTCTTTCATACCTGCCATCATTTGGGCGTGATCTCAATCCGTATGGACTGAACTACCTGGGTGGCAACATACCTCAACCGCGTACCAACTATCAAATTCATAATCATCCTCCCAACTCCAACCACTTATTCTATATTTCTTCTTCTATTTCTCTATTCATTGTTTCCATAGGATCTTCACCCACTTCACATATACCAGCGACAAGTTCTAGGAGATCTTTTCTTGGTCCAGGTCTAAATTGTTTTGTAAAAATATATTTATTGGTTACTTTGTTGTAGACAACCGAACAGACAGCGTTACCAGAAGGTATGTAATCTCTAGTAAATGTTTTACCTTTATTATTTAGTGTTAATCTATTTAATTTAAACCTTCCACCACTATATAAATTATCATCTTTTTCTATATTCATTTATAATATAAATTTTCTTCTTCATCTATACGAATAAGTAAATCTATGTCGTATCCATTAACTTCTAGTTTTTCATATTTGTTAGATACTAACATTATTTTATTTCTATCAACATGAAAAACCCTGTAATCACGTCTCATATATATAACATAATCATTTTCATTAACATCATTAATAGTTCTATACTTATACCCCTTAATAAAATAATTTTTTTCAACAATCCAAAAACTAGTATCACCATCTGTTCTTCTTATATCGTAAGTATCCTTCATAAAGTTATCAATATCAACTACTTGACCAACCCATAAATTTTTTGTTTTCTCATAACGACTATTGAATTTCGCAACTACCCAATCACCAACTCTTACCACATCATCATCTACTACTAGTTCTTCCTCAATCCAATCCCAATCATCAAAATCTATTTTTAATTTTCCATTACTCATAATCCAACAATTCTAATATTTCATCTAATTCACGTTCAAGTTCAATTTCATGCATCATTTGTTGAAAATCTATTTTAAGTTTTGTTAATTCAACATCCTTTGATGTATAATAATTAATTTTCTTTAATTCTATATATTCAGTATCATTTTCTTCATCTTCATTTTCTTCCCAATTCTCAATTTTTTTTCTTTTTATTACTGCGATGTATAAATAATATGCGTCTTCAGCTATTTTTATTAGAGTATCATTATATACAATCCCCGTACTATGTTGTTGATAAGTATCAATGTCATTATTTATAATGACAACATCACCATCTCTATTTTCTATCTTTTTTCTTAGTTGATCCTTTATGAGATTTAATAGTTTTTCTTTTTTTACATCAATTGGTTTCACCTTTTTTTCGTTTTTTTTATCTGTAATGTGATTTGTTTCTATAATCTTATCTCCGACCATCCCTGTTATTTTTGCATATATTTTCGGTAATTTTCCCATAATTTTTTTCATTTCTTCCTTATTTATAATCCAACAATTCTAATAATTTATCTATTTCCATTTCATGTTCAACCTCCATTTTCATAGTATAAAGTTTACTAATAGTAGTAATAAAATTAATACTGCTGTCACGCCGGGATGTTGGCCAGACAACAGCCGATATTTCTTGTATATTCTCATATTGATTATCATTTTCTTCTATTTCATTTTCTTCCCAATCATCAATTTTTTTTCTTTCAACCATATTTATATGTGTGTTATACTCATTAATTCTGATTGATATCATATTATCACCATCATGAAACGATATATTTTTATTATTTGCCATCTGAAAATCAATTGTTCTATTTTCTAGTTTTTTAAGAAGGGTCTTGTTTATAACATCAACTAATTTTTCTTCTTTTAATTGTATTCTAGTTTTTTTAACTTCTTCTTTTTCTACTGTTTTTACATTAGTGTTTTGTATCAAAAAACATAATTTTTTATTTTAAAAATTCTTTACAAAATTGATGATTTTTTATTTTACTATTAATCTTATAGATAAAACTATAGTCAATTCCATGACTTTTACAAAATCCAAATTGATTTATATCAAAACCAATTTCTTTTTCGGTATCTGGTGTAAATCTATAATGTTCACATAATCCAAATAATGACTTATCAAATTTGGCGTAACGACAATTACCACAACATTTCTTGATTTCAAATCCAATTTCTTTCAATTTTTCATTTTCCATTTTTTTCCAATTTAAGTGATAAATATACATTTTTCCACCCGAAAACATTGGATTTATTTCCAAATCCATTATTTTTTGTGTGATATCATTCATATTATTTTATTATCCACATTATTAATACCATTATACTCAAAAACGAAACAATAACTAAAAGTCTATATAAATACCTCAGCATAATTTCTTTCTTTGTTAGTAAACTAAATGATTTCATTACCAATATGTCAAAAAATCTTTTCATAATTTTCTATTTTTTAAAAATTAATTATATCTGGATTTCCTGGATAATTATCCAATATACCAGAGACTAGATCAGTAAATTCATCATAGTTAATATCATAGTTTGTATTATCATCAAGTGGATGAATTTCCAAGGGAAAGTTATAGTTATCATAATCATTTTCATAGTTATCATAATCATAACCACTTGTTCCATCTAGTATTGGTTGTGGTTCAGGGTTTCCTTTTACCCCACTATCTTTTAACATTTCTTTGAATGTTTTATCAAATATCTTTTCCATCTTTTTTCTTTTTCTCAGTTTTGTAGTCAATAAACATACGTAATATTACAAGTATTATAAAAATTAATGAAACACCAAAAGGTTTTAAAAAAGTCCAAATATTAAAATTCCATTCCAATAAAAATGCGAATTGTAACATTCCATACACCACTAAGAAAACCACTAGTAGGTTTTTATAGTTTATTATCTTTATAAATTCTTTCATAGTTATAAATATAATTCAAATTTTTGAAAAAGAAAAAATAATATATAAATACAACGAAATTTATATCAATCTATGAAATATATTAAATTATTTGATGGTAGGGAATGGAAAAGAGAAACATATAATATTGTAGGGCTTCCTAGTGGTCAGATAATAGAAGTCTCTGGTGATGATTTAATAACATTAGCGGAAGAAGGACTTATGTTGGACAGTAATCCAAAAGATTTACCAGAATTTTCTTATTTTTATGATAGAGATTATGAAAAGATAAGATTTATGTTAAATGATACGGTTTTTGAAGAATTGGAGATTTATTTTGATGAAGATGATTGGGATTATGAAGAAGAAGAACCAATTAAACTTGAATATTTTATAGTGAAAAATGGTGACAATTATTTTATTGCATCAAAAACGGATGAATCTGGTAAGAATCACGCTGGTTATTCTGTACAAGGTGGATTTAAATTATATAAAAATGGTTCAATAAATCAGACAAGATTATTTGATAATTCAATATCTGAATATGAAATAATAGATATACTTAATGATAAAAGGTTAATAAACATATATAGTCTACATCAAGGTAAAAATAAGAATATGTGGCCCTATTCTATTCGGGCTGGATCACATCTAGTACCATTCAACGGATTACCAAAAGAAGTTAAAGATAATCTTTTTACTTATTATTCAGTAATTGGCGGTCAAAAGATGTTTTTACTATTACCAGAAATACCAAAGAAACGAAGTATAAAAGATAGACTTCTCAAGTTTAGAAAAAGATATGGAAAATATTTAAAAGAAAATATTGATATTGATTGGGATGACTTTGATTGGGAAGAAGAAGATGAACCACTATATGGAAGTAATGAACCAATAGGATCAACTGATTATGAAAAGTTTGAAATTGGTGATATTGTAAATCACCCAATGCTTGGAGATGGCGTTATAACTAAAATTATAAAAAGAGAGGGACATGGTAACAGGGGAAATACTAAATTTAAAATTTCATTTTATGATAGAAATGTAAAAGATATACTACCAGTTTTAACCAAATTTACAAAAGTTGGTAATCATAATGTAAGATTAAATGAAGATATAGACCTTGAAGATACGGATTGGGAAGAATATGAAGAAGAGAAATATAATGGAGATTATTATATTATATATTTATCAACTAGTAATAATTCCTACTTTTTTCGTAAAGTAAAATTGGTGTATGATTTTAAATCAGAAACTTATTTAATTCTTGATTTAGGTAAGAGGAAAATACGAGAATGTGGAAACTGGAGTGATAATAATATTAAATCACTATTAAAGAATTTTGATAATGATATTATTTTGTTTAAAGAAAATGATATAAATACTAAAAAGTTTAAAGATATTTACAAAAAGTTTTTTAAAAAGAATTTCAATATAGATATTTTAAAGAAAATGAAAAAAACTGGATTTATAGAAAAAAAAGAAATAAAAAAATGGGATGATGATGAAATATGGGACAGAGATTATTGGGTTAAACGGTATGATTGGGATGATGATGATGAAATATGGGACAGAGATTATTGGGAACACGGGTACTGGGGTTAAACGAAGATATGATTGGTATGATTAGGATGATGATTATAGATATGATTATGGAACATACACAAAAAGTGGTAAAAAAATATAAGTATATGAAAATCAAGAGATTATATGAATTAAATGTGGATGATGAATTTGAATCTAAATAATTAATATATAATTTTAATTGTTCTTTGATGTAATGATATGGTTCTGAATCAAAAACTTGATTCAGGTAAAATCATGAAAGTAATAAAGATTAATCAATGAATTAATCAATCAAGTCGTTAGGTTTTTAAAAGCCACGACCACTGATATTTTAAAACTTAAACTGGGTTAGGGACAATCCAGGCGTAGCGTAACGTAAAACATTGGTTTAAGCGTGCTGCGTAGAAACTATGGTATATTTCATGTCATAGTAGTTCATGTAACAATGATATAATTAACCATATCTTTACTATATAGACGTGAGTTGGTAAAAAATATAAAAACAATGGATTATTTAAAATTATTTGAAAATATAGATTTTGATGATTGGGATTTTGAAGAACAAGACCCAGATATTGATATTATAAGAGAATTAGTTGATAATAAGAGGAGAATAAAGGTTTATAAAAAAGACTGGAATAGATTTGTTGACTTATTGAGAGATAATAATATTACTAAATGGGTGAATAATAATGAGATTAAATATTCTAGTTATGTAGATTGTATAAAGGAGTTAAGGGAAGATGTTTTTGATTATTATGATAACAGGCAGTCCGACACTGAATATTTTGAAACTAGTTATGTTGATAATGCCGTGAAAGAAGAATATGAACTTGATTATATCTATATTATGTTATATAAATATTTTATGAGAAAAAATAAAGATACAAATCCAATTAGAATTGTTTATGAGTTTCAAAATAAAAGACCTGGAATATTTAATCCAAAAAAAGATTCAATATTATTTGAAGATTTGGATTTGTTTAATGATGAGGATTTTGAATGGATTGAAGATCAAGAAGAAGAAATTGATACAGAACGGGTTTATTCTGTTATAAAAGATGTATTATTAGATTTTGGTGTTAAAATTACAGAAGATAATAAAAATACTAATCTTCATAAATTGGGTCTTGATGATTTGGATTTGGTTGAATTTATAATGAATGTAGAAAATTACTTAGATATTCCTATACCAGATGATAAAATTGGTTCTTTATTTTTTGAAAATTTAGAATCTAGTAATTCCTTTAATTATTATGTTAGTTTATGTAAAGATATTCTTAGTAAAAGGATTAATGAAGATGTAGAATTTGATGATGATGAATGGGATTTCATTGAAGATGAACCAGATAACTCAAAAGATAATCTATATGTCATGAGATTATTATTATTAAGAGATAATAGATATGAAATTATAATCAATAAACTGTTAAATCCAGTAGAAACTACTAGGAGAAGATATGACTATCATCGTTATTATGGTAATGACCCTAGACGAAAACAAAAAGAACCAAAAGAAGAAATAATTCCAAATACATATACTTACAATGAAGAGGGGACTGGATATAAATGGACTATAGATGTTACTAAAATAAAAAAAGGAGTTTGTAAGTTACATAAAGGTGTTGTTGTATTTGAGGAGAATCGTGAAAGAGAAGCGAAAAAAGCGTTAGGAAAATCTATGGGTTCAACAAAAGGTGGATTGACTAGAAAAATCAACAAAAGACAACAAGAGTTAGAGGAATTTACAAGATTAAAGAATTCATTGGATGAATTATTTGAAAGAAGGTACATAAGAACATTTGAAGAGATAGATATAGATTGGGATGAGGAAAAATTTGAAGAAGAAGAAGATAGTGAGGAAGAAGTATTAAATTATGATGAACTAAGTATTGGAGATAGAGTTGTGTGTGATTTTGTTGGAAGAGGATGTATGGATAGAATTGGAACAATAATTTCATTTGATAAACAATTGGGTGTTGAATTTGATGATTTTATAGATGGACATGATTGTCAGGGTAAATGTAAAGATGGTTATGGGTGGTTTGTTGTTCTTGGATATAAATATAATATTAGAAAAATAGTATGAAACATTTAAAAACATTTGAAGAATTAGATATTGAATTTGATGACTTTGATTGGATTCAGGAAGAAGATGGAGAACCACTTGTACTTAATAAAGAATTACGTGGTAAAAAAGTTATATGTATTAAAGATTGTGATATTCACCATGATGTTAACATGAGATGGGTTTCCAGTGTATCTAAGCCAAAATATTCTAAACCTATTAAAAAAGGAGAAATTAAAGTCGTTAGTAGTTTTTCTACAAAAGTATGGTTTACTGATACTCCTGATGGATGGGGAGCTTATGATAAAGAAAATTTTGTAATGGCATGAAATATTTAAAAACATTTGAAGAAATAGATATAGAATGGGATGAAGAAGAATTTGAAGAAGAATGGGAAGAGGTTGTATTAAATGGGGATTTAATAGGTAAAAAAGTTTTATGTATTAAAGATTGTATAAATACAGGAAATAATGAATACAAGGGTAGGAGACCAGTAAAAAAAGGAGAGATAAAAATAGTCGCAGGTCTTGGAACAAAGATTTGGTTTAAAGATACTCCTAATGGGTGGGGAGCTTACGAAAAAGAAAATTTTGTAATGGCATGAAATATTTAAAATTATATGAAGAATTAGATATAGATTTTGATGATTGGGAATGGGAAGAAGACGAACCTGTTGATAATAAGAGGATAATTCGTAGAAAGGGAGAGAATTTAGTACCAGAGGAGAAGGATTTTATGCGGATTCGTGTCTTAGTACAAAAGTATGGAAGAAACACACCAGACGCAATAAGGGCAGCTCGTACAATGGCTAAACGGATTACTCATCTAGACAAAGCGTATCGTAGGGCGACCGCAGCGGATGAATTGGGTTATGAATCGTTGGGAAAAGTTTTTTGGGATAGAGTTTATGATTTATATGATAATAGACCAATTAGAGAAGAAATAGATTTTGATGATTTTGATTATATTGAAGATGAACCACTTAATGAAACTTTTCCAATAGATATAAAATATTTAACATTTGAAGAGTGGAGAAATACATTGGAGATTGATGACAGAGTTATTGTTAGTTTTGATAATTGTAGAGAAAAACTCCATGGTGTTGTTATAGATAAATTACTTTTTCCACCACATTATCGGGAACCTAGTACAAAGGAAGGTGATACTTTAGTAACTATTCAATTTGATAATTGGGATAATGGTAACGAGGGATATAGAAATAATGGAAAACCTAGACATTGTTATAATTTTGTTAAGGGTATGGAGAATGGTTCTCAACAGGGATTAATAATATATGACATAATACGATGAAATATTTAAAATTATACGAAGAAATAGATTTTGATGAAGATGATTTTGAATGGTTAGATGATGAATTATCAATTGGAGATAAAATTGTACCAAAAATCGATTCATATCATTATATACCAAAACAAAGATATGAAAAAAGATCTGGGGATGTTGGAAGAAGAAATTATTTAGAATATCCAGTAATAATTTCTGAAATTACTGAAATTGGAGTAGAGGGAAAATTAGAAAAAGTATTTAAATATAAAAACAATCCGAAACATGGAAATGGTCATCATAATTATTATTTAATAGATGAATGGGAAAAAGTACAAGATTCAAAAGTAGATGAAAACATAGACTTTGATGAAGATGACTTTGATTGGATAGAAGAAGACCCATTTAAAATCGGAGACAAAATTTCTCTTGTTGGACATGAAGTTTGGAAAGATGATGAGTTTAAAATAGTGAAAAATCCTAGAAAATTTGAAATACTTGATATAAAAAAAGGCACAGATGTTGATATTCCATATGAGGGATTAATGGTTTATATTAGAGCTGAAAAGTATTTTTGGGTAAAACAAGAAAAATCCATAAATGAAAATATAGATTTTGATGAAAACGACTTTGAATGGGAAGAAGAATATCCAATAAAACCATATTTTGTAGCTCACTATAGGGCAACCGATGATTATTATATCATCACAGAAGTTATTAATCGTGATAGATGTACTATATATCCCGGGGAAGATTATAATTATTTTTATAATTTTTCTCCAGTTAGAAAATCCGCGATAAATTCAATACTAAATAATGAGTATCATATTCAAATAGCGGGTATGCTTAAGAGTAAATATTGGAGTGAATTACCAAAGGATATTAGAGATAAAACAGGATTTGATTTTCCACAGGAATATTTAAAAGAATCTACAAATTTCAAAGAAGATTTTGAAGAATTAGAACCATTAGATGATGTTATTATCTCAGAAAAATTTACTAGATTTCTATTAGAAAACAATATTTATGAAAGGTATTTAGAGTTACTAGTAAAAAAGGTTGATAATAGTGAAATAACAGAACAAAACCCATTTGGATTTTTCAATTGGTGGTGGACAAAAGAAGACCATAATTTCTGGTGGAAAATGTCTAGGAGTTGGGAGAATTACAAAAACATCATAAAATAAGCAAACGCACAAATTATTACAAATGATATTATACTGAATATCAATATATTACGATACTCGTTTTTCATACTTTAAATATTTTAAACAATTTTCTTTCCAACCATCATCAAATAAAATTCCAATAACATCACTGTAATCATTAATAAACTCTATTTCAATTAAATCATCATCCAAGTGAAATGTGAAATCTGGATGATTCAAAAAGAATTTAAATTTATCATCATATTCGGTAAAATGTATATTATCTCTATCTATTCCTAGGTTATCGGATACTTCATATAAATCATCATTATTCCACGTGTCCTTAAATTTAGGAATTTCTGGTCTAGATGTAACTATATGAACATCAAAATCTTTAACTAATTCTTTTACAAATTCTTGTATATGTTTGTTATCTAATACAGAATCAAAATCAAATGAAATTTTCTTCATTCCTCGTTCATTATTTTTAAAATTATTTGTTTCATCATTTCGTAGAATATTTTATCGGTTATATCAAAAATCTCATAATATTCCGCTTTTTGTTTATCAGACTTTTTACTTTTTAAAATTGATACAAGACCGTTAATTCTAAAGAATATATCATTAGATATTTTGAAAGTTTTATCATTTTTTTCAAAAATCACGTTTTCTAATTTTCTTATACCATTGTGGTCTTTAGTCTCTTGGTCATCTAATTTGAAATTAATATCATATGATTTTAACTCTTCAATAAAATCCACTACACATTTACTTTCATTATTAGTTCTCATAGAGGTTTTATTGTTAATATAGATTTATTATCATACAAAACTATAATCCATTCATATTTATTATTTTCAATCCACACATTATCAGATGATTTTACAAATTTTTCATTTAAAATTTCAATTATTTTTTTCCCTTCATCAACAGATGGGTATTCAATTTTTTGATAAACACATTTGTTGTTATTGGAATTAAAATGAAATGTAATCTTCTTACCGTCTTTTGTGATGTAAATATACGCATACTTATCTCCACCACTCATATTAAGTGGTTCATCATTAGATAGTTGGTACTCTTTAATTACTAAGTCTTTAACCTGACTATTTGTTTTATCAATCATATTACTCTGTGAAAATGATAACCCAGATATTATCATACAGATTATCAATAACATAAACTTTTTCATAACTTTTATTTTAATTTTCAAATTCTAATTCTTCATCTTCATTTGGTTCATATTCCATTTCTATTAATTTTTTAATCTTTTCATTTTTCAGATTAATTTCTTTATTTTCATGCGCTTCTTTAATTACTCTAAATGATTTATTGAAATATTTATGTGTGTGAATAAATAATATTAACACAGTCATTGGAATTAAGATATAATATGGTGAAATAACCATAAATGATAAAATAAAAAGTACAATAATTCCAATTACACTTATAGTTTCAAAAGATAATATCTATTATTACGATAAGTAAAATGATTCAAATTCTCACTTATATACTTTTTTAAAAGTTTTCTATTCTCTTTATTTAACTTTATCATCTTTATACAACTTTTTATAAATATACGAAATTAATATATAAAAATAAAAATATTCTGTTGAAATACATAAAATTATTTGAGAAAATTGACTGGGAAGAAGACTGGGATTTTGAAGAAGAAGATCCAACTAGATTAGATAGTAGATTTTTTATATCAATATATGTTGCTGGTGATTTTTTGGAAATGAATATTGTTGAAGTGCCACTAGTATCAGAAAGAAATAGATATCTAACTACTCTGTATAAGAAAGATACAAAAGATATGAAATTACCATATAACTCAAAGGAATTTAATCCAAATAATGATATTATTAAAATAGATTATCAGGAAATTTTCGTATATATTAGTGATAAATATCCAACTAAACAACAAGTACTTGATAAACAAGATGTTATAACTGAATGTGTTCGTGAAATTTATCGTGATGGTCCTCGTAATTACATTTTTAGGATAGATGATGTTAATAGTGATTTAATCTAACAATTCTTATTTTTTTCTTTAATATATCAATAATTTTAATATTTTCAACATATTGTTCTATTTTATCATCTTCTTCATCTTCATTTACTTCCCAATTTTTAGATAGATGAGATAAAATAATTCTATTTTTCAATTTATTTACTAATCTTTTAAAAAAATTTGAAATTCCTCCTATGTAATATCTAGTCGGATGGGTTTCTATTTCATCAATAATAACAATAATTGTAATAACAATAAGGAATAATGTTGGTACTAAAATATTTGTTGACAAGATACCAATATAATTCCATTCAAGGTTATCACTATCATTAGAGAAAACAGTACATAATATAATAATTGAAGAAATCAATAGCGATATAAAATAAATTAATAGTAACGCTGTCATTATCTGTTTCTTTTAAAAATAACCAATCCTAATGATATAATTTTTAGTGTTATCATTCTTATTTTTTTCTATACAATCCATTTATTTTTTTAACTATATTATAAATTAACAAATAAAAATAGAATATAAGTGTCATTATGTTAACAGCTGGTATAAATAGTAGTTTTTGTGTGTCAAAATATAGCATATTGTCATAATACTTATCATTTGTTATATTGTTTATAAGTAATATAAAAATAAATCCATAAACAATAACACTCATATACCAAATTATTATGTGCCATATTGTCGCCATTCAATTTTTATTTTTTCTTACGTCTTCTCCTAATACTTGGATTACTAGTTTTAACAATTCTATAACCATATCTAGTTGATACTGGGATTTTATTTTTCTTTTTTTCTTCAGTGTTTTTTAACATTTCTTCAAATGTCTCTTCAAAAATTTTATTCATATTTTTATTTTGTCTTTAAAATTCAAATTATGTTGAATACATTTTATATTTTTCCATTTCTTCTTCATCCACAATTAATTCATTATCAATTAGTTCAAAGATTTTTTTAAAGATAAAATCTAATGATAAATAACGATAAGTGTCATAATATCTTGAAGTTACACTTTTATAATAAGTGTGTTTATTTACATAAACAAATTCATATATCTCATTTTTAGAAAAATTTCTAAAACTTTTAATACATAAAAAATCTTTTTTATCATTATTTAATTGATATGTTCTATCCAATGATGTAAACATAAATGGATATAAATCATATTTTTTTATTATTTTTCCACATTTTCTATAATATTTTATCAATTTAAAAATATTTATTGAACGATTTTCATACAATATATTGTTACGTGTATCAAAAATTGTAAAGATAGGTTTTTTCTTAAGAGTAATCTTTAATGATTTCTTATAAGAAATATTTTTGTACACTATTTTTTTAATCCATTTCATTTTGATAGGAAATCATTCCACATTATTATATTTTTTTTATATTTATCCTCATAACACCAACTATCATAGAGAGCGTTATAATAAACAAAACATTTTTCAACCAAAATATTCAGTGATTTAATACTTTTTATTGGTAATATTTCACCACTCGGTATCCCAACTATTTCACATTTATCATTACTCATTTTCTAAACAGACTTACTAATTTTTTAGTGTATCTTTGACAAAAATCAACAAATGAACCAACGAAAAATCTATACTTATGTTCAAATATGAAAAATGTCCATATAAAAGTAAAGAATACAAATAATTGAAGGGCCCACGGTATAATTATGAGTATTATATGTACATCTAGATGAATATTAAATATTACAAATAAATAAGCAAATACCCACAACATAGCTAAATTTCTTAGACTTTCAAAGTCTTTATTGAATTCTAATTCTGTGTATCTTTCTTTTGTTACAAAATTTTCCATAAGTTTTCTTTTTTACAAAGTTAATTCTTTTTTTAAATTTTTCAAATAATTCCATCTCAAATTCATCAATTTCCCATTCACTTTCTTCCTCTTTTTGGTGGTGCGACCTTAAAATGGAAGCGGATACCGGGTGTCCTTAAGGGGGAATGCTGTGGTCGTCGCGCATCCTGGTGTTGTTCTAGCGAACTGAGTTGTCGTCCCAGTACCACTATGACAGGCAGTAACGTTACTTCCTGATATTCCATATCCTCCCCCATAATAGTATGATGGTGATGGTGTTACCGTCTTAGATATACTAACGATTAATGCACCATCTTCTTCCTCTTCCTCATTTTCTTCATAATCCTCTATTAAATCCTTTGGATTTAATATGTTATTTAATTTATCCATAATAAATTCAAATTCACTCTCATCAGATGTTGATACATTAACACTAAACCCATCTAGTTCTATATTAATATAATATATCGTTCTACTATTAGATGTTGTTCCAGAATTTGTACCACTAACATACTTACTAGTGGATATGTACTTTATTCCTTTCTCGTCAAAAATTTGATTTTTTATTTTTATCATATGTTTTTATATTTTAGAATTCTCTTTAATCCATTTATTTACTTCATTATCTAATTTATTCTTATGTCTAGAATCATTCCATTTTTCTACAAAAAACACCCACACCTTACCATTCTTTGGATAGGAAAATATAATTAATGTTGAAAATACTAGAATTGATGGTATAAAAAAATGTAATTTACAATAACAATCATCAGGGGATAAGTATATTATAAGTAGTGGTGATAATAATACTATAACTGGAATAATTAATATCAGTCCAATCATAATAGTATAAAGTATAGTTAGTAGTATATTTTTCATAATCAATTACTTATAAATATTCCATAAATATCTGGGTCAACATCTTCCCAGTCCCAATCATCAATCCAATCTATCATAACTTTTAAAATCTATCAAAATAATTTGTATATATCATATTATCAAGTTGTTCAGCGACATATTC